>Ga0209835_1000714_pt1 | contig 20572 bp, 14 predicted proteins | sample LakKivwa52mmetaG_FD_184138 | JGI IMG/M metagenome (GOLD analysis project Ga0209835, IMG submission 184138) | Anoxic lake water microbial communities from Lake Kivu, Rwanda to study Microbial Dark Matter (Phase II) - Lake Kivu water 52m metaG... | ecosystem: Environmental > Aquatic > Freshwater >...
CATGATTGATGGTTTTGGAAAACGTTGCTAAATTAATGTTTTTCATTAGTTTAGCAAACAATCATGCTACTTTTTTTATCATTTTTTTTCAGCGTTTTAAAGAACTTCATCAAGTGCGAAACATTAGTTAACAATTTTTGTAACGACAGGATTGAGTTATCGGGAATTGCCGGAACGGTTGAAGATTCGATATCCGTTATCAAAAAACACAATCCCGACCTGGTTTTTCTCGACATCATGCTTGGCTCTAATCCCGAAGGAGCATTTGATGTTTTAAGGGCTTTCGAAAAGATAGATTTTAAAGTGGTGTTTACTACAAGCTCCAAACAAACCGAGAACATTTTGAAAGCGTTGAACAAATATGGCGCGAAGAAGTACCTGCTCAAACCGCTGGACATTGATGAAGTAATTGAAGCTGTAAACGCTGTTAAAGAGGAGATACAAAGTAAAACGCTTGAGGATAATGTGCTGGAAATGAGGGAGCTGTTAAGCAATTTAGAACGAAAGGAGAATTGTAGCAAATTGAGGATTCCGGTAAGAAATGGCATCAGGTACATTCCTGCAAGCGATATTGTGATGTTGAGATCGGATTCAAATGATACTGTGGTTTTTCTTAACGACGGAACTACTGTACGCACATCGAAAAATTTAAAGCACTTTGAAGAACATTGTAAATCCGGCGGGTTCCTCAGAACCTCCAGATCTTATATTATCAATCTGAAGTATGTTGAAAGTTATAGTTCGGAAGCGGGTGGTACAATTCATCTTTCATGCAATTGCTCAGCGGCGCTTTCGGATAAATACGCAGATGATTTCTTTTCGGCTTTGGGGAGGTAGTTTTTTCATTTTCTAATCCACATGGATACATCTGAAAATAAAAATCCAACAGAGCATCAGTCAAAATCAGCCAGGATTCGCCTTTGAAAGAATAGCCTTTTTGTGGATAGATTTCATTTCAAGAAGTCGGCAGTGGCTTCGACAGGCGTTCGACTGAGCGTTCGACTGAGCGTTCGACTGAGCGTTCGACTGAGCTCACGCCGAAGTCTCAGCCAATATAGATCTGCATCCCCATTACCTCATTAACCCAATAACCCCTTGCCCCTTCTTTTCATGAGAATCAATCTAAATCCAAAACTTCAGGAGTTAGTTTTGCAAATTAAGCGCCTTATCTCCGATGAATTTCCTTTTTTCAAAAAGAATGAAAAACTATTAACCCTCCCTGAAAACCAGTCCTTTATCATCTGCATCAATCGCGATCGGCAAGTCCCGGCTTACTTGACCTGATAGGATCATTTTGGATAATTCGTTGAGCAACTGTTTCTGGATCACCCTTTTTACCGGTCGTGCGCCGTAATGCGGGTCAAATCCTGCCCGTGCCAGCCTGCTGATGGCTGCCTCAGTGATGGTGATCTTCACCCCGTTCTTTGCGAGCATCTCCTTTAAGATGTTGATCTGTAAGGCGGCAATCTCGACAATTTGATTTTCGGATAATGGCCTGAACATGATGATTTCGTCCACACGGTTGAGAAATTCGGGCCGGATGGTGCGGCGCAAAACCTCAAAAACCTCCGAACGCACCTTTTCAAACCTGGTTTCATCATCGGCGCCACCTTGCGGCGAAAGGCTTTCCTGGATGATGTGCGACCCGATGTTGGAGGTCATAATGATGATGGTGTTTTTGAAATCCACTGTGCGGCCTTTGTTATCGGTCAGCCGGCCATCGTCGAGCACCTGCAGAAGGATATTGAACACGTCGGGATGGGCTTTTTCGATTTCGTCGAGCAGCACTACGGAGTAAGGCTTTCGGCGCACGGCTTCGGTGAGCTGGCCGCTTTCGTCGTAACCCACATATCCCGGAGGCGCGCCCACCAGCCTCGATACGGTGTGACGCTCCTGGTACTCCGACATGTCGAGCCTCACCATGGAGTTTTCGTCGTTAAACAGGAATTCAGCCAGCGCTTTGGCGAGTTCTGTTTTTCCTACGCCGGTGGTTCCCAGGAATATAAACGATCCGATGGGGCGCCGTGCATCCTGCAATCCGGTTCTGCTGCGGCGGATAGCGTCAGAAACGGCGGCAATGGCCTCTTCCTGACCAACCACCCTACGGTGAAGATGGCTTTCGAGTTGCAGCAGTTTTTCTCTTTCGCTCTGCAGCATCCTGCTCACGGGTATGCCAGTCCATCGGGAAACAATTTCGGCAATCCCCTCGGCGTCCACCTCTTCGTTGATCATCGGGCTGTCGCCCTGGATGGTGGTGAGTTTTGCTTTCAGCTTTTCCAACTCCCCTTCTGTGTACCTGATTCTTCCGTAACGAATTTCGGCCACTTTCCCAAAATCTCCCTCGCGTTCGGCCTGTTCAGCCTGTAGTTTCAAATCTTCTATCTCCCTCTTTCTCAATTGAATATTCTCCACTACCTCCTTCTCCGATCTCCATTTTGCCCGAAGTTGGTTGCGCTGCTCCGAAATGTTGGCGATTTCTTCGGAAAGGCCGGCCAGTTTCTCCTTGTCCTTTTCCCGTTTGATGGCCTCTCTTTCGATTTCCAGATGCTTGATCCTGCGTTCGATTTCATCCAGTTCCTCGGGCAGGGAGTTGATTTCCAGCCGAAGTTTAGATGCCGCTTCATCAATCAAATCAATGGCTTTATCGGGCAGGAAACGATCGGTGATATAGCGCTGCGAAAGTTCAACTGCGGCAATGATTGCTTCATCTTTGATTCTCACCTGGTGGTGGGTTTCGTAGCGCTCTTTCAGTCCACGTAGGATGGAGATGGCATCCGGGATGTCGGGTTCGTTCACCATTACGATCTGAAAACGCCGTTCCAGCGCTTTGTCTTTTTCGAAATACTTCTGGTATTCTTTTAAAGTTGTGGCGCCGATGGCCCTCAGCTCACCCCTGGCCAGTGCCGGCTTTAGGATGTTGGCGGCATCCATTGCGCCTTCGCTTGCGCCGGCGCCAACCAAAGTGTGAATTTCATCAATGAAAAGCACTATTTCGCCGTCGGAGCCAATTACCTCTTTTACAACACTTTTCAGCCGCTCTTCAAACTCGCCTTTGTATTTTGCCCCGGCTATCAAAGCGCCCATATCCAGCGAGTAAATTTGCTTCGATTTCAGGTTCTCCGGCACGTCACCATTGATGATACGGTGGGCAATGCCCTCGGCGATGGCTGTTTTTCCAACGCCCGGCTCTCCGATCAGCACTGGATTATTTTTGGTACGGCGGGAAAGGATTTGCAAAATGCGCCTGATCTCTTCATCACGGCCAATAACCGGATCAAGTTTGCCGGACGCAGCCATTTCGTTGAGGTTTTTGGCATAACGGTTCAGCGCATTGTAAGTATCCTCGGCGGTCTGACTTTTTACCCCAGAACCTTTGCGCAGCTCCTTAATGGCCTGAACAAGCTTTTGCCGGTTTACGCCATATTCCTGCAGCAAGTTGGCGACTTTGTCTTTTCCTGCCAAAATGCCGAGCAGAATATGCTCCACCGTTACAAATTCATCGTTGAACTCTTTGAGAAAAGTTAGCGCTCGTTGTAATGCAGTGCTGGCATCGGACGAAAGGTAAACTTCGCCGCCCGACACCTTTGGGTAGGTGTTCAGCAATTTGTCCAGATCTTTCTGCAAATTATTCAGATCAACATCCAGCTTTTTGAGCAGGTACGGCGCCACGTTATCATCGGCAGCGAGTATCCCCTTGATAATGTGTACATTTTCGATTTGTGGATGTTGATTTCCGGAGGCCAGCTCCTGCGCCTTCTGAATGCTTTCCTGGGCTTTTAAGGTGAAATTATTGAGATTCATGGCTTTGGTTTTTCTTTTCGATTTTTAAAACATCCGCTTTGATCAAGAAATTTGCCACCGGATTTTGCTTTCATAAAATGGAAAATCTGTCAGCTAACTTGTTCATTACTAATTGTTTTTTGACAAAAATGCAGTTTTAGGTTTGAAATGAAATCCAAATTGTCATCTTTGGATTGATGTACTTAGCCGGAGATTTTTCCGTTTGAAAGGAAATTTTCACAACTGGTATTTATCACCAATAGCATTGATTAATGAGCCAACCGAAAAAGACCCTTGTGCTGGGTGCAAGCCCGAATCCTTCCAGATTTTCTTACAAAGCTGTAATTTACCTTGAAAACCAGGGGCATCCTGTGGTAGCAGCAGGAAAAAGCGCCGGTTCGATAGGTAACATCGTCATCAGAACCGACAGTCCGGCCGATGCGGACATAGATACTTTATCTCTTTACCTTTCACCTCAGAATCAAAAGGCTGAGTATGAATACATTCTTAAAACTATCCGCCCCAAAAGGATCATTTTCAATCCCGGAACGGAGAATCCTGAGCTGATTTCACTGGCGCAAAAGGCCGGGATTGAAACCGTGGAGGATTGTACCCTGGTGATGCTTACCCGCGGAACCTTCTGATTCCGGTATCATTTTATGAATAATAATTATTTTCGTGCCGTTATTGAGTTGACAAAGTTTTAATCCATATTTAACCACATGCTCCTCCGGTTTTTGATCTCGTTTCTTTTTGTTGCATTGATTTTTCAGGGTAAATTGAATGCTCAGGAACCCCAATTGCCGGATTCAACGCTGATGTGCCGGGTTGATAGTGTGCTGCTGGATGCTGGTCCGGGATTCCTAAGCTACCTGTGGAATACCAATGAACAGACGCAGACAATTTATGCCAAAACCAGGGGATGGTATCATGTTTTATGCACCACCGAAGATCAGGAGATCATTCAGGACTCCACCTTCGTTTTCTTTTTCAATGCAGCCATCGAACAGGAGGATACTATTCAGTCGTGCTACAAGTACATGCTGATTTTATCGGTAAACGTGGATACGCTCAAATACCTCTGGACGTCCAGTGATCCAAATCTCACTTTCAACAATCCTACGGCCAGTTCCGTCCAGTTTACCCCAAACCTCGATACGACAACAGTTTACGTTCATATCACTGATAGCCTCAACATCCTGACGTGCGTGGACAGCGTGCAGATTTTTCTCTATCCAAGGATGAATTTCGACGAAGTAAACCAGATCAACAAAGGATGTCCCGGTACTTGCCGTGGTCAGTTGCAGGTGCTGGTTTCGGGAGGTCTGCCGCCATATTCCTATTTTTGGCCGACCACCCAGCCAAGGCAATACGATTCGATTGCGTTCGGTTTGTGCGAAGCCACTTACAAAATCGAAGTCACCGACCAGTATGGCTGCCTGCGGGATACACTTCTGCCCGTGAAAGTGTTTGAAATGCCGGTGGTCAACATTTTGCGTGACCCCGAAGACCAGCTCTACATTCAAAATCCGGTGGTTACCTTCTCCTTCGAAAATACCTCCATTGACAGTATTCAGATTGTTGACTGGAACTGGAATTTCGGCGATACAACTTTCTCAACCAGGGAAAGCCCGGAAAAAGTTTTCAACCAGGTGCGTGAATATGATGTGCTGCTGAAATACACCACCAGCAACGAATGCGTGGATTCGGTGAGCCTAAAGGTGGACGTGGCTCAGGCAAAAATTATCATCCCGAATGTTTTCACGCCCAACGGTGACGGCTTCAACGAACTTTTCTCGATCAAGGAGCTTGAGTATTACATGAGCAACGAGCTCATGGTTTTCAACCGGTATGGTAAAAAGGTCTATTCGAAAAACAATTACCAGGGCGACTGGGATGGCGATAACCTCAAAGATGGCGTCTATTTTTATGTTCTCAAAGCCACCGGTTACTTTGGCACCGATACTTTCAAAGGCTCAATCTCGATAATGAGATAGATTTCCGCTGGATTTTCCACATTTTTTCTTAGTTGCAGATAATCAATTCGTTGTCCGGTTTTGTGATTTTTTGTGATTTTTTAAGAGAATGCTTCCGATAACAAATTCTATCTTTATCAACTTTTTCAAAGGTTATTTCAGAGATAAAGTACCCGATTTCGCTCTTTTTTTTCTGGAGAAAAATGGCAAATGCGGAAAGCGATTTTAGATTTAGTTATTGCTTTATCAGGTAGTTTTTTGGTCAATGACAGTTAGTTGAGATCCGGGAAATCAATTTTGAGGAGAATATCAATAGAACAAAAAATGAAAAAACCAATAGATAAAATTTTTTTTTATCAACTATTTTCGCTTCACCTTTGTTGAAAATTATTTCGGGCAAATTAACCCTGAAAACGCCCGGAATGAACGGGGATAAATGGTTTAACAAATTGGATAACAGACGGTAACAGAGAATAACTTATGGAGCAACTTGCAAAGAAGGTATGGGATAGTTGTTTGAAAATTATCAGGGATAATATTAATCATCAGAGTTTTAAAACCTGGTTTGAGCCAATCAGACCGCTCAGGCTGGTGGATAATGTGCTCACAATCCAGGTACCCAGCCAGTTTTTTTATGAATGGCTCGAGGAGCATTACATTGACCTGCTCAGGAGAACCATCAAAAAAGAGCTTGGCACGAACGGCCGGCTTGAATACAGCATCCTGATTGACAACACAAGCAATCATTCCAATCCATATTCCATCATCGTTCCAACATCAAACCGGACGGGCACGCGAAATCCCGACGTTAACGTTCCGGTCAATCTGAAAAGCAACTCCAAAGTGATTCCCGATCCTTTCGTGATTCCCGGGATACAAAAAGTTAAGATCAACTCGCAACTGGTTGAAAGATATTCATTTGACAATTTTATCGAAGGCGACTGCAACCGACTGGCACGTTCAGCAGGTTTGGCCATTGCAAAAAATCCTGGCAAAACTGCTTTCAATCCACTTTTTATTTACAGCAAAGTGGGTTTGGGAAAATCCCATCTTGCCCACGCTATCGGGCTGGAAGTGAAAAACAACTTCCCGGATAAAACGGTACTTTACGTTTCCACCGACCAGTTCATGGCGCAATACATCGAATCGGTGAGGAACAACAATGTGAACGACTTCACCAACTTTTACCAGATTATTGATGTTCTCATCATTGACGATATCCATTTTTTGACCGGAAAAGAGAAAACACAGGATATTTTCTTCCACATTTTCAATCAGTTACACCAAAGGTCGAAGCAATTGGTCATTACTTCCGACCGGCCACCGGTGGAAATTGAAGGTATTGAACCGCGATTGCTATCAAGATTCAAATGGGGATTGACGGCTGATCTTCAGCCTCCCGACTTCGAAACACGGGTTGCCATCCTCCAGAAAAAGCTTTACAACGATGGAATTTCGATCCCAAACAATGTGGTCGAATACCTGGCCTACAGCATTACCACCAATATCAGGGAGCTCGAAGGAGCCATGATTTCGCTGCTGGCGCAGGCTTCGCTGAATAAAAAAGAGATCAGTCTCGATCTGACCCGGCAAATTGTCGAAAGCTTTATTCGCAATACCAACAAGGAGATCTCCATTGATTATATCCAAAAAGTTGTTTCTCAATACTTTGGACTTTCTATTGACGAGATGAACTCCAAAACCCGCAGGCGCAATATCGTGCAGGCAAGGCAACTGGCAATGTATTTTGCTAAAGAACACACCAGAGCATCTTTGACCACTATCGGGCTTCAATGCGGAAATAAAGACCATGCAACCGTTTTACATGCCTGTCGCACGGTGAAGAACCTGATAGATACCGACAAAGATTTCAAATCCTATTTCGATGAGATTGACAGATTGATTAAACTCTGATTCCACTTTGCCCTGAAATGGAGGAAAATCCGAAAACAAAAATTCTGATGGTTTGCCTTGGCAATATCTGCCGGTCGCCTTTGGCTGAGGGCATAATGCGGCAAAAGATCGAAGAGAGAAATCTTCATGCTGATGTTCGCTCATCGGGCACTTCCAGTTATCATGAAAGCGAGCCGGCAGATCCACGTACCATTTCCACCGCCCGCCGGCATGGGCTGGACATAACCCGGCACCGTGCCAGTCAGTTTGCCATTAAAGATTTTGACCGGTACGACATGATTTTCGTTATGGACAAATCCAATTACCAGAATGTCGTGAGGTTGGCCAGAAACGACAATGACCGCCGCAAAGTCAGGATGATCATGAACATGACTACAGCCGGAAAAAATACCGATGTTCCCGACCCGTATTACAGTGGCAGTGATGGCTTTGAGCTGGTTTACAGCATGTTGGATGAAGCCTGCGATAAAATTGCCGATGAAATTGAAAAACGCTAATCCCATATCACAGTGAGTTCTACGATCAAACCCGCAAAAACTGATATTCTCAGCGCTGCTCTGCGTATCCGGCCACACATCCACAGAACGCCGGTACTGACTTCCGAAAACCTCTCAAACCTATTAGGGTGCACATTGTATTTTAAATGCGAAAACATGCAGAAAGCTGGTGCATTCAAATCGCGCGGCGCTTGCAATGCGGTATTTTCGCTGGATGATGAATCTGCCAAAAGAGGAGTTGCCACCCATTCTTCGGGAAACCATGCGGCTGCATTGGCCAGAGCTGCTGCTTTGAGAGGGATTGACGCTCACATCGTAATGCCCTCTAACTCCTCAAAAGTAAAGATTGCTGCAGTTCAGAGTTATGGAGGTAAGATCACTTATTGCGAACCTAACCTTGCTTCGCGAGAATCAACAGTGGCAAAGGTTATTGCCGATACGGGCGCAGTGGAAATTCACCCATACAACGATCTCCGCATTATTGCCGGGCAAGCTACTGCTGCACTCGAAATGATTGAAGATCATCCTGATCTTTACATCATTCTTTCGCCCATTGGAGGTGGTGGATTGTTGAGTGGTACGGCGCTGTCAGCATTCTACTTTTCCGAAAATGCGAAAGTGATTGCCACCGAGCCGGAGCAGGCCAATGACGCTTATCAATCGTTTCAACAGAAGAAGTTTGTGCCGTCGGTTAACCCCAACACCATTGCCGATGGACTTCGGACATCACTGGGTAGCTTTACATTTCCGATTATCCTTGAACATGTCAGCGATATTGTAACCGTTACTGAAGCCGAAATAGCCGTTGCAATGCGACTGGTTTGGGAAAGGATGAAAATCATTATCGAGCCTTCATCGGCAGTACCGGTGGCCGCTCTGCTGGCGAAAAAAGTAGATGTAATGGGTAAAAATGTTGGAATTATCCTTTCCGGAGGCAATGTTGACCTGGATGAATTACCCTGGAACTAATGAAGCCAAAACTATTCCTGATTCCTGTAACCCTTGGCGATACTGATGTTGAAGCTGTAATCCCGAAAGATGTCATTTCCATTATTCATTCCCTCGACGAGTTTATTGTGGAGAATATACGTTCTGCCCGGCGCTTCTTGCGAAAAGCCGGATATCAAAAAGATTTTGACCAGGAAGTTGTGTTTTATGAAATCGGGAAGCATCATAATGCCCTCGAAATAGAGGAAATGCTGAAGTTGCGTTCACGAACAAAGCATTTGGGAATGCTATCTGAAGCCGGTGTTCCCTGTATCGCCGATCCCGGTTCAACGATCACAAGGGTTTTCCAACGTCACGGCTTCCCGGTAGTTCCACTGGTTGGGCCTTCTTCAATCTTACTTTCGCTGATGGCTTCGGGTTTTAACGGACAAAATTTCGCATTCCACGGCTATTTGCCCATTGACAAGAATGAGTTAAAACTAAAGCTGAAGCAACTCGAAAAAGCCGCAGTTCAGCAGGATCAGACCCAAATCTTTATCGAAACGCCATTCCGCAACCAGAAGATGCTTGAGGCAATCATATCAAATTGTTCAGGAACCACAAAGCTTTGCATTGCCTGCAACCTCACTACTGAAGAGGAATTCGTGACAACCCGCACCATTTCCGACTGGAAGCAGAACCTGCCTGATATTCACAAGAAACCTGTAGTTTTTCTGATCTATAAACCTGACTGACAGTGTGATAAATAAAAAACCTCACAAACAACCTTGTGCCTGTGAGGTTTCTGCAATCTCTTACTTTTTACTCTCAGTTTTTACCAGCAGCAGCCAGCAGTTTCTTATTGATTCTTTTGGCGATAAATGGGCCTTCGTAAATAAATCCAGTGTAAACCTGCACCAGGTCAGCGCCGGCGTTTAATTTTTCGATGGCATCGTCAGGTGTAAAGATTCCTCCAACACCGATGATCGGGAAGGCTTTGCCGGATTTATCTGCCAGGTAACGAATTACTTCGGTTGAGCGGTCTTTAATGGGTTTGCCGCTCAGCCCTCCGTTGGCAATCTTCTCAACTTTCGCAGGATGGGTTATCAGGTCATTGCGGGTAATGGAGGTGTTGGTGGCCACTACGCCCTGAATTCTGGTGTCGCGTACGATTTCGATCACCTCATCCAGTTGTTGAAAGTTGAGGTCGGGCGAAATTTTCAGCAGGATCGGTTTTGGTTTTGGCTTCTTCAGGTTGATTTGCTGAAGAGCGCCAAGTATCTCCATCAGGCTTTTCTGATCCTGCAACTCCCTCAGGTTGCTGATGTTAGGGCAACTCACATTCACCACGAAATAATCCACGAAATCGAAAAGCTTATCGAAGCAGAAAACATAATCATCCACCGCTTTCTCGTTGGGGGTAAGCGTGTTTTTGCCGATGTTGCCGCCAATGATGATGTCGGTCTTTCGTCTCGTTAAATTCCTGATAGCCTCATCAACACCAATGTTATTGAATCCCATGCGGTTGATGAGTGCTTTATCTTTTGGGAGCCTGAAAAGTCGCGGTTTTGGATTCCCTGGCTGTGCTTTTGGGGTAATCGTTCCAATTTCCACAAAACCAAACCCGAAATTGGCCAGGTCGTTGAACATCTCAGCCTGTTTATCAAAACCAGCCGCAATACCCACCGGATTTTTAAATCTCAACCCAAATACCGTTTTCTCCAGGTCAGGAGACGCAACAACGGCAAGCTTTCTGACAAACCACCTTTTTCCTGGAATTTTAAAAAAGACCTTCAACCCATTTGCCACCAGGTGATGGACTTTCTCGGGTTGAAGCAGGAACAGCAGCGGCCTGACAAGAATTTTATACATCACTCTTTGCCGGCTTCAGCGTTTTCTTCTGACGAAGTTTCAGCCTGTTCTGACTTTTCTTCAGCCTGCCCGTTTTCTTCAGGAGTTTCCTCTTTAAAATCAAGCATCTCCTTCTCAGCCAGCAAGTTGTACCAGCTCAGGATTTTTTTGATGTCGGAAGTATAAACCCTGTCGGCATCATAGTCAGGTACGATCTCTTCCATGAAAGCCCTGAGCTGAGCACCGTTGGACAAATTTGTCCCCGCCGGCTTGCTTTCGTATTTTTCCCTGATCTTTTTCAGAATATCCTTCAACGGCATATCCTCACCGGTAGTAAAGACGCTGATTTCGGCCAGCGAGCTGATCCGCTCGTGAGCAAAAGCTGTAGTGCGTTTACCATCAATCAACGATTCGACTACAATTCCAGATTTGGCAGAGGCAACGGTCATGTAAAGACCCGGCTTGCCTGAGATGGTCAAAATTTTGCTTAATTCAGTCATAGTTAGATTCTTTGTGGTTGCAAAGTTAAGTTTTAAATCCATTTTACCAGGGCAAAGTCCTGACGGTGCGGGATCAGCTCATGTTTCGGGAAAATCCTGAAACCGTAGTTGAAAGTACCGGCGTTGGATGCCGGCAGGTCAACCGAATAGCGGGCATTTCCGTTCATTATTTCCAGCAGGGTCATTTCGCGTGTCAAAAGGATCTTTCTCTGGCCATTGGCGTCTTTTAGCGAGAAAATGATCTCAACGCCTATGTTCTTGGCCGACAAACCGTTGGTGAAAAGTGTCACTTCCGCTGAAAACGTATCATCAAGGAATATCTGGCTTTCGGAATCGGAAATCATCAGTTTTTCCAGTTTAATCTCCTTCCATTTGCTTCTCACCGATTCTTTCCAGTCAGCGTAAAGCATGGCCAGTTTGTAATTGTTCTGCTGGATGAGTTTGGTTCTTTCAATCAACCGGTCGTAAAATTTGGTGTGATAATCCTGCAGCATCCTTTTCATGGTAAACTGTGGTGCGATGTCCGATACGGTGTTTTTGATGTACTTCACCCATCTGACGGGTATTCCATCATCGTTTACATCGTAGAAAAGCGGCAGGATGTTCTCTTCGAATACGTTGTAGATTATCTCGGCGTCCAGTTCGTCCTGAAACTGCTGATTGGCGTAAGTTCTGGCCTCCTGAATGGCAAAACCGGCGTTTTCCTTGTACCCTTCGGCCCACCAGCCATCGAGTACCGAGAAGTTAACTACACCGTTCATTACAGCCTTTTCACCGCTGGTTCCTGATGCCTCGAGTGGTCGGGTAGGGGTGTTCAACCAGATGTCAACTCCCGGAATCAGTTTGTGAGCCAGCTCCATATCGTAGTTTTCTACAAAAATGACTTTTCCGATAAAGGCTTTGGTCTTGGAAATTTCGATGATCTTCTTGATAAGCTCCTGACCCTGAACATCTTTGGGATGGGCTTTTCCGGCATAGATAAACTGGATTGGCCTGCCGGGTATGTTTACCAGTTTTTCAAGACGTTCGAGATTGGAAAACAACAACTTGGCTCGCTTGTAAGTTGCGAACCTGCGGGCAAAACCAATGGTGAGCGCCTGATCGTTGAGGGCGTCAACCGTTTGAAGGATCAGCTTTGGATTTTCCTGTCTTTTAGTCATCTCGTCGCGCAGACGCTGTTTGAGGTAGGTTACAAGTTCCGTTTTCAATTGCTTGCGCGAATCCCAGATCACCTTATCCTCCACTTTGTGAACCTCCTGCCACATATCGAAATTCAACTGTTTTTGCTTGTAGTCCTCGCCAAAAATCTTCTTGTACAGTTGCTTCCACGGTTTGGATGCCCATGTGGGGAGATGCACGCCATTAGTAACGTATCCCACATGAACTTCGGAGGGATAATACCCGTCATAAAGTTTCTGGAACATCTCCTGCGAAACGCGCCCGTGAATCCTGCTAACGCCGTTTACTTCCTGTGAAAGTTTGGCGGCAAGAACACTCATCGAAAACTTGTTATCAGTGTCATTTTCAACAAATTTGCCCAGGTTCATAAACTCATCCCAGGTCAGGCTGAGCCTTTCGGGATAGTGCGGTAAATAGGTGCGCAACAGGTCTTCGCTGAAAACATCGTGGCCGGCCGGAACGGGTGTGTGTGTTGTAAAGAGGGCGGATGAACGAACTACCTCCAGCGCATGGTGATAAGTCAGCATCTCTTCCTGCATCAGGTGGCGCAGCCGCTCAAGTCCGATAAAGGCTGAATGCCCTTCGTTGCTGTGGTAAATTGTGGGTTTGATACCTATTGCATTGAGTACCCTGATACCGCCGATTCCCAGCACAATTTCCTGTTTGAGCCGGTTTTCTGAATCCCCGCCGTAAAGGTGGTGAGAGATCTTGCGGTCGTTTTCTTCATTTTCGGCAAAATCGGTATCGAGCAGGTAAAGTGGAATGCGACCGACATCGCAGCGCCATACCCTGACATGCAGCGTTCTACCCGGAAGGACTATCTGAATCTGCAGATGATTTCCGTGGCTGTCTGTAACTTTTTCAATTGGCAGTTGTGAGAATTTTTGCGCATGATACTCAGCCACCTGGTCGCCAAAAGTGGAGATACTCTGCTGGAAGTAACCATATTTATAGATAATCCCAACGGCAACAAGGTTTTCGTTGGAGTCGCTGGCTTCTTTCAGATAATCGCCGGCCAAAACGCCCAAACCGCCCGAATAAAGCTTCAGGGTGTGATGCAGGCCATACTCCATGCTGAAGTAAGCGATGGTGTCTTTTGGTTTGTTTTCGCTTTCGGCGAGATAACTTTCAAATTTGTTGTAGGATTCTAAGTACTTCTCATAGAACACTTTATCCTCTTCCAGGGCTCTCCATTCTTTGATGTCAAGCGAGTCGAGAAGTGCGATCGGGTTTTGACCAGCCTCTTTCCATTTTTCAGGATTGATGGTTTCGAACATGTCGGTGGCTTTGAAGTTCCACGACCACCAGAGATTGCGGGAAATCTTCTGCAGGCCTTTCAGCTTTTCCGGAATTTTTGGCTCAATCACCAGCTTTTTCCAAACCGGAGTGTCAATCACTGTTTTCTCGGTAAGCTTAAACTTTCTTTTAAGCGGCTCAAGTACCGGGAAAGTTTCTACTCTGTCTGCTACTTTTGACAAAGCGATGGCATAGAGTTCGCAGTAATGCCCGGCAAACTCTTTCCAGTCGGTGGACGAGGCAATCAGATGGGCATTGTCCCGGATGGCTTTTAGCTCAGATTCCTTCAGGGAGCAGGTTTGTTTTATGATTTGGGCGATTTCATCCGCAAGGTTGTTGTTGTCCTCATCCGGTCGGTTCAAAACTTTTACGGCAGCATGATTGTCGCTGAAATTATCCAGAACCCATTTGCCAAAACCGGCCTGCAATGTGGTTACAGTAGGAACGCGAAAAGCGATGCTCTCCAGCGGAGTATAACCCCATGGCTCGTAATAGGATGGGAAAACGGAGAGATCGAAACCGGGCAGCAGGTCGTAGTAAGGTATGTCGAATATTCCGTCATTACCATTTAGATAGGCTGGAACAAAGACGATCTTGACTTTAGAACCTGCTTCATTTTTAAGGCCTGCCTTCTCTATTTTATTCAGAATTGCGTCATCCGCAGGGTGATGCAGGCCGTGTGTGAGGTATTCGCCGCTCACCGGGGCAGCGAAATCGGTTTTTTTGATCCGCTGCAAAAGCTCCTTTCGGGCGCCGGAGTGATTTGCGGGAATCTTCAAAATGGCTATCACCTGGCGCTCAGGATTTTGCTTTGAAATCTTCTCGATGGCATCAATAAAAATATTGATTCCTTTGTTCCGGAACTCATACCTGCCGCTGGTGATGACCAAAAAGGCATCCTTGCTTATTTTCTCGTTGAAAAGCGCTTCGAGGACTTTAATCATTTTTCCCCTGGCGGCATCTCTCTTCATTGCATACGACTCCTCGTCCTGAAAAAGAGAAGATGAGAATCCGTTTGGAGTGATAACATCTACATTTTTCCGGAGCAATTTATCGGTTTCGTTGGCAGTGATAGCGCTTACTGTGGAGAATGCGTCGGCGTGAATGGCGCTCTTTTTTTCGAGCGAAAAACGGGAAACGATTCCCAGCTTCTTGGCCATTTCTTCGCCGTCATAATCATTTATTTTACCATAGAGCGGATAACCGTTGGAGCAGATCGAACGCCCGATGGTTGTGGCATGTGTAGTGAAAACGGTGGCTACCTGCGGAAGGAACTCGTTGAGGTAAAGCACTCCGGTTCCGGTCATCCATTCATGGAAATGGGCAACTACCTTGTCGGAATAAGTGAGGTAGTGATTGTAGAAACTCTCGATGACTTTTCCCACGGCATAACCGAACATTGCGGGCTCCACATAGTCCCACTCACCATTGATAGAGTCGAGCTGGTAGCGTTCCCAGAGCTTTGCAAAGATTTTGTTTTTCTCGGGAAAGAGGTTGGTAAAGTCAACCAGAATGGCAATGGGCTGGCTTTCGATGTTCCAGCGGCCTATGCGCACATAAAGACCTTTGGTGGCGGCCATTTCGCGCCATTCGGCAAACAGAGATTTATCCTCGCTGAAGGTAGGATTCTGATGGGTCTCTTTCCACACGTCAGGACCGATAGTGATGAACTGGTCGCCGAGCTTTTCCTTCATTACAGGGGCTTTGGTGGAGAGTACGGTGTAAATACCACCGATCATATTACAAACTTCCCAACTCGTTTCAAAAACATAGTCGGGTTTAATGGATTTTTCTGAAGTCATATTATGTTTTAAATGTAGTCAAAATTTGAGCCGGCAAAAATAGAAAAACAAAATTTAGTCCTTTGGTAATCGCTGATTACAGAGGAGTTCTGCAAGTTTGCTGAGTCGGTTCATTTTGAGGGAAATAGGGCGAAACCGAAGAAACAGTTGATTTTAAATCTTCAGGATGCTTTTGTAATTATGTCGTTGATAGTCAGTTAATTTATTGATTTACCCGTTAATTTCAGTCAATTTCTGACGAAAAGGTGAAAATTCAGATAGGGTTGGGTTACTATGGCTTGACGGAGAGATGGGATGCTGACATCTTTACCCATCGCAAACGTTCAACGACTATTTCTTAATCACTTGAAAGAAATCTACTCCCCTGTTTTAACCCAAATCCCCTCAATTTCCTCCAGCGTCTTTCCTTTGGTTTCGGGAACCATTTTCCATACAAAAATGAAGGAAAGTAAGCTCATCACACCGTAAAAACCGTAGGTAAATGCGCCGCTGAATTCCATCATGGCGGGATAGGTGGACGAAATCAGGTAGTTGGCCGCCCATTGCGCCATCACTGCAACAGCCACTGCGCGGCCGCGTATTTTGTTGGGAAAAATTTCGGAGATCAGCACCCACGTTACCGGCCCCCACGACATCATAAACGAAGCGGTGTAAATGATAATGAACACCAGCGTTCCGATACCGATAACCTCGAAATATGCCAGCCCGGCAATGGCAAACATTCCGATAGCCATCCCTACTGAGCCGATCAGAAGCAGAATTTTCCTGCCCCAACGGTCAACCGTAAGGATTGCAACTACAGTGAAGATGACGTTTACCAGCCCCATTACCACCGTTTGCAACATCGAGGCATCTTTGGCGGCGCCCATGCTTTCGAAAATCCGCGGAGCGTAATACAGCGCAACGTTTATACCCACAAACTGTTGAAATACAGAGAGTAAAATGCCAATCAGGATCACAACACCGCCGTAGGAGAACAACTTACCGGAATGATGCACCAGCGTGCTTTTGATTTCCTGAAGGATTTCCTCTCCTTTAGCGAGCCCATTTACACGGGTCAAAATCTCCAGCGCCTTGCTGTCATTACCTTTGAGTGCAAGATAGCGCGGCGACTCCGGCACGAAAAACAGCAAAATACCGAACAATCCGGCAGGAATTGCTTCCGACAGGAACATCCACCTCCACCCGATGCTGTTGATCCAGTCGAGGCTTTGTCCGTTGGCAATGCCCCAGTTGACAAAATATACCACCAGCATTCCGAATATAATTGCAAACTGATTCACCGAAACCAGCCTGCCACGGAGGTTTGCCGGTGATATTTCCCCGATATACATAGGTACGATTGCCGAGGCCATTCCAACGCCGATGCCACCGATGATCCGGTAAAAGTTGAACATATACAGCAGCCCCATGGTCGCTTTGCCTTTTTCAAAAAGCAGAAATTCCGGGAATGCCGAGCCGAGCGCTGAGACGAAAAACAGCAGTGCTGCCACGATCAGTGATCTCCGCCGGCCTAATCGCGACGAGAAGTAACCACTCATGGCGCCGCCGATTATACATCCTATCAAGGCGCTGGAAATGGTAAGGCCGTGAACAAGCGTGCTGAGTCCCTGGCTTTCGATGAGGAAGGCCTGAACCGATTTTTCGGCGCCGGAAATTACAGCAGTGTCGTAGCCAAACAGCAAGCCTCCCAAAGTGGCTGTAAATGTGATGGCTGCAAGGTAGGGATTGAAGCCGCCGTTTTCCGCTTTTGCTTTGGTTGAACGGGTCATTGTGCCTGGATTATAGATATGTGTTGACGATCAGTTCATACAACTCCTGCCTGCCGCTGATTTGCTTTGGCTCACCCAGGCTGATGGCAATTTCCCTCAAATCTTCCAGCTTCAGTTGCCCTTGCTCAAATGCCAGTCCGTGTCCTTTGTTGAAAGAGTTATACCTGTCATTTCTCATGGCAAGGTAATCGGACTTCTGCAGGATGTTATCCGCAGCAACGAGCGCCCTTGCAAAAACATCCATACCGCTGATGTGAGCGATAAAAAGGTCTTGTGGATCGGTGGAGTTTCTGCGGATTTTGGCATCGAAGTTTATCCCGCCGCTGTGCAATCCTCCGGCTTCGAGGATCACGAGCATTGCTTCGGTGGTTTCATAAAGATTCAGCGGAAACTGATCGGTATCCCAGCCATTCTGGTAGTCGCCGCGGTTGGCGTCAATAGAGCCGAGCAGCCCGGCATTTGCGGCCATCTGCAACTCGTGCTGGAAGGTGTGTCCGGCGAGTGTGGAATGGTTTACCTCGATATTCAGCTTGAAGTCTTTATCCAGCCCATAGTGTCTGAGGAAACCGATTACTGTCGCCGCATCAAAATCGTACTGGTGTTTGGAGGGTTCCATCGGCTTTGGTTCGATCAGGAATGTTCCTGTGAAGCCATTTCTACGGCCATAATCTTTAGCCATTTCAAGAAAACGGGCAAGGTGGTCGAGCTCCTTTTGCATGTTGGTGTTGAGCAGCGAGAGATAGCCTTCGCGCCCTCCCCAGAAAACATAATTCCGGCCGCCAAGAGCAACTGTTGCGTCAATGGCGTTTTTTACCTGCGTGGCTGCGTAGGTAAGTACATGAAAATCAGGGTTGGTAGCAGCGCCGTTCATATAGCGGGGATGCGAAAACAGATTGGCCGTTCCCCAGAGCAACTGTTTCCCGGTTTCGGCCTGCCTGGTTTTTGCGTAATCTACCATCTGCTGCAGGCGGCGTTCCGATTCTGCAATCGTAGCGCCCTCTTCCACCAGGTCAAAATCATGGAAGCAGTAAAAGTCAATTCCGCACTTTTGCATGAACTCAAAGCCTGCATCCATTTTTGCCTTTCCTCTGGCCACCGGATCGCTGATGCTGTCCCACGGATGGGTGATGGTACTGTGCCCGAAAGGGTCGCAACCATTGGCGCACAGCGTATGCCACCAGGCCATGGCAAACCTCAGGTGATCTTTCATGGGCTTTCCGGCGATGACCCGGTCAGGCTGATAATAGCGAAAAGCAAGCGGATTCCTGGTTTCAGGTCCTTCGTATTGAACCTGTCCGATTCCCTTAAAAAATTCAGTATTCATTGTCGAAAAATATTATTTGGTTTATTTTAACTCAAGCCTGTGACGGAGCAGGGTTACCCAATTGTTGTAATAATCTTTGATACGGCTCCCGGGATTCGGGGTGATAGTTTCCAGGATTTTAAAATTCCGGAAAGCTTCATCTGGGCTGGCGTAGTAGCCCGTACCGATGGCTGCCCCTCTCGCTGCCCCTTCAGCTCCGTCGGTTTTGTAAAGTTCGATGACAGCGCCGGTAACGTTCGAAAGCGTTTGGGCAAACAGGGGGCTGAGAAACATGTTGGACTTTCCTGCACGTATAACACTGAGGTTGAGACCCAACGGCTGCATGATTTCGATGCCATAGTTGAAAGCGAAAGCGATGCTCTCCTGTAAAGCCCTGAACAGGTGCTTGTTATGGTGCTTAGCCAGGTTCAACCCATGTATCGAAGCGCCGATGTTCTGGTTTTCCAGCACCCGCTCGGCGCCGTTTCCGAAGGGAAGGATCATCACGCCATCAGCGCCTTCGGGAACCTCCATCGCCAAGGCATTCATGGCGTCGTAGGTTGTGTCATTTCCCGAAATCTGGTGTTTTGCCCAGGAGTTTAAAATTCCTACCGAATTTAAACAAAGAAGAATGCCAAGCCTCGGCTGTTCCTTGCTGTTGTTGATGTGCAGGAAAGTATTTACTCTCGACTTCGGGTCAAACTTTTTTGAGTCGGTAACGCCATATACAACACCCGATGTGCCTGCGGTTGCGGCTACTTCGCCAGGATGCAGAACCTTGAGCGAAAGCGCATTGTTGGGCTGATCGCCGGCTCTGTAAGTAACTGGAATTCCGGGTGTAAGCCCTAATCTTTCAGCCATCTCCGAAGTAAGTAGCCCCTGAAACGAAAAGGTGTTCACCACATCAGGGATAATTTCTTTTGAAAATCCGTAATAGCGCAGAATATCTTTTGAAATGGCATTTTTCTCAAAATCCCAGAAAATGCCTTCCGATAGGCCGGAAGCCGTGGTGGCAATGGTATCGGTCAGCCTGAAAGCCACGTAGTCGCCCGGAAGCATGAATTTGTAGATCTTTTGAAAGTTTTCCGGCTCAAATTCCTTGACCCACCTGAGTTTGGAAGCCGTAAAATTACCTGGTGAATTTAATAAATGTCTCAGGCAAATATCTTTTCCCAGCTCGTCAAAGGCCTTGTTGCCAATGGTCACCGCCCGGCTGTCGCACCAGATAATCGAATTCCTGATGACCAGGCCATCAGCATCCACCAGCACCAGGCCATGCATCTGGTAAGTAATTCCGATGGCTTTTACCTGCTTTAAAGGTTGATGATGATTGTGTTTCAGCAGGTCAATGGCGTGCTGAAGGTTATCCATCCAGATTTCAGGCGTTTGTTCTGCCCAGTCGTGTTTCGGGGTCAGGATCTCCATTTCCTGCGGCGGGTAGGATGCATTGCCAATGGATTCCCCTTTTGCAGCGTCAAAAAGCGAAACCTTGATGGAAGAGCTGCCAATGTCAATCCCAAGTGTGATCATGTTTTATTGTTATTGCTCTGCAAAGAAAAGCACAAATGAGAAATAGTAAATCTCCTGCAGAAAACTATCAGTAGGAGATATTCAGGTTGAGGGAATTGCTTTCAGCTAAACTGAAGTCTTTCGGCAAAAAGTCGGCAGTTGGCAGTCGGCAGTATCACACCCCATTCACCCATTCACCCATTTCCCCCTGCAAGTAAAAGTTTTGGCCACAAAGACTCAAAGACACAAAGAAAGCAAAATTGAAT
>Ga0209835_1000715_pt1 | contig 20483 bp, 18 predicted proteins | sample LakKivwa52mmetaG_FD_184138 | JGI IMG/M metagenome (GOLD analysis project Ga0209835, IMG submission 184138) | Anoxic lake water microbial communities from Lake Kivu, Rwanda to study Microbial Dark Matter (Phase II) - Lake Kivu water 52m metaG... | ecosystem: Environmental > Aquatic > Freshwater >...
AGCAAACAATCATGCTACTTTTTTTATCATTTTTTTTCAGCGTTTTAAAGAACTTCATCAAGTGCGAAACATTAGTTAAATTTCATTAGTCAATTCAGTTCTGAAATATAATTTTTAAGTTTGCAACCATTTTTAAAACGTTGTTTGATAACTTCAATCCACAACTATTTCACAAAGTATTATGTCAGAAACCATAACCATTAAACGAGGGCTCGACATCAACCTGCAGGGAGAAGCACAGCAGGCGGTCAATCAGGTGGAATCGAGCTTGTACGCCATTAAGCCCGGCGATTTTTTCGGGGTTTTTCCCAAAGTTCTGGTACAGGAAGGCGATAAAGTAAAGGCTGGTTCGCTTCTGTTTTTCGACAAATACCGGGATTACATCAAATTGGCATCTCCGGTAAGCGGCACGATAAAGGAGATTAGGCGCGGCGCCAAGAGGGTATTACTCGAAATCATCATCGAGCCTGATGCTAATCAGGAATATGTTGATTTTGGCAAGGAAGATTTTCGGGGGATGAGCCGGGATGCTATTGTTTTGAAAATGCTCGAAAGTGGTGTCTGGCCGATGATTCGTCAGCGACCTTACAACGTTATTGCCAATCCGGCCGACAAGCCGAAAGCCATCTTTATTTCGACTTTTGACACCAGCCCGCTGGCACCTGATTTTAATTTCATCACCCAAAACCAGGGTGTCGTTTTTCAAACCGGTGTGGATATTCTGTCCAGGCTCACATCCGGAAAGATCCACCTTAATATGAAGCGCGGTATAGCTACTTCGGCTATTTTCACCAAAATGTCGGGTGTACAGTTCAATTATTTCGATGGCCCCCATCCTGCCGGAAACGTCGGGGTTCAGATCAACAAAATTGATCCTATAAATAAAGGTGAAGTAGTATGGCATCTCCGTCCTCAGGAAGTATTGACTATTGGCAGATTGTTTACCGAAGGCCGTTTCAATGCCGAAAGACTGATTGCGGTTACCGGCTCTGAAGTCTTCAAACCTGCTTATGTGAAAACCCGTATCGGTGCGAACATCCGTGAAATTCTGAAAGATAATCTGAAAGAGGGCAAATTGAGATTCATTTCCGGCAATCCTCTCACCGGCGCCAAGATTGACAGAAGTGGATTCATTGGTTTTTACGACTCGCAGATTACCGTGCTTCCCGAGGGAGATTATTTCGAAATGTTTGGATGGGCTCTTCCAGGTCTGGATAAATTCAGCTACTCAAAAACTTTCTTCAGCTGGCTGCATTCCAAAAAGCGCAAATACCGGCTGGATACCAATATGCATGGCGGTCACCGGGCATTGGTAATGACCGGTGAAATGGAAAAGGTTTTTCCTTTCGACATCTACCCTATGCAACTGCTCAAAGCCATTATGGTGGAAGATATTGAAGCGATGGAGAATCTCGGAATTTACGAAGTGGATGAAGAGGATTTTGCGCTGGTCGAGTACATTGACACATCGAAGACCGAAATCCAGACGCTGGTGCGTAAGGGTTTGGATTTGATGAGAAAAGAAATGAGTTAACAATTTAAAAATCAAGATATCAGCATGAATGCGATAAGAAAATTTGTGGACAAGATCAAACCGGATTTTCAGAAAGGAGGCCGATTCCAGTACCTTCATTCTACATTCGATGCATTTGAGACTTTTCTTTTCGTGCCCGATAAAACGACCACAAACGGTAGCCATATCCGTGATTACATGGATATGAAACGAACGATGAGTATGGTGGTTTTGGCACTGGTTCCCACGTTGCTATTCGGAATCTGGAACGTTGGCTATCAACATTACCTGTCGCATGGAGTAGAATCCACATTGTGGCAAAATGTGATTTTTGGAGCCTGGAAAGTATTGCCAATCCTTGTGGTTTCGTATGCGGTTGGTTTAGGAATAGAGTTCGCCTTTGCGCAAATGCGTGGTCATGAGGTGAACGAAGGATTCCTTGTTTCCGGATTTTTAATTCCATTGATCGTACCGCCTGATACACCTCTGTGGATGGTTGCACTGGCTACCGCTTTTGCAGTCGTAATAGGGAAGGAAGTTTTTGGCGGAACCGGTATGAACATCGTCAATCCGGCTCTTACAGCACGTGCTTTCCTTTTTTTCGCCTATCCGCAGGATTTGTCGGGCGATAAGGTATGGATAGCCGAAAAAGCTGATGCATACTCGGGAGCGACACCACTCGGACAATTGTTAACCAACGAACCCATTACCTCGCTGCCCAGCGCTTCTGATATGTTCTTCGGTTTCATACCTGGCTCAATAGGCGAAACCTCAACTTTCCTGATTCTTTTAGGAGGCCTGTTCCTCATTTTAACGGGTATTGGGAGCTGGAGGATTATGCTTTCAGTATTTGCCGGTGGTTTTGGTCTGGCATTGCTCTTCAATGTCTTGGGTCCTTTAGTAGCTCCAGAGAATAGTTACATGGCTATCCCGGCTTACTATCACCTGATTATGGGAGGTTTTGCTTTTGGAGCGGTTTACATGGCAACCGATCCCGTTAGCGCTGCACAAACCAATACAGGAAAGTGGATTTATGGTTTACTGATTGGCGTGATGGCCGTACTGATTAGGGTGTTGAACCCAGCCTATCCGGAAGGAATGATGCTGGCAATTCTCCTGATGAATGTATTTGCCCCGCTGATTGACCATTATGTTGTGGAAGCCAATATCAAGAAAAGGCTGAAAAGATTTCAAAAAGCCCAAATTGCAACAACTTAAAAAATCAAAAAGATGTTTAGCAACAGATATATTTATACCTATGCATCGGTGATGGTAATCATTGTTGCAGCGGTGTTATCCACGGCTTCACAGGTTTTGAAGCCATTCCAGGATAGCAACATAAAGAACGAGAAGTTTCAGGGAATTCTGAGCGCTGCCGAGGTTAAAGTTACCCGTGCAGAAGCCAGTGAAGCCTATAAAAAGTACATTATTGAAGAGTTAGCCATTGACTCTGAAGGAAATGTGGTAAGCCGGTATGCCGATGGTAAGCTGGTTGAAGGCGACATCAGGCCATTTGATATCGTGCTGAAAGATGAACTTCGTCTCAAGCAGGATGCCAAAGCCGGAAAGGCCAGGCGTGAACCTGTTTGGCCTTTGTACATCATGAACCACGACGGTGTAAAACAGTATATTATTCCATTGCATGGAGTCGGATTGTGGGGGCCGGTGTGGGGAAACATCGCTTTCAACAGCGATTTTAATACGGTTGCCGGTAGCTCCTTCGACCACAAATCCGAAACACCGGGTCTTGGCGCCGAGATCAATACCCCCTGGTTTCAGGAAGAGTTTAAAGGAAAACAGATTTTTGATCAAAATGGAAATTTTGTTTCCATCACCGTGGTAAAAGGTGGTGTATCCAACAGCTCAATCAACCCATTGCACGGTGTTGACGCCATTTCCGGAGGTACAATCACGAGCAACGGAGTTTCAGAAATGCTGGCCAATTGCCTTGAAAATTATGTTCCATTCATCAAGAAAAATTTAACGAGCCATGAGTAATACCAAAGAATCTTTATTCTCTCCCAAAAACGTAAAACTGCTTACAGCACCGCTGGGTCGCGAAAATCCGATAACTGTTCAGGTTCTCGGCATTTGTTCCGCACTTGCTGTTACAGTAAAGCTGCAACCCGCTTTTGTTATGGCCGTATCTGTGATGGCTGTACTTGCGGTTGGGAACGTTTTAATATCCTTGCTTAGAAAAACAATTGCCCCGCGTATCCGCATTATTGTTCAGCTTGTAATTATAGCAGCGCTTGTAATCCTGGTGGATCAAGTGCTTAAAGCTTTTGTTTACGACATCAGCAAACAACTGTCGGTATTTGTTGGCCTCATTATTACCAACTGTATTCTCATGGGACGATTTGAAGCTTTCTCGATGAGCAACAAGCCCTGGCCATCCTTCCTTGACGGAATCGGAAACTCTGCCGGCTACGGAATCATTCTGATTGTAGTTGCATTTTTCCGCGAATTGCTTGGATCAGGAACCGTATGGGGATATCATGTTATCCCTCAGTTTATGTACGATATCGGATACAAAAACAATGGATTGATGATTCTGCCTCCGATGGCGCTTATCGTAGTTGGGATCATCATCTGGGTTCAGCGGTCAAAAGACAAAGAACTAATTGAAGAATAAAGTCCTGTTGATCAATTAAATGCAAAACTGAAAAATACAGAAATTATATGGAAAATCTGATAAGCATATTCGTTCGGTCAATTTTTATTGACAACATGATTTTCGCATACTTCCTCGGAATGTGCTCCTACCTGGCAGTTTCCAAAACAGTGAAGACGTCCGTCGGACTTGGAATTGCTGTGGTATTTGTGCTCGGAATTACAGTACCGGTGGATTACCTGATCAATAACTATTTACTTAGAGCTGGTGCGCTCACATGGCTGTCGCCCACACTGGCTGATGTAGATCTGAGCTTCCTGAGCTTTATCATTTTTATTGCTGTAATTGCATCCATGGTTCAGCTGGTTGAAATGGTAATCGAAAAATTTGCGCCAGCCCTTTATACTTCTTTGGGTATTTTCCTTCCATTGATTGCAGTCAACTGTGCTATTCTTGGCGGTTCACTGTTCATGCAGGAGCGTGAATACGCCAATATTGCCGAGGCAACCTCTTTCGGATTAGGATCGGGAGTTGGCTGGTTCCTCGCTATTGTCGGAATCGCCGCCATCCGTGAAAAGATCAGGTACAGCCAGATCCCCGCGCCACTCAGAGGACTGGGTATTACCTTTATAATTACCGGGCTGATGGGCATCGCCTTTATGAGTTTTATGGGAATTAAACTGTAATCAAGAACCTTTAAACACTTTACCAATATGGTTTTAGCTACAAGTATCGGAGGAATTATAGGAGTAAGCGTGATCATATTTTTCACCATCATTATTTTGCTGGTGGCGCTGCTGCTCTTTGCCCGTAAAAAGCTTACCCCTCAGGGAAAAGTCAAAATAACCATCAACGACGAGAAAGAGTTCGTTGTTGATCCGGGAAGTACGTTGCTCTCCACACTTTCCACCCAGGGAATATTTCTGCCATCAGCCTGCGGCGGCGGCGGAACCTGTGCCATGTGTAAATGCCAGGTACTGGAAGGTGGCGGTTCTATCCTGCCCACCGAAGTAGGGTATTTCACCCGGAAAGAGCAAATGAATCACTGGAGACTCGGCTGCCAGGTGAAGGTGAGAGAAGACCTGAAAATCCATGTGGAACCAGAGATCTTCGGAATCAAAAAGTGGGAATGCGAAGTGGTTTCCAATCACAATGTTGCCACTTTCATTAAAGAGTTTGTGGTAAGACTTCCGGCCGGAGAAACGCTTGATTTCAGATCAGGTGGATATATCCAGATTGATGTGCCGCCCTGTGAAGTGGATTACAAGGATATGGTCATCGAAGAAGAATACCGCGACGAGTGGGATAAGTTCAAAATGTGGGATTTGAAGATGAAAAACAGCGAACCCATTTTCCGCGCTTATTCCATGGCTAACCATCCGGCCGAAGGCAATATCATTATGCTTAACATCCGCATTGCCACACCTCCATGGGACAGAAAAACCAATGCTTTTATGAAGGTTAACCCGGGTATTTGTTCATCCTACATTTTCTCGCGCAAGCCAGGCGATAAGGTGACAATTTCAGGGCCTTACGGCGAATTCTTTATCAAACCAACCGATAAGGAAATGATGTTTATCGGTGGTGGCGCCGGAATGGCTCCAATGCGCTCGCATATTTTCCACTTGTTCCAAACCGAAAAAACCAAGCGGAAAGCTACTTTCTGGTATGGGGGACGCTCGCGCCGTGAGTTGTTTTACATGGAGGATTTTGAGAAAATTCAAAGTGAAAACTCGAATTTCAAATTTCATATCGCTCTTTCGGAACCAAAGGCCGAAGACAATTGGACGGGCTACACCGGATTTATTCATCAGGTAATCCTCGACAATTACCTGAAAACCCATCCGGAGCCCGAGGAAATAGAGTATTACATTTGCGGCCCGCCAATGATGAATGCTGCTATTTTCAAGATGCTCGACGATTATGGTGTTCCAAAAGAAAACATCGCTTTCGACGATTTTGGTGGATAAACCAAGGATTAAGCAGAATTTGAAATAATAACGCCGGCGAAGTTTCTGATGAATTTCGCCGGCGTTGTTTTTAAGCGCCAGTGAGAAAGCGCTTTTTGGTAAATTGATTCCCTTCAGGCCACTTTCTCTGATTCTCCAACACTGTCATCAAGCATTCTTATCGAGGTATCATGACTGGCAATACTCCCGGATAGGAAACTTTCGTAGGCGGCCATATCCACCAGCCCATGTCCTGAAAGATTGAAGAGAATGGTTTTACGGATTCCTTCAATCCGGCAGCGCTCTGCTTCACGAATTACCTGGGCAATGGCATGAGTGGATTCTGGGGCGGGGATGATACCTTCTGACCTGGCAAATTTTACTCCAGCCTCAAAACATTCTGACTGATCCACTGCCGCTGCCTCGATGAGCTGGTCCTTAAGCAACTGGCTCACAATAGCTCCCGCTCCATGATAGCGCAGTCCGCCCGCATGAATTTCCGGTGGGATGAAATCATGACCCAGGGTGTACATTGGAATTAGTGGAGTAAGCCCGACCGTATCCCCAAAATCATACCTGAACTCGCCCTGCGTGAGCTTGGGGCAGGACGAAGGCTCCACGGCAACAAACCGGGTGTGATTTCCATTGCGAAGATTACCGCGCAGGAAAGGGAAAGTTATCCCTGCGAAATTTGATCCACCACCAAAACAGCCAATCACTACATCGGGATAGTCACCGGCTTTTTCCATCTGCAGAATTGCCTCTTCTCCAATGATGGTCTGGTGTAAAAGCACATGGTTGAGTACGCTCCCCAGCGAGTATTTGGTTTCGGGTTCTTTTGCAGCCATTTCAACTGCTTCCGAAATGGCAATTCCAAGGCTACCGGGAGAATTTGGGCTTGCAGCGAGAATTTTCCTTCCTGAATCGGTGAATGGGCTGGGCGAGGCCATCACTTCAGCACCCCAGGTGTTCATCATGGTTTTGCGGTAGGGCTTTTGATTGTAGCTCAACTTTACCATGAAAACCTTCAGCCCGATATTAAAAATGCGGCTGGCAAAGGCCAAAGCGCTTCCCCATTGCCCAGCGCCGGTTTCGGTGGTCAGGTATTTTACACCCTCTTTGTAGTTGTAATAGGCCTGGGCTACTGCCGTGTTGGGTTTGTGCGATCCTGACGGGCTGACGCTCTCGTTTTTGTAGTAAATGCGCGCTGTTGATCCAATCATTTTCTCAAAATTGTAGGCTCTGACCAATGGTGTTGGCCTCCATATTTTGTAAATGTCCTGCACCTCCTCCGGTATTTCGATGAATTGCTCCATCGAAACTTCCTGGCGGATCAGTTCCATCGGGAAAAGTCCGGCAAGGTCCTCCGGGCCAAGGGGTTGCCGGGTTCCGGGATGCAGCGGGGGCATCGTTTTGTTGGCCATGTCGGCATGAACATTATACCATCTGGTTGGCATTTCGTTCTCGTTCAAAAAGAATTTGTTCTGTTGTTTCATGTGTTTTAATGTTTAAAGTTTGACAAAAAAAAGAGGCATGTTGCCGTAGCAACATGCCTCTTCGGATTTATTAGTTTATCGTGCTAACTCACATCAAAACAAGGCAGACTACGGCAAATCACTTTGCTTTCGCGCCACCACCATGTCCGGATGTTTGTCAGAAAATTCATACCTGTTTTTGAGTTTTTTGTGGCGTCAAAAATAACTATTTTTCAAAATGACCAAATAATCAGCAAAATTTTTTTAAAAAAAAAAGCAGGCACCCGTCTGGAGAGTACCTGCTTCATTTCATGATGAGTTGAAAGATGGAATTATTTCTTTATCGTCAGTTTCCTGGTTACTGTTGATTTGCCATCATTAATGGCCGCATTGTAAATCCCATTTTCCAGGTTATCCAGTTGGATGTTGGTGGTGGCAGATATTTTCTTTTCGAAAACAACAGCGCCGGCCATGTTGGTAATGGTTACAAGGTAATTGCTCGGTGTTTTTAGCTCGATGGTAAACTCACCTTTGGATGGATTTGGATAAATGTTGAAACTTGTCTGTTCTGATTCTGGAACTCCTGAACAAAGCTCTATTTCAACAGTTGATTCAGCCGAGTTGGAGCAGCCTGTTTCTCCATCCGCCCAGGTGTAGGTGATTACATGCGTTCCCACTCCCGCATCAAAGGTATAGAGAATGTTATTCGACACTCCCGGCCCTGAATATGTACCACCTTCAGGATAACCACCTGAAAGTGGGTAAACCCCAACTTCATAACATATTGTTCCAATGGGTGCAAGAGTAACTTCCGGTTGATGTAGAACTGAAATATCAACAGTGGATTCAGCAATTACGGCGTTGCAACTTCCATTTCCGGTACCGGTAAGTTTTAATGTAACCGTTGTGCCGGCATCCTGTGGCGCCGGTATGTAAGTGGGAGAAAGAGTCAGCGGATCTTGTATTGTACCTGCCCCAGTTACGATTTGCCATGAAACCATCATGGTATTTTGAGAGCTGGCATCGGCAATTGTAAAAGGTTCATTTTCACATGTTTCTCCATTGGCTCCTGCAAATACAGCCGGTGAAGCTTCCACCTGAATATAGTTTTGCTTGGTAACAGTATTGTTGTTTGTGCCGCTGCTAACGGTTAGTTCAACATTGTATTGCCCTGGTGATGAATAGGTTACTGCTGGATTTTGCAAAGTGGAAGTGGCGGGATCGCCTCCCGGAAAACTCCATGACCATGAGGTAGGATTGCCGGTTGACTGGTCGGTGAACTGCACCTGGCCAGCGCCACAAATCTGGGTCTGGTTAGCTGTAAATCCTGCAATCATTGCGGGGGCGCAGCCTTCTAAATAAGGTCCAAAACACGCCACTGTTGGTGGCCAGCATATGTCAAACGAGAATGTCCGGTCAGGGCAGACCACAATCCAGGTAGGGTATCCCAAAAATGGCTGACCACTAATGGCGATATTGATGGCGGCTGGTCCGCCACCCTGAGTTCCGGCACATGGATGTGTTATTCCATACTGTGCCTTGAAGTTGTTGATTTGTACATTGTTGTCGTAAGGCGACAGGCCCCAGAAATCAATTCCTTGTTGTCCGTGGCCATAATTGACGTATACAGCTTCAATAATTGCTGCAGACGACTGACAACCGCTTCACGTGGTAAAGAACAGATCCAGCATGATCGTCTTGCCGGCATCCAGTTCGTCATAGAGCGTCCGGGTTACTCCATCAGAGTCGGTAATGGTAAAGTTGCCCATCTGATTGCGCCCCTGAATCATTGTTGCGGGCACAGGATCATCGGTCAGACATCTTCCATCAATGGACATTTGTTGCGAAAATGCCAAAATGGAGCTGAACAGCAAAAAAGTAAACAAGAACTTTTTCATAGTCTTTAAAGTTTAGTGAGACATTATTTCCGGGCTAAAATAGTATTAATTATTAATCTAATTTTGCCCTATCGAAAGCTGATTCGCAATCATGATCAAAATTCTGCCTCTTATCAGTGTTTTCTTCTTTTTTATTACCTCAAATTCGTTTTCCCAGATGAAGGATACTATTGTCACTATTCACTCATTTGAGTCCAGGTATGTTATTCCCCGAAGAGTAGATATCTGGTTGCCAGCTGGTTATCTCAACAGCCCTGAAAGCAGGGTGCCGGTAATTTACATGCACGATGGTCAAAATCTTTTTGACGCAGACCTGGCTTTTGGTGGTGAAGCGTGGGGTGCTGATTCTTCGATTAAAAGAATGGCCGGCCAGGGTTTAATTCCCGAAATGATTGTGGTGGGTATCTGGAACACCCGTTTTCGTTTCACGGAATATATGCCCCCGAAACCATTTGTTTTGCTTCAACCTGAAATGCAGGAAATGCTGGTTGATGAATATGAAGGATATCCTGATGGCGATAACTACCTGAAGTTTATTGCTTCAGAGCTAAAACCTTTTATTGATCAGAATTTCAGGACGTTGCCAGGATTGGAAACAACGCTGATTATGGGTTCCAGCATGGGTGGTTTAATTTCGGCTTATGCCATGTGCGAATACCCCGAAGTTTTTGGTCGGGCAGGTTGTCTTTCCACACACTGGATTGGCAGCCTTGAAGGCGATTTTGATGAGTTTTCGGATGCAATGGTAATCTATTTGACCAACAATCTCCCGGCTCCGGGTAAGCATAAGTTTTATTTCGATTTTGGGTCGCTGGGGCTCGATTCACTGTATCGTCCGCACCAGGCCAAAATTGATACAGTAATGAGGTCGGCCGGCTATACTTTTGGGAAAGACTGGACAACAAAGAATTTTACGCGGCAGGAACACAACGAGAGATCATGGCGCTCGAGGCTTAATGTTCCGTTATTGTTCCTGGCAGGAAAAGAAAATCCGGATAACCCTGCCTGCAAATAGTTTTTAAGGAAGCAAAACTACCCGGACTAAGTATGCTTTGATTATTTTTTCTGCAATTAGCTGTCCAGCTCCTCGATAATACTTTCGACATTCAAGCATCAACCACCGGGAGGTTTCATCAGGTGAATTGGAAGTGGCCGAAGATGTTATTAATCGGGTTGGCCAATTTAAAGCATCTTAATTAATCTTAAATCCAAACCTTAACTTCCAATTTTGGAATCCTAATTTCTATTTTTGAGGCCTGATTTGCTAAACTATTAATGGAGGAAATTTATGATGGAAATGAATGAAGTACTTGACAAATTGCCGCGGCATCTACTCAGTCTTGTGATTGACCAGCCTTACAACGACTATACGGAGCAGGATCATGCAGTCTGGAGGTATGTTATGCGTCAGAATGTAGAGTACCTGAGCAAGGTAGCTTATGGTTCCTACCTTGATGGACTAAAACGTACAGGCATCGTTATCGAAAGGATTCCTCACATGTACGGCATGAACCGCATCCTGAAGGAAATCGGCTGGGCTGCAGTTGCAGTGGATGGATTTATACCTCCGGCAGCATTTATGGAGTTTCAGGCTTACAATGTTCTTGTGATAGCTGCTGACATCCGGCCAATTGACCAGATAGAATACACACCGGCGCCGGATATTATCCACGAAGCAGCCGGGCATGCACCCATCATCGCTGATCCGATCTATTCTGCCTACCTAAGCAGGTTTGGCGAAATCGGAGCAAAAGCATTTTCATCGGCCAGGGACTACACGCAATATGAAGCCATCCGGCACCTTTCTATCCTGAAAGCCGATCCCTATTCCTCCAAAGACTCCATCGAACTGGCTGAACGGCATCTGGCGGAAATTGAGAAAAATATGGGCAATCCTTCGGAAATGGCGCTCCTGCGCAATCTTCACTGGTGGACGGTTGAATATGGCCTGATCGGCGATCTGAAGAAGCCCAAAATCTATGGCGCCGGCCTGCTCTCATCCATCGGCGAAAGTTACAGTTGCCTGAAGGGTGAAGTACTTAAACTTCCCTATTCGATCGAGGCTGTGAACTACAGTTTTGATATTACAACCCGCCAGCCGCAACTATTTGTTACGCCAAATTTCGATCATCTCACCGGGGTTCTGGAGCAGTTTACCAGTTTTATGGCTTTCAGACGGGGCGGGCTTTACGGAGTGCAATCTGCCATTAATTCAGGAAATGTGGGTACGTGTGAGTTCAGTTCGGGGCTTCAGGTTTCCGGTGTTTTTAACGAAGTGCTGGCCGAAGGCACGCAACCTGTTTACCTTCGGACCAATTCACCCACCCAGCTGGCATGGAATGGCAAACAACTGGCCGGCCATGAAAAGGATTACCATGCGCATGGCTTCGGCTCGCCGGTAGGGAAATTCAAAGGCTCTGGCATTCCACCTGAATTTCTTTCGGCTAATGAGCTGGAAATGATGGGAATTGCTGCCGGAAAAAAAGTGCGTATAGAATTTGAAAGCGGTGTCCTAGTCACCGGAATGCTGGACAAAATTCTGAGCCAGAGGAACTCCAACCTGCTATTTACCTTTAGCGATTGCCTGGTAACTTATAAAGAAAAAGTTCTGTTCGAGCCGTCCTGGGGCAGATTCGATATGGCAGTTGGCGAAAAAATATCCTCAGCCTACTCTGGCCCGGCCGATCCGGATGCTTTCAATTACTCGTTCCCGGCGCCAAAGGAAAAAACCCACAAACTCATTCATACTCCTGAAGTGTTAAATCTGCACAGAATGTATGGCTTTGCCCGTCAATACAGGGAATCCGGAACTGAAATCTCGCATCTCTTTTCGTTCTGGCGAGATGTAAAACACAGCTACCCGGATGAATGGCTGCTCCCGCTTGAGATACTCGAAATAGCGACCAAATCCGGCTATGACGACCTTGCGGACGAAATCAGGATCTATCTTATCGAAAAACAGCAACAGGATGCCTCACTGGTCAACCTGATAAGCAATGGACTGAGCCTGGTGGAAAAGTAGTGCCATATTTTCTATTGAGCGATTCGGGGTGTTTGTTTTGAAAACTCTAATATGCCTGAACTTAATCATTCACAAGCTTTTATCGTTTCGTCGGCAATCCGGTTTAACCTGCAAATGTCCTGGTTTAAACTTCAATCATTAATACGAAAATGAATCTGAACTCGGTGGCTGGAAAGATCATGGACTGGCGGGCCAGGAAGATAAGGGATTCTCACTTTGTCATCTTTCTGAGTGTTATCATCGGGTTGGGAGCGGGGTTTTCAGCATTTCTGCTCAAGTATTTCGTTTACTACATAAAATACTGGTTAACAGACTTTTTTGATAAATCAACCCAAAACATCTGGTACATTTTGTATCCTGGCGTTGGAATTTTGATAACCGTGCTGATTGTCAGGTATCTGATTAAAGATCACACCGAGCATGGCATTCCCCGGATTTTATATGTGATCTCAAGGCTCGATGGTAAAATGAAATGGCGTAAATATTTTTCTTCCATGCTCGGCAGCTCATTCACTGCAGGTTTTGGGGGATCCATCGGACTGGAGTCGCCGATTATTGCCGCCGGCGCCTCGATTGGGTCGGGAATTAGCCAGCGGCTGAACCTTAACTACAAAAACACGATCCTGCTCATCGGATGTGGCGCCGCCGGTTCGATGGCTTCCATATTTACAACACCGATTGCTGCAGTTGTTTTTGGCCTCGAAGTGCTGATGCTCGATCTTACCACTGCTTCAATTATCCCCCTGCTGATTGCCTCAGTGACCGGCGCCATCACAGCAAAACTTCTCCTTTCGGAAGACATCCTTATTCATTTTGCCGTCACCCAGCCTTTCGAGGTTAGTTCCCTTCATTTTTACATTTTATTGGGCATTTTGTGCGGAATGGTCTCGCTATACTTCAGTTGGATGCACCATGCTATCCGTCGAAGGTTCAGCAAAATTTCCAGTCTAACCACGCGGCTGATTGTGGGTAGCCTGGCGCTGGGTATCCTGATCTACCTGTTTCCCCCGCTTTACGGCGAAGGGTATAGTTCGATCAAGCTGATTATCACCGGAAATACCGACCAACTGCTGAACAACACGTTTCTATACGCTTACCGGGATATCTGGTGGGTATTTATCCTGTTTATCGTGTTTTTGGTAATGCTCAAAGTTATGGCCACTACACTGACCACCGAAGCTGGCGGCATTGGAGGAATATTTGCCCCGTCAGCGGTTATGGGCGGTTTTACCGGCTTTGCACTTGCCAGGTTAATCAATCAGTTTGACTTTTTTCGCCCACTCCACGAAGCCAATTTCACCCTGGTCGGAATGGCTGCTGTGCTTGGCGGGGTGCTACATGCTCCGCTTACCGCGATTTTTCTGATTGCTGAAATGACCAACGGTTACGAGTTAATCGTGCCACTGATGCTCACCACTTCCATCGCATTTATCACCGTAAAAATCTTCAGTCCTCACTCCATATTTACCAAACAATTGGCCGAACAAGGCGACCTGCTGACTCACAACAAGGATAAAACCGTGTTAACCCTGCTCAGTGTTAAGAAAGTAATTGACAACGACCTGATGACGATTGCCCCGGATAAAACGCTGGGTGATCTTACCAAGTTGATAATGAAGTCAAAACGCAACATTTTTCCGGTGATAGAAGGCCGGAACAATTACGCAGGACTTGTGGATATGGACGATGTCCGGCATGTGATGTTCGACCAGGAGCGATACAACGACCCGGTAACCAAATACATGATTCAGGCAAAGGAGCACGTTTCGACTTCCGAGCCAATGGAAAGCGTGATGGAAAAGTTCAGGCGAACCGGTTATTTCAACCTGCCGGTAATTGATAATGGAAAATATGTGGGGTTTGTTTCGCGTGCCAACATATTCAATGCTTACCGGCAGGTGCTGAAGGATGTGACCATCGAATAATCTGCCTTTTTTTATCCCGATCGCAGCTATGCCACAGCCATAATCTTAATTTTGCAGCGTAATGCTTTTCATACATCGCAACCGGCAGAAATGACAATCAAAGAAGGAGAGCTAAAAATCGTAACCAAGGTGGATGACGCGATTATCCCTGAGTGGGATCGTTTTATCAGGTCGCATCACCGAGGATCGGTGCTCCAGAGTTGGTTTGCCTGGAAGCTGTTCAGTCAGACCAAAAATTTCCGGCCGGTTTTTATTGCTCTTGTGGACGAAAAAGGCAGTTTTGCCGGTCTTTTACTCGGTGTTATCATTCGGGAGACAAGCTATGTAAAATCCTTGTTTTCGTCACGACTTGTGGTTTATGGCGGCCCTTTGGTGGATGAAACAAATCCTCATCCAAGGCAAATTTTTAAAAAGCTATTGGATACACTGATTGCCAGAACCAGTCATCGGGCAATATTCACTCAGTTCAGGGCTTCCTATGATCTGTCTCCTTATGCTGATTTGTTTCAGCAGTTTGATTTTGAATGGGTTCCCCGGATCAACCTGCTGATTGACACGACCAACAAAGAATCCGTTAACCACGGGCTCTCTAACACACGCAGGCGTCAGATAAAAAAATCTCTTTCCGGTGGAGCAAAGATCATCCAACCCGTTACCCTCGGACAAGTGCGTCAGTTTTACGAAATCCTGCACGACTTGTACCGTCACAAAGTACGAAAACCGCTGCCAGACTGGAGTTTCTTCGAGTCTTTCTTTTACCTGATTCAGAATCAACCACATGGTAAATATTTTCTGGTCGAGTTTAACCAAAAGATCATTGGCGGAATCATGTCGCCCTATATGGCCGGAAAATCGGTTTTTGAGTGGTACGTTTGCGGACTTGATGCAGAATACCGTGATAAGGGAATTTTCCCTTCAGTGCTGGCTACCTGGGCGGCAATAGAGCATGCTTCAGCATCGGAATGCCCAATTTTCGACTTTATGGGTGTCGGAAAACCTGACGAGCCTTATGGGGTGAGGGATTTTAAAATGAGATTCGGAGGCAAAGTGGTTAACTATGGCCGTTACATACGGATTAACAACCACTTAAAATATGCAATTGCCGAGCTGGGGTATAATTTTTTAACGTGGCTGAAGAAAGTTTGACAAATGGCTTCAGATGGGTTGGTAATTTGTTATTTTCGCACCCAAATATTTTACAATGAATAAACGGCTATTCCTTGTTTCTGCTGATATTCTGTTTCTGACCATTTCTTTCCTGTTTTTTGCCTGGATCAAACCAGCAACTGCAGCCGTTGTTCTTCCAAAGTATATCAAGCCTTTTGTTTTTTTTCTTCTGATTTGGATCATTGCCTCTCTCACAGCGAAAAAATATGTTCCTCAGAAGTTTATGAACCGGCGGGAAATCTTCTACATCATACTGCAATCCAATTTTGCAAGTCTTGCCGTCGTTGCCATTCTAATCTATACATTCAAACTCTTTTCCGTTTCCAGGTCGCTGCTTTATGGCACTATCGTCGCAACTACCTGCCTTGAAATTCTGGCCGCATGGATGTACAATTCGGTGCTGACATCGCAGGAGATCTTGCTGGAGAACGGCTTCCTGAAAACACGAAGAGGCAGCGTTCCGTATGCAGAAACACTGACCAGACCGGCTCCCAAAAAGCCGAAAGCGAAGCCCGATCAGCGCGCACACGCACTCGAATACCTAAGGGTGATCGGGGTCGAATATGGAGAGGAGGTTAAAGAGATGATTTCGAATTACTTACTTGAAGCTTCAGGTCCAATCCAGGTTGTCTCCACCACTACACGATTTAATATTGCAGCGCTGCCTGAGAGCAAATACGACTGCCTGGTAAACCTTCACAAGATCAATGATATACGTTGGATGAACAAGTTTTTTGAAACTGTAAACGAAAAACTTTTTGACGAAGGGATATTCATAGGCAAAGCTGAAACCTACAGCCTGCGGAAGCAACGAATCCTACGTAAGTACATCCTCCCGCTCAACTATGTAATCTACACCTTTGATTTCATTTTCAGACGGGTATTCCCAAAGCTGCCGATTCTTAAGCAGATGTACTTCTCAATCACAAAAGGCCGTAACCGTGTTATTTCCAGGGCTGAAACACTTGGCAGACTATGCTCCTGCGGATTTGATATCCTCGAAGAGAGATACATTGGCGATGAACTCTATTTTGTGGTGAAGAAAACCGGCGAGCCCTTCTACCCGGAAAATCCAACCTACGGGCCGCTGGTCAAGCTGAAGAGAATCGGAAAAGGAGGCCGGTTTTTCAACGTCTATAAAATGCGCACGATGCATCCTTATTCCGAATACATCCAGCAGTATGTTTACCAGATGAACGACCTGGAAGAGGGTGGTAAGTTTAAAGATGATTTCAGGGTGAGTACGCTGGGTAAGTTTTTGCGTAAATTCTGGCTCGATGAATTACCCATGTTGATCAATGTGCTGAAGCGCGAAATGAAAATTGTCGGTGTAAGACCTCTAAGTAACCATTATTATAACATGTATTCCGACGAAATGAAACAACTCAGGGTTAAATTTAAACCCGGACTTGTGCCGCCTTATTATGCTGACCTTCCGAAAACCCTCGACCAGATTATGGAGTCCGAAAAAAAGTACCTGGAAGCTTATGAGAAAAATCCATTCACAACCGACATGAAGTACTTCTTTCTCGCTTTCAAAAACATTCTCTTCAAAAATGCCCGCAGCCGATAAAGTTAAATCAATGAAGAACGACTCTGAAGTACATTGGGATTTAGCAGCAGAAAGCTTTAAGGATTTTCGGCGCCCCCTTTCCTGCGTACTCTTCGCGGTTTTAACCAGCCTGATATTGTTCCTGCCTGTCATCGCCAATTCCCAGGCATTGACCGGCACAACCGGCTATTACAATATACCTTCAGCCGAAATCCATCCTGACCGAACCATGTTTATTGGTTCAAACCTGCTCAGCAAAGAATATAAAAAGTGGGGAAGTCCCAATCATGATGCCATGAACTTCTTTGTAACCACCAGCTTCCTGCCGTTTGCCGAAGTCTCCATCAGATTCACCCGCGTTATTGATCTCGATGATTACAGCTCAACCGTAGGCGACAGGATGGCATCGGCCAGGATAAGGGTTTTAAACGAAGGCAAATACTATCCTGCAGTGCTGATAGGAATGCAGAATTTCTTCACCACGCTGAGTAGTGGCGATGCCTCTCATTTCAATTCCACCTACCTTGTTGTTACCAAAAACTTTAACTTACCAAAAGTGATAGAAAACATCGGTTTAACCGCCGGTTACGGGAGCGATGTTTTACAAGCCGCTGATTATCAGTTCATCGGATTTTTCGGCGGGATTAAAATCACACCGAAAAAATTGAATTTTCTTGAACTGATGATCGAGTACGATGCCGACAAATGGAACACCGGCGCCCGGGTTACCATCCTCAAGCACATTGTTCTGCTGGGCGGTCTCGAAGGTCTTGATGCCTTTTCCGGCGGGGTGAGTTACCGCTTTTTACTGCCGTAAACAAAATTCAATCATCCCACTCAGGAATAGAGATCAAAAACCGGCAACCAAATCGGCAACCAATAAAAAAACCCGGTGATAAAACATTGATTATCACCGGGTTTAATTTTTTAAAGGCAGCCCGTAGGGTGCTACAACCCTATTATTTTCAATTACTCCAAATCAACCTCTAAAACCCACTATTGGCGGGATTTCCTGAAATTGGCTAAACATAGAAAAACATAAAAAAACATCAAATAAAGTAAGATTTTGTTCCCCTATTTGTTCCCCTCTCAAATTTTATGTTTACCTTTGCTCCGTTCAACCAAATAACATTTACAGCAATGGCAAAACCAGGATTTTACTTGAAAAACGCAAAGGCAACCAACCCCACGTTGGTATTTCTGATTTACAAACTCCACACCGGTAAAAATTTCAAATACTCCACCGGCGAAAGCATCCACCCGGATTTTTGGGATAAGGCGTTACAGCGTGCTAAAACCAACCTGAAAGGGAACCCAACCCAATTGGTAAGGAATAAGGAAATAAACCTTCAAATCACCCGGTACGATGTTAAAATCACCGAGATATTATCCTCATTGAAAGCAGCCAACCAATCACCCACAGTTGAGTTATTGCGTGCTGAGATGGATAAGGAATTTTTAAAAGATACCCACCCCCGGCGGGTTGCAGAGGAGGCGAAAAAGCTCACAATGTTACAATGGATTGAGAGTTGGATTGAAAACGTTAAACTCACCAGGGAAACACCACCGAGGCCGATCAACCCCCGTACAAAACAAAAGTACCGGGCAACCCTCAAAGTTTTGAAGCATTTCGCCAATAAGCGGAGGGGAAAATTGGATTGGGGAAATATTGATATGGATTTTTACGGGGATTTTACTGAGTAGTACCTCCGGGATACTTACAAACACTCAGAAAACACAATAGGAAAGTACATCACAGCCCTAAAAGTAATTTTGAGGGAAGGGGTTGATGCGGGAGTAAATACCAACCTCACCCATGAAAACAAGCGTTTTGCTGCACCCCATGAGGAGGTTGAACATATTTACCTCACCGATGGAGAGTTGGAGTCTATAACCAAATTGGATTTAAGCAAATCACCCCGGTTGGATCGGGTGCGGGATTTGTTCCTGATTGGTTGTTATACTGCATTGAGATTTAGCGATTTCACAGCCATAAAGCCCGAAAACATAATCACCACCTCCACCGGAGCCAGGGCGGTAAAAATTAACACCTTCAAAACATCCCAAACGGTTATCATTCCGATCCACCCCACAGTTGAGGCAATATTGGCCAAATATGAAAACCACCTCCCCAGGGCAATATCCAATCAAAAAATGAATAAGTACCTCAAAGATATTGGAGAGGCGGCAGAAATTAAAACCCCGGTTCAGATAACCAAAACCATCGGAGGCGCAAGGGTTCAAACCAGCGTTCCTAAATATAAGAAGATAAGCAGCCACACAGCCCGGAGAAGCGGAGCAACCAATATGTTTTTGGCCGGGGTGCCAAGCCTTGCTATTATGAAAATCACCGGCCACAAAACCGAGAGCGTTTTTATGAAATACATTTGTATTGATGAGGAGGTTAACGCTAACATACTGATGCAGCATGATTATTTCAAACCAAAGATGAGAGTTGTTTAATCCCTCAAAATTGTTCAACCATGAAAAAAAACACCGTTTACAATCTGATGCGCTTCATGCGGGAGGCAAAGCAGCATCCACAATACCCCATTGCCGTTTCAATGATGGAAAGCGGCATGCAGTTTACCCATGAAGGGATTAGCTGCAGAGTTTTCAATCCTGAGTTGGCAATGTTATTCATGCAAAAATCCATCACCGGCAACCGGCTAACCATCATCACCCATGAGGATTTAACCGATACAAGGGAGCAACAAAAGGATATTGAAATTGAAGTTTTACCATTACTCGAGGCATATTGCGGCGGGTACCATGTAGGGGAGCGGGAAATTATGCAAGCCCACCCCAACCCACCGGCAACGGCCGGATATTTAGTTGAGTATTTCAATAAGCATTTGCGGCGGGTACCCTTCACATTTCCGGGAGTAACAACCATTGAAGGGATAGCGGAGATTGGCCGAAAGGCAGGGCAATTTGGAGCGATGGATAGCATGGAAGTAATTTACCCCGGATTACTCAAAGCTATCGGGAAACAGCCGGAAAACAAGCCCAAAGGCGAGAGTTTAACCCATGCGCAAATTGCTTTAATCCATGCATACGAAGGGCGGGAGATTACAAAAAGCAATTGCGAAGAGATTGCCGCAAAACATGGATGGAACTCTCCCACCTCCGGCGAAAGCATAAGGCAGGAATTTTGCAAATGGCAGCACCCAACCAACAGGCATGGCAACCCCGATGCAGTTACATCAACGGCATTGAGGAACAAAATAAAACTCATTGAGGGTATTATCCCATTGCTATCCAAAACCCACATGCAGCGGGCAATTGATGAGGTTAAGATACTCAAATCACACCTTTTGAATAGTTACAATGAGGAGTTGTAACCCAATTTTGTAACCGATTGTAAC
>Ga0209835_1000716_pt1 | contig 20449 bp, 16 predicted proteins | sample LakKivwa52mmetaG_FD_184138 | JGI IMG/M metagenome (GOLD analysis project Ga0209835, IMG submission 184138) | Anoxic lake water microbial communities from Lake Kivu, Rwanda to study Microbial Dark Matter (Phase II) - Lake Kivu water 52m metaG... | ecosystem: Environmental > Aquatic > Freshwater >...
GATTAAACTGACGACTCTTTTCCATATCACTTCCTCCTTCTCATATTTCGGAGAAAGTGTTACCCTCTACCAACTAAAATTTTCTGGTTTCTTGGTAGCACATGCATCTACGTAGTCGTTAGCCTTCTCCGGCGAAGATCCGGCTATAGAGGGCATCGAAGCCGTCCTTCCCTGCAGCGAGAAGCAGCGTGAGCGGCATGACCTTCCGTCCTTCGGCGACCATCTGCATGGCGGTCTCCCGAATGTCCCACTGGGCGTGGCGGTCTGCCCGGACGCGGCTGATATGGTAAAGCTCCCGCGCGTTGACCCTCAGAGCCACGCGCCGCCGGTGGGCGTTTGTCAGGATGTAGGCCGCGGCGGCGGGCGCGGCCCGGCGGATCTTCTCCCATGTTTCCTCGGTTCTGTTGCAGATTTCCCGGAAGGGTTTTTCCATGCCGATCGCAAGGACGGCGGGCGGGATCGTGATGCCGAGCGCCGGATCATAGTCCTGGACGGTGAGCGTGGCCATCCGGTGCCTCTTCATCTGAGCGAAAGCGGTGGCGCTGATCGTGAGCTCGAAGAGGAGACCGACGTGCTCGAACTCCCGCGGGGCGGCATCGTAGCTCTTCATTCTCCGGAGCGCCGTTTTGATCAGGGCCTCTTTTTCTTCGCGATCCATCCGCTCGGCAATCTCCCGGCACCGGGCGAGCGGGAGGTTCGAAGCGCTGTAGAGGAGCGCAGCGGCAACCTTTTCGTCGGCCCCGGGCGTCGCATCGAGCAAGCGGACGGAGAGATCCGTTTTCACGGCGCCGGAGGCGGCCAGGTCTGCCACGTCCTTATCCATCTCCGGCGCATCGCCGAGAGACGGTGGTTGCTTTTTTGCGATGATCAGGGCCGTCTGCGCTCTAAGATCTTTCACCGTTTCCAGGTCGTAGGCGGTGGGCTCCGTGTAGCGGACAAGCGACGGAGCGACCTCTTTCGTGGCATCGAAGAGACGGCGGCTGTACTCGCGCGCCTCGATCAGGGGGCAGGCGGCGAGGCGCCGGATCATCAGCTCGAGGTTCCGGGCGTTTACGGTCATCCCGAGCTGGGTTTCCGTGGCAAGCGGGATGATGTAGCGCGCATCCTCTTTCGCCCAGCCCTCGAGAAGCAATCGGTTTGCGGGATCGGCTGCGAGGTCGGGATTCCGGGCGAAGATATGGGGTCGGAGTTTCTCGTAAAGCACCTGGTAGAAACGGTTTTGCGCCCGGACGATTGAGGTGAAGGCCTCCTCCAGACCGGACTTGCGGACCTCGGCGGGGATGACGAAATCGTCCTTGAACAGGACGTAACGCTGGGATTTTTCGGTATAGGAAGCGAGGCGGAATTTTTCGATCTCTTCAACGAGGAGGCGGGAGACTTTCAGTACGTCGAGGTTAAAAACGGCGTGCTCGGCGATCGAGCTGTGACCCATGTCGAAGACGATATTCCGGTTCGAGGCCCGCGCCTTTTCCACCTCACCCCGGGCGAGAGTCCTGAGCTCGTTCACCGGCCTCGGATTCCGACTGATCCGGGCATAGGCGGCCGCGACGGTTTCCGGGGTCAGGTCCCGCCGTTCGGGGTGCTCCGCGGCGATCTCCCGAATGATGTCGAAGTCGATGTTAGATCCTGCCAGAATGATGTCCATGGTTTGCCTCTTCATTCATCGGACGGAATGAAAACTTTGTTAATCAAGCTCCCTCGGCACGCTGGACATTTTTCGACCCTGCACCTCCTCGCTTCGCTCAACGGAAAATGAGGGACAGCTCCCTATTTTTCATGAAAAAATAGGGAGCTGTCCCCATTTTCTCCATTTTCCGTAAAGGCACTACGCTGCGGGGGCAGGGGGCCCCGAAAAATCTCCAATGCATGCCACCGGGAGATGATTTCCAGGTTATGCAGCGGTGCTATCCATACACGCGATTCGGGGAAAAAGCAAGCAAAAAGCGAGTAAGAAAAAGAGGATAGCGATGATCCAGACGGTCAACATCAGGATATCCTCTGGCATATTGGTCCTCTTGTGTGGTATCTTCAATCCGCACCGACCGAATGACTGATGTCTTCAGATGAGACCGGGAGTTAAAAGATGGGCCTGCTCAATCTTCTTATCAAAGATCCGCTGACGTTTCTCTTGCTGGCAATACCGCTGCTCTATTCGATCATCATCCATGAACTGGCCCACGGATGGGTGGCTTACCGGATGGGAGACCCCACGGCAAAATATGCGGGACGCCTGACCCTCAATCCCTTGAAACACATCGATCCGATCGGCACAGCGATGCTCTTTGTTTTCGGTTTCGGCTGGGCCAAACCGGTGCCGGTGAACCTCCAGTACATTCGTCATGCTCGTCTGGGGCTTATCCTGGTCTCTTCAGCAGGGATCATAGCGAATATGATCTTTGCCTTTCTGGCGGTCCTGTTGTTGCGTATGTTTTCTCCGTCACCTTCGGGATCGCCCGGGCTGTTCCTGTATTATCTGGCTCAGATCAATATCATGCTCGCCTCGTTCAACCTGATCCCCATTCCGCCCCTGGACGGCTCGAAGATCCTCATGGGATTCATGCCGGAAAGGCTCCAGTATGCCTTCTCCCGACTCGAACCGTTCGGACTGTTCATCATCATCGGCCTTCTGTATCTCGGGGCCCTGGATCCGGTCATCCATCTGTTTCGCTCGATCATCCTTTTCCTGATCTCTCTGATTCTCTCATGAACATGAATCATCATGTTCATGAGGGGGCAACGGGATGAATCGGGTAACGCGTCCCCGGGTTTTTCCAATTCTACCGCTCTGCAAGGAGACCCCTTCTTACCGTCTCCGGTTTTCCGGCCTGAGGGCGCGGACGGCGGCGCCGGCCTGCCAGAGCTCGAGGTTGTTCATCTTCTCCAACTCGGCGTTGAGCTTCTCGCGGTAGTCGGGGGCGTTGTTCACCGAAAGGACGATACGCGTCTCCTCTCCGGAGTGGACGCTCTCGTAGAGCTTGTCGAATACCGGGGCGACTGCCTCCCTAAACGGGCCCTTCCAGTCGAGGGCGCCCCGCTGGGCGGTTGTGCTGCAATTGGCGTACATCCAGTCCATGCCGTTCTCCGCGACCAGACGAATGAGGCTCTGGGTCAGCTCCTCCACGGTTTCGTTGAACGCCTCGCTCGGGCTGTGGCCGTGCTTCCGAAGCACGTTGAACTGCGCCTCCATGACGCCGGCCAGGCACCCCATCAGGACGCCCCGCTCGCCGGTCAGGTCGCTGTACACCTCCATCTCGAAGGTCGTCGGGAAGAGGTAGCCTGAGCCGATGGCGACGCCGAGGGCGAGGGTCTTCTCCGTCGCTTTCCCCGTGTAGTCCTGGAAGATCGCGTAACTCGAGTTGATCCCGCTTCCGTCGAGGAAATTGGTGCGGAGCGATCTGCCCGATCCTTTCGGGGCGACGAGAATCACGTCGATATCCGGGGGTGGAATGACGCCGGTCTGATCCCGGTAGGTGATGGAGAATCCGTGGGAGAAATAGAGGGTCTTGCCCTTGGTCAGATAGGGTTTGATCTTCGGCCACAGGACCGTTTGACCCGCGTCGGACAGGAGATACTGGATGATCGTTCCCCGCTGGGCCGCTACCTCTACCGGGAAAAGGGTTTTCCTCGGCACAAATCCGTCCTCGACGGCCTTTGCCCATGTCGCGCCGCCCTCTCTCTGTCCGACGATCACCCTGATTCCGTTGTCACGGAGGTTCAGGGCCTGGCCGGGTCCCTGAACGCCGTAGCCCAGAACGGCCACCGTCTCATCCTGCAGGACCTCCTGCGCCCTGCTCAATGGAAATTCCTCAGAGGTGACGACCTCTTCCCAAACATTGCCGAATTTGATTTTTGCCATATCAATCTCCTTTTATGTATGAAACAAGACCGGAAACCCCGGCCTCGTCATTTTATGGGGTCTACCGACCCCGGTGAAACTAATTTTCGCGCTGCTGGCGGAAGACGGCGATCGCCCCTGTCCTGTTCATCTCCTCCACGCCGAAAGGCTCGAAGTACTTTAGGATCGCGGCGGTCTTGTCCTTGTTTGCCGTGATCTCCATGATCAGGGAGTCCTCGTGCATCGCGATCACTCTGCAACCGAAGATGTCGATCGCCCGGAGGATCTCCTTGCGGTTCTCTTCGTTGAGGCGGAGGCTGATAAGCATCATTTCCCGCTGGACGGAGGGGGTCCCCGTGAAATCCGTTACGGAGATCACGTCGACGAGCTTGTCTAACTGCTTTTTGATTTTTTCCGTGAAGTCGCTCTCCGCCCGGCTGGTCAGGGTGATCCTTGAGATCTCCGTGTTGGTCGTCTCGGCAACGCAAAGGCTCCGGATGTTGTAGCCCCGACTGCTGAATACGCCGGCGATCCGGGAGAGCACCCCCGGCTGGTTGTTGACGAGCATTGAAATGGTACGTTCTTCAATAGCCATATTCCCCTTCCTTTTCCCCATCCTTAGACAGGCGCCAGGGAGTGCGTCTTTGCTAAGGATGCATTGGAGATTTTCCGGGCACCATGACACCGCAGCGGAGCGAGGATAATCATGGTCGGAAAATGTCCAGCATCCCGGCAAAGACGCACTCCCTGGCGATTCCTCATTTCCCGCAGATCATCTCCACATTCGAGCAGCCCGGGGGGATGATCGGGTAGACGTAGTTGTCCGGATCCACCATCGCCTCCAGCATGTAAGGGCCGGCGGCCCCGCTCATCCGGGCGATCGCCTCCGTCGGGTCCTCGTCCACCGCGACCCGTTCCGCCGGGATGCCGAACCCCCTGGCCACCGCGACCAGATCGACCTTATCGCCGAGGTCGCTCGTCGTGAAGCGCGCGTCGTACCAGAGGTCCTGCATCTGCCGGATCATTCCCAGATGGCCGTTGTTGATCACGACGATCTTGATCGGCAGGCGGTAGTAGCTGATCGTTGCCAGCTCTTGGATGTTCATGTAGAAACCGCCATCGCCGCAGATGACGACCACATCCCTGTCGGGGTCGGCCACCTTGGCGCCGATGGCGGCAGGGACGGAGAAGCCCATCGTTCCCATCCCGCCACTCGTCAGCAGGCTCCGGGGAGAGTGGGTCTTCCAGGTGCGGACCGTCCAGATCTGGTTGAGGCCCACGTCCGGGACGACGATCGTCTCCCTGGGCATGGCGTCCTGGATATTCCGGATGAGGGTTCCCGCCTGGCCGCATCCGCCGTCAATCAGCTTTTCCTCCTGGGCCTGTCGCTCTATCCTGATTCGCTCCATCCATGCGTCCCGGTTTCGGGGAACGATCAGGGGAATGAGCTCCTTGAGCGCCTCCTGGATATCTCCCACGAAGGGGAGGTCCACCTTGATGTTCTTCCCGATCGAGGTGGGGTCGATGTCGATCTGGGCGATGGTTGCCAAGGGGGCGAATTCCTCGATGACGGAGGTGCTCCGCTCCGTGAAGCGAGCGCCGAGAGCGAGGATGAAATCGGAGTCGTGGATGATCCGGTTGGCCAGTTCGTTGCCGTGTGTGCCGATGAAGCCGAGATTGAAGCCGTTCGCCGAGGAGACCGAGCCGATCCCCATCATCGTGGTGACGAAGGGAAGCAGACCCTGCTGCACGAGCTCGCTCATCTGGACGCACGCATCACCCAGTTTGACTCCGCCCCCGATGATCAGGACCGTTCGTTCGCTCCGGTTGAGGGCCTGGGCGATCCGCTCCAACTGCTCTCGGTTCTCGATCCGTTTCGGCGTCGCCGCCTGCGCTTTTTTCGGCTGTAAACTGCAACGGGCGCTGAGAATGTCCTTCGGTATGTCGACCAGAACAGGACCGGTCCGGCCGCTGCTGGCAAGCTGGAAGGCCTGACGGATGGAAGAGGCAAGCTGATTGACGTCCCGTATCATGAAACTGTGCTTCGTGATGGGCATCGTAATCCCGATGATGTCCGTTTCCTGGAAGGCGTCCCTTCCCCAGAGGTCGCTGTTGACCTGGGCGGTGATGGCGACCAGGGGCGTCGAATCCATATATGCGGTGGCGATCCCCGTCACCAGGTTCGTCGCGCCCGGACCCGACGTGGACAGGCAGACCCCTACCCTGCCCGTCGCCCGGGCGTAGCCGTCGGCTGCATGGGCCGCCGCCTGCTCGTGGCGCATCAGATAGTGGCTGATGGGGCTGCCGGCCATGCGGTCGTTGAGCGGGAGGGTGTTGGCGCCGGGATAGCCGAAGATCACGTCCACCCCTTCCTCCACAAGGGTTTTCAAAACGATGTCCGCACCGATAAGTTCCATGAGTTGCTCCTTTCCAAAACAAAAAAGCCGCCGATTCCTTCCGAACCGCGGCTTTTTGAAGCAAACAAAAAAGCCGCGGCCTTGCGGGGCTCGCGGCTCGCATCCTTTCTGGTCAATCCATCAAAGACGCCGAGCAGGAGCCCCCGTGCGTACGAGTACGACGACGCCAAGGACGAGAAACCTGCTGTTCGACAACGACTGATGGATCATAAAATCCCCTTCCAATGCTCTGGTTGGTTGCACTTCTACAGCAAAGCGGAATAATTGTCAAGACGAATTTTCAGAACGGGGAAAAGACCTTTGCACGGCATAGTGCAATTGGTTGAAATAAATTCCATTTGACATACAAAGAGGCTTCTCCTATGCTCGCTTCACCGCGATGCACGTGCTTCCCGGACAATCATACGGCCGAACGGATATTCGAAGACCGGATACAATGTATCCAATTGGATGATGAAAATGGATACATTGTATCCGGTTCATTTGCGGCAAGGTGGGGGCGGACAATTTATATTCGTAGTTTCAATATATTGTGTGGAATCTGTCCCTGGCACACGGGTTGCTTTAAGGTGATGTAAAACATGACCCGGACTGATGACGCCGGTGTCGGAAAAAGGGAAGGGTATTATGAAACGACGGCTTCTGCTCCTCGTCTGTTTTTGGTTGATTCTGCCAGCGGCGGTCAGCGCGGGAGAGCTGATAAGGAAGGGTGAGACGCTGGATCTTCAGCGCTGCATCGCCATCGCCCTGGTGAAGCAGCCCCGTATCCAGGCGGCCGCCGGCGCCATTATGGCCGGTGAAAGCAGGGTGGGCCAGTCCCGCTCCGGGTTTTATCCGCAGTTGAGCGGATCCGCCGGTTACAGCCGGACGGATCCGACCTCCACCTCTGCCATATCCGCCGGGCAGGTCTACGACAGCTATTCCTCCAGCCTCTCGCTGAGCCAGAACCTCTATGATTTCGGTAAAACCGCCACCCAGGTGAAGATCCAGGAACTCAACCGGGATTCTTCCCGCTCGGATCTCGACAGCGTCATCACCCAGGTGACCTTCGCGGTCAAGCAAGCCTACTTCGGGCTTCTCCAGGCCGGGCGGAACCGGGATGTCTCCAGGGAGGTCGTGGGACAGTTTCAGCAGCATCTTGAACGGGCCAAGGCATTTTTCGAGGTCGGGACAAAACCGAAATTCGATGTCACCAAGGCCGATGTCGATCTCTCCAATGCAAAGCTCAATCTCCTGAAGGCCGAAAACGCGTTCCGTCTGGGCCAAGTGACACTGAGCAACACCATGGGGATGCCGGAGGCGCCGGATTACGAGATTGTGGATCAGCTCCCGTTTCAGCGCGTGACGATCGATCTGGAGGAGGTGACCCGGAAGGCCTATGAACGCCGCCCGGACCTGAAGGCGATCGCCGTGAAGCGGAAATCACAGGAGCAGAGCATCGAACTCGCCCGGAAAGGCTACTATCCGACCGTCTCGGGCAGCGCCAGTTATGGTTGGGGCGGGGGCAATTTCCCTTTGGACCAGGGCTGGAGCGTCGGCGCCCAACTGAGCGTCCCCCTGTTCAGCGGCTTTTTGACGAAGTATCAGGTGGAGGAGGCCAGGGCCAATCTGGACGTCCTTGCGGCGAATGAGGCGCTGATCCGACAAACCATCTATCAGGAGGTCAAACAGGCCTGGCTGAATCTGCAGGAGGCGGCGGACCGGATTGCGACGGCGGAGCTCTCCGTCCGTCAGGCCACCGAGAATCTCGATCTGGCCAACGGCCGTTACACCTATGGGGTGGGCAATCCCATCGAAGTGACCGACGCTCTCGTGTCGGTAAGCAACGCGAAAACGGCGCATATTGCGGCCCTTTATGATTACAGACTCGCGCAGGCGAGCCTGGAAAAGGCGGCTGGGGAAAAATGACAAAGAAAGATAAAGAAGATAAAGAAAACCATCGCGGAAGGAAAAGGACCGGCGTGAAGAAAAAACTTTTTTATCTTCTCGGCGTCATCGTTTTGGCTGGGGCTGGTTTTTTCGGCTATACGCAGTTCTTTCAAAAGGAAGGGTCGGCCGTAAAATACAAGACGGTTAAGGTCGAGCGAGGGAATCTTTCCACTTTCGTCACGGCCAACGGCACCGTCAACCCGGTGACCACCGTGCTGGTGGGTTCCCAGGTTTCGGGGACAATCCAGAAGCTCAACGCGGATTTCAATTCAATCGTGAAAAAGGGCCAACTCATCGCCCAGATCGACCCGGCTATCTTCCAGGCCCAGGTCTCGCAGGCCACGGCCAAAGTGGAAAATGCCAAAGCATCCCTCCTGAACGCCCAGGCCGACATCGCCACCGCCCGCTCCAACATAGAAGCGAGTAAAGCCAATGTGGTCAAAGCCAGGGTTTCGCTGGAGGATACACGCCGAAATCTCAATCGATCCCTAGAGCTCTTCGCCCGAAATTTAATTTCCGCCAGCGACCGCGATACGGCCCAGACATCCCACGATTCCTCTGCGGCCCAACTGGAAGCGACTCAGGCCCAGCAAAGAGCCACAGAAGCCCAGATGGAATCGGCCAAGGCCCGTATGGAATCGGCCAAAGCCCAGATCAAACAGGCCGAGGCCGAACTGGAGCTGGCCCAGGTAAACCTGAACCATACGCGCATCACCGCCCCGGTGAACGGGATCGTGATCTCCCGTAATGTGGACGTGGGACAGACAGTGGCTGCCAGCCTGCAGGCCCCCACGCTGTTCACCATTGCCCAGGACCTGACTGAAATGCAGGTGGATACCAACGTCAGCGAGGCGGACATCGGCAGGGTGGCCAAGGAACAAGAGACGACCTTCACGGTTGACGCCTACCCGCAGATGACCTTCCAGGGAAAAGTCACCGAGATCCGCAATGCGCCGATCTCCATTCAAAATGTGGTGACCTACAATGTGGTCATTCACGTAAAAAACCCGCAGCTCAAGTTGAAACCAGGGATGACTGCAAATGTTTCCTTACTGGTGGCTCACAAGGAGAACGTCTCGAAGATCCCCAATGCCGCTCTCCGCTTCCGTCCGGATTTCGCTAAAAGAGAGGCCGGCGCCCCTCAAAAGAAGCCAGCGTCTTCTCCGGCGCCTGCTTCCTCTCCCTCGAAGGGGGCCTCCAATCCGGAAGCGATCCTGGAAAGACTGAAAGCCGAAATCAAGCTTACCCCAGAGCAAGAGGCCGGCATCACCCTCATATTGAAAGATGCCCAAACACAAATCCGTGCAGCCTTCAGGGCAGGGGGGGCGGAGGAAGGCAAAGCGAAGGGCCAAGAGCTGCGTTTAAGCAACCGCTTGAAGATTCGTTCGCTGCTCACGGAGGAGCAGCGAACGAAATACGACCAGATGAGCCAGCGCCCGGAGACTGCCGAGGGGCCGGCCCCGGTCTATCGAGTGTGGACTCCCGTGCAAGGAGGAAAGCCCGTGCCGGTGGAAATCACCACGGGGGTTTCAGACGGATCTTTCACCGAGGTTGTATCGGGCGCACTAAAGGAAGGGCAGGAAGTGATTACGGAGGCTCTCGGAGGAAATAGCAAGCCGGCCGCCACACAGGCGCCGCCCACCATGAGAGGAATCCGGTAAAAAAAGTGGCAAAAAGAATTTTATGAATGAACTCATCCGCGTCGAACATCTGATTAAAATCTATTACCTGGGAGAAGTACAGGTCCCGGCTTTGAAAGGAGTGGATCTGTTTATTCAGGCCGGAGAGTTTGTGGCCATTATGGGGGCTTCCGGATCGGGAAAATCAACTTTTATGAATATCGTGGGCTGCCTGGACCGCCCCAGCCAAGGCCGGTACTTTTTAGAAGGAACGGATGTCTCCGGCCTGACCAAGGATGATCTGGCCCAGATTCGCAATAAAAAAATCGGCTTCGTCTTCCAAAGCTTTAACCTTTTAAACCGCACGAGCGCCCTGGAAAATGTGGAGCTTCCCCTCTTTTACAACAACACTTCATCCCGGGCAAGACATCGGAAGGCTATGGAGGCTCTTACCGGTGTGGGCCTCAGCGGGCGGGAACACCATCTCCCCAGCCAGCTATCCGGCGGACAGCAGCAGCGGGTGGCCATTGCCCGCGCCCTGGTCAACCGGCCTTCGTTGATCCTGGCTGATGAGCCTACCGGAAACCTGGATACCCGAACCAGCCTGGAGATCATGGACATCTTCCAGAAACTCAACCAGCGCTCCCAGATCACCATCATTCTGGTGACCCACGAACAGGAAATTGCCCGATATGCCAGCCGCCAGGTCATCTTCCGTGATGGAAAAATCATTCAGGATCTTTCCTTCCAGCCCCGGCAGGCGGCCTATGATCTGACCCAGATGCCCCCGTCGACGGAGGAGGTGATCGCATGAACTTCCCAATGACTCTGCGTATTGCCTTCAAGGCCCTGAATCGGAACAAAATGCGCTCCGGTCTGACCATGCTGGGGATCATCATCGGTGTGAGCGCGGTCATCGCCATGATTGCCGTAGGGTCGGGGGCCAAAGCCCGCATTCAGGAGCAGATTGCCTCGATGGGTTCCAACCTGCTCATCGTGCTTTCCGGAAGCGCGACCAGCGGAGGAATACGTTTCGGCACGGGTTCCGTTCCCACGCTCACGGTTGACGATGCCAAGGCGATCGCCGTGGAGCTGCCTTCCGTCAAATACTCCGCCCCTGTGCTGACCGGAGTGGTTCAAATCGTTTCCGGCAACCAGAACTGGTCCACAGTCGCCTATGGGAGCACTCCGGAAGCCCTGCTCATCAGGGATTGGCCGGTGGTCAATGGCAGAGCCTTAACCCAGGCCGACGTGGACGGCAGGGCTGCGGTCTGCCTGCTGGGACAGACCGTGGCCGACAACCTTTTTGGAGAGATGGATCCGGTTGGACAGATCGTGCGCATAAAGAAGTTTCCCTTTACCGTCATCGGCGTGCTGGCGCTAAAAGGGCAAACCACCTGGGGCCAGGATCAGGATGACACCCTGTACGTCCCTCTGACCACGTCTCAAAGACTCCTCTTCGGAAGAAATTTCCCCGGCACGGTCCGCAGCATAAGCGTCCAGGCGACGAGCGCCGAGACCCTGAAGCAGGCCGAAGAGGAAATCACCCGGCTTCTCCGCCAGCGGCACCGCCTCCGGTCCGATCAGGAAAATGATTTCAGTGTCCGCAACCTCACCGAGGCCATGTCCACGGCTGAAGAATCCGCCCGGGTCATGTCCCTTCTTTTGGGGGCCGTCGCTTCCATCGCCCTTTTGGTCGGCGGCATAGGCATTATGAACATTATGCTCGTTTCGGTGACCGAGCGCACCCGGGAGATCGGCATCCGTTTGGCCGTAGGGGCTCGGGAACGGGACATTCTTTACCAGTTTCTCATCGAAGCCCTCGTCCTGAGTCTGATCGGAGGATTGATCGGCCTCATCATCGGCGTGTCGGCTTCGCAGTTGATCTCCCACTTCTTTAAATGGCCGACGCTCGTCTCCCCCCAGGCCCTGCTCCTTTCTTTTTCCTTTGCCGGGGGTGTGGGTATGTTCTTCGGCTTCTACCCGGCGCGCAAAGCCGCTAAATTAGACCCCATCGAAGCGTTGCGTTACGAATGAATCCGGTTTATTTTTACCTTTGCTCCGATTAGAAGTTGGGGTCCATGTCAAACTTCCTGACCCCTTCGGGGAGGTTGGCAGGATCGACCGTTTCCGCGTTTTCCGGGGTCGTTCCTTCGAGGAACGCTTCGAATCTCGCCCCTTTGGTCCAGAACCTGGCCGGCGTTCCGGTTTTCGGATCCACCTTGACAAAGACGATCCCCTCGGGGATGGGGAAGACCTCGACCGGCATCCTCTCGAGTGCCTTTTCCGCAAAATAGAGCCAGATCGGCGCTGCGGCGCGGCCTCCGACCTCCAACCTGCCGAGGGGTCTCTCCTGATCAAATCCCACCCAGACGCCGGCGACCAAAGTGGGTGTAAAGCCCAGAAACCAGGCGTCCCGCGTGTCATCGGTCGTCCCGGTCTTTCCGGCGACCGGCCGGCCGAGTCGCTTCACCCTTTGCCCCGTTCCGCTTTCCACGACGTCCTGCATGACATAGCTCGTCATGAAGGCGATCCGCGGGTCGATCACCTGCTCGACCCTTGGTTGCGCCTCCTCAAACACATGTCCGGTCCGATCCACGATCTTTTTGATGAAAAACGGCTGCACCCGCTTCCCTTCATTGGCCAGGACACCGTAAGCCCGGACCAGCTCCTGGAGGGTGATCCCGGAGGTCCCGAGGGCTATCGAAAGGTTCCTGGAAATAGGAGAGGTAATCCCCATATTGGCGGCATAAGCCGTGGCGTAATCGATGCCGATCTCCTCGAGGACCTTGATGGTGATGATGTTCCGGGAATGGACCAGGGCGTTGTGCAGCGTGGTCGGCCCGAGGAATTTCTCGTCGAAATTTTTCGGCTTCCAGACCCCGTCGGGACTGGAGGGATCCGGGTAGACAATGGGGGAATCCACGAGCAGTGTCGAGGGGGTCATTCCCTTGTCGAAGGCCGCCGTGTAGATGAGCGGTTTGAAGGCCGAACCGGGTTGGCGCCGGGACTGGGTTGCGCGGTTGAACTCGCTGCGGTTGAAGTCTCGCCCCCCGACCATCGAGCGGATCGCGCCGCTTTTTGGATCCAATGCAAACAGCGCCCCCTGGACGAGCCCTTTTTCATAACCCTGGCGTTCCTCGATCTCCTTGAGGCCCTGCTCAACGGCATCTCGTGCCGCCTTCTGCATCTGAATATTCAGTGTCGTGTAGACTTCAAGCCCCTCCCTGTAAAGGACGTCCCTGCCGTATTTCTCCTGGACGTAGCGCCGGACGTTCTCGATGAAGTAAGGGGCGATCTTGTCCTTGGGCTTGATCGAACGGAACCGGAGTTTCGTGGCGACCGCCAGGTCCTTCTCCTTCTTTGAGATGTACTTATCTTCGAGCATCCGCGAAAGCACGTAGGCCTGCCGCTGGTATGCCCTGTCGGGGTGAAGGTAGGGGGAGTAGCTGCTGGGGGCTTTGGGGAGGCCTGCGAGCAGGGCCGCTTCCGCAAGCGTCAGGTCGCGTGCGCTTTTTCCGAAATACCCCTGGGAGGCGGCCTCGATCCCGTAGGTCCCGTGGCCGAGATAGATGTGGTTCAGGTAGAGTGTGATGATCTCTTCTTTTGTCAGGTACTTGTCTATCTTATACGCCAGGAGAGCCTCTTTGATTTTTCTGATGTAGCTCTTCTCCGGGGAAAGGTAGAGGACCTTGGCGACCTGCTGGGTAATGGTGCTCCCTCCCTGAACAATCCTTCCCGCCTCGATATTCTTGAAAAAAGCCCGGGACATGCTCTGCATGTCGAATCCCTTGTGCTGGAAGAAACGGGCGTCCTCGGCGGCGACGAATGCCTGAATGACGATCTTTGGGATATCCTCGTACCTGATGACCTTCCGGTCTTCGAGGAAAAACTCGTCGATCAGCTCGCCGTTGTCCGCATAGACCCGCGTTGTGATGCTGGGGCGATAGTCCTTCAGGGCGGCGATGCTGGGGAGTTCCTTGAGGAGGACGTAATAGAGTAGACTGCTCCCCGCCAGGGCGGCGCCGACAAAGATGACAAGGAATACGATAATGATGATCCCCAGGACGGAGCGTCGCGATGACATTTTCCGGCGCCGGGTAATACGGTTAAAGAGGGTCATGGGTTCTTTTCTTCCGTCTCCTCCGGCATCTCTTCGGTGCTTTCCTCGCTCGCTTCCGGATCCGGCTTTTTCCTGCGGGCAAATTTTACCACAAAAATGCTTGCCTCGTAAAGGAACATCAGCGGGATCGCCATCAGTATCTGGCTGAAGACATCGGGAGAAGGGGTCAGGATAGCGGCGGCGATGAAGATGATGAGGATCGCGTAGCGCCGCTGCTTCGAGAGCATCTTTGCATCGACGACGCCGAGCTTCGCCAGAAAGAACATAAAGACCGGCATCTCGAAGGAGAGACCGAAGGCCAGGAGGAACTTCAATGTCAAGTCGAGATACTCCCGAAAAGAGATCATCGGTTTGAGAGCTTCGGTGGAAAAACTCACAAAAAAAGCGAATGCGGGAGGCAGGGCGACAAAATAGCCGAACAGGACTCCGCCGCCGAAGAGGATCGAGGAGAAGAAGATGAAGGGGAAAACGTATTTTTTCTCGTCCCGGTATAAACCCGGGGAGACGAAGCGCCAGAATTCGAAGAGGGTATAGGGGGCCGTGATCAGGAGGGAGGCGAAGAAAGCGATCTTCATGTGAATGAAGAAGGCCTCCGGAAGTCCGGTAAAGATCAGCGAACTCTGTGCAGGCATGGCGTCGACGAGGGGTCTGGTGATGACCTGGAAAGACCATTCCTTGAACAGGTAGCAGATGCCGAAGCCGATGCCGACGACGATGAGAACGCGTATAAGCCTCGTCTTCAACTCTTCAAGATGAGAGGTCAGGGACATTTTTTCTTCTTCGTTTGAGTCGTTTTTCATACGATGTCTTACAGGGATGCCTATGAGAGGTTATGCTTTAAGTTTTGGTTCCTCCGTCTTCGAAGCGTCATGAACCTCGGGTTTCGGTTCGTCCGTCTTTGCAGCGTCGTCGTCCGGCGGTGTTGATGCGGCGGGCGGAACCGGTTCTTCCTTTTCCTCTTCCTTGCTGTAGAGGAGCGAGTCTTTGAGGCCGTCCAGATCCTTCTTCAGGTCATCCGCCTTAAACGTCTCCTTGATCGTTTCTGTTGCGCTTTCGGTCACCTTGCGGAATTCGGAGAGGCCCTTTCCCAGAGCCTTAGCGATCTCCGGCAGTTTCTTGGGGCCCACCACGAGCAGCGCGATGACCGCGATCACCAGCAGCTCCGGCATACCGATACCAAACATGATTTCACCCCTTTCTTTTTCTGATGCCCTCAAAAGCCCTTCAAAAAAAAGCGCTCCACATCGGGCTTATACGCGCAGTGGGAAATGTTTGTCAATCCTTTTTCCGAAAGCGCTTCAACTGTAAAATCTTTTGCTATTTAAGGGCTTTTGTGTTAGAAACGACCTCCGATCGGGAGCTGAAGGGCGCCCTACGGGAAAGGCGGTTGATGTCTAAAAACACGGGAATTGTAAAGGACTGGCGGTATTTGCAGCACGACACGGATATTGGCCACCCCGAGACGCCCCAGCGACTTGTTTCGATCTACGAGATGCTCGACAATCCCGATATGGCTTGGAAATTTATCGGGATTGATGCAAGACAGGCCGCCCGCGCAGAATTGGAGAGGGTCCACAGGCCGGCGTATATCGATGCCGTCGCGTCCACCGCCGGTCGATCGATGTCGATGCTCGATGCCGATACGGTGGCCTCTCCCGAGTCATACGATATCGCAAGGCTCGCGGCGGGCGGTGTGATGAACGCCATCGACGCCGTGATTTACCGGGAGGCGGACAATGTCTTTGCCCTGGTTCGGCCGCCGGGCCATCACGCCCAGGCGGAGCGAGCGGCGGGTTTCTGCATTTTCAACAACATCGCGATCGGCGCAAGACACGCCATGGCATTGCACAAGATGGAGCGGATCCTGATCGTCGACTGGGACCTCCATCACGGGAACGGCACCCAGGATATTTTTTATGAGGATCGGAAGGTCCTGTTTTTTTCGACCCACCAATTTCCCTACTATCCCGGCACCGGCGCCATGGGTGAGATGGGGCGGGGTGAGGGTCTCGGCTACACGATCAATGTCCCGCTCAGACCCGGTGCGGATGACGCCTTCTATGTCCGCATATTCCAAGACATCCTCTCCCCGGTCGCCCTGGCATTTAAACCCGAGATCATCTTGGTTTCCGCCGGGTTCGATACCTATTTTGGAGATCCCCTGGGTGAAATGAAAGTGACGCCTGAGGGATTCGCCGCTCTTACCCGCATCCTGATTAATCTGGCTGATGCGTGCAGCGGCGGCCGTCTGGTCCTGACCCTCGAGGGCGGTTATCATATCCAGGGCTTGGCAAAGTGTGTCCGGGCGGTCCTGCTGGAGCTTTTGGGGGAGACACGGGCGACGGAAGAGACGCTGCTCCGGATGGCAGCCGGGACGGACGAGAAGGCGGAGATCCTGATCGGACAGGTGCGGAAACAGCTCGAACCTTACTGGCCGGTGCTGTAGCAATATAAGCGATGACCTGAAAAGAGAGAGCTTTGAGGTGATGCATTGGAGAAAATCAGCAGGGATGAAGTGGCTTATGTGGCGAATCTGGCGAGACTTTCGTTGGATAGGGAGGCGGTGGTCAAATTCACCGCCCAGCTCAACGACATCCTCCTGTATATGGACAAGCTCAACGAAGTCGATACGACCGGTGTTGAGCCGATGTCACATGCCATTGCCCGGAAGAACGCCTTCCGTCCAGACATGGTCGCTCCGTCTCTCCCCGTAGAGGCCTCACTGGCCAATGCACCGGATGCGCGGGGGAGTTGCTTCCAGGTACCCCGGGTGATCGAATGACGGAATTATATGAATTAACGATTCACGAGCTGCAAGATAAGCTCCGGGCAGGGGAGACGACCTCCGCCGAGATCACCGCCTCTGTATTTAAACGGATCGACGCCGTGGAGAAGGAGGTCCATGCGTATATCACCCTGATGCGGGAATCGGCCATCGAGGAAGCGGCGCGCGCCGACGAGGCGATTCTAAGAGGCGAGATGAAGGCGCTGACGGGGATCCCCATCGCCTTGAAAGACATTTTTTGTACGAGGGGGGTCAGGACGACATGCGGCTCCAGGATACTCCACAATTTCATCCCTCCGTATGACGGCACTGTCGTGGAGAAGCTCCGGGCGGCAGGCGCGGTGTTCACCGGGAAGACGAATATGGATGAGTTCGCGATGGGGTCCTCGACGGAAACCTCCTTCTTCGGTGTGACCCGCAATCCCTGGGATCTGACGCGGATCCCGGGAGGGTCGAGCGGCGGCTCCGCGGCGGCGGTGGCCGCCGACGAATGTATTGCCTCTTTCGGTTCCGACACCGGCGGCTCCATCCGCCAGCCGGCGGCCCTCTGCGGCGTCGTCGGCCTGAAGCCGACCTACGGCCGAGTCTCCCGTTACGGCCTGATCGCCTTTGCCTCATCGCTGGACCAGATCGGCCCTTTCACCAAAGACGTGGAGGACTGTGCCATCCTGATGAACGTCGTTGCCGGCTACGATTCTCGTGAATCAACCTCGGTGCCGGAGAATGTCCCCGATTACCGTTCGTTTCTCGGACGGGGGATCGAGGGATGGCGAGTGGGCATACCGAAGGAATACTTCATCGACGGCATCGACCCGGAAGTCGAGGCGGCCATCCGCGAGGCGATCAGTGTCATCGAGAGGGCGGGGGGGAGTTGCAGCGAGGTTTCGCTGCCCCACACCGATTACTGCGTCGCCGTCTACTATGTCGTGGCGCCGGCGGAGGCGAGTTCGAACCTCGCCCGCTACGACGGCGTGAAGTACGGCTATCGGTCGGGGGATAACCGAGACCTCCTCGACATGTACAAAAAAACACGCTCGGCGGGTTTCGGCGAGGAGGTCAAAAGGAGAATCATGATCGGGACCTACGCACTCTCGTCGGGGTATTATGACGCCTACTACAGGAAGGCCTCCCAAGTCCGGGCGCTGATCAAGCGGGATTTCGAGCAGGCCTTTGCGGACTGCGACTGCATCCTCACCCCGACCTCACCCACGCCGGCCTTCAAGGTCGGCGAGAAGACCAACGACCCGATGCAGATGTACCTCTCCGATATCTTCACGATCTCGGCCAATCTGGCCGGGATACCTGGAATGTCGGTCCCCTGCGGCTACACAAAAAGCGGGCTCCCGATCGGCGTCCAGTTCCTGGCCGGCCATTTTCAGGAGGGGCGTCTCATTCAGATCGCCTCGGCTTACGAGAGACAGGCAAAGATCGAAAAAAGGAGACCTGGACTGTAATGGAATACGAACCGGTCATCGGGCTGGAGGTCCACGCCCAGCTCCTTACGGATGCAAAGATCTTCTGCGGCTGTTCGACGAAATTCGGGGCGCCGCCCAACAGCCACACCTGTCCGGTCTGCCTCGGGATGCCCGGGGTGCTCCCGGTCCTGAATAAAAAGGTTGTCGAATTCATGATGAAGATGGCCCTGGCGACGAACTGCACGATCAACGGGGAATGCAACTTCGCCCGGAAGAATTACTTCTATCCCGATCTTCCCAAAGGCTACCAGATTTCCCAGTACGCCTCTCCGCCCGCCGAACACGGCTGGATCGAGGTGGAGATCAACGGCGCAAAGAAGCGGATCGGAATCACACGGATCCACATGGAGGAGGATGCGGGGAAACTGCTGCACGACGAGCACAACCCGGTGAGCCATGTCGATCTGAACCGGACCGGCGTTCCTCTCATCGAGATCGTCAGCGAACCGGACATCCGAGGCGCGGAAGAGGCGGCGGCGTATCTTCGGCGTCTCCACGAGATCCTCGTCTATCTCGAGATCTGCGACGGGAACATGGAAGAGGGGAGCTTCCGATGCGACGCGAACGTCTCGCTCCGCCCGCGGGGGACCGAGACCTTTGGGACACGGACAGAGCTTAAGAATATGAACTCTTTCAGGAATGTACAGCGTGCCCTCGAGTATGAGATCAAGCGCCAGACCTATGTGCTCGATGCCGGCGACGCCGTCGTCCAGGAGACCCGCCTTTGGGATGACACGTCGGGGGTGACCCACTCGATGCGTAGCAAGGAGGAGGCCCACGATTACCGCTACTTCCCCGATCCGGACCTGGTCCCCATTGTGATCGACGATGCCTGGATCGCGGCAGTCCTGGATACCCTGCCGGAGCTTCCGCTGGAGAAGCGTGAGAGGTTTGTCCGGGAGTACCAGATTCCGGCCTACGACGCGGGTGTCCTCACTTCGACACCGGCTTCAGCTTCCTTTTATGAGGAGACAGTTGCTTCTTTCCCGACAATAAATCCAATGGTAGCAAAAGCAGCAAGTAACTGGATCACAGGTGATCTGATGAAAATGCTTAACGAGGATAAAAAAGATTTTACCGCCTCACCTATTCGACCACCTGCGGTTGCGGAACTTATAAGACACATTGATGCTGGGATAATCAGCGGGAAGATGGCCAAGGAGGTCATCGAGGAGATGTATCGGACCGGTGCCGCCCCAGGGGCAATCATTAAGGAAAAGGGGCTCGTCCAGATCACAGACGAGGATGCCTTAACCAAGACGATCGCCGAGGTCATCGAGAAGAATCCCACGCAGCTAGCCCAATACCGGGCGGGAAAAGAGAAGGTCTTCGGTTTCTTTGTCGGCCAGGTGATGAAGGCGACTCAAGGAAAGGCGAACCCCCAGGTCATCAACGATCTCCTGAAGAAGATGCTGGCGGAAGCGGAATAAACGCGACATGGAGAAGGCCATCCGCACGATTTACTGGAAAGACAACGCCGTCGTGATGATCGACCAGCGCGCCCTGCCGGTCGAGGAGCGGTACGTGACTTGTACCGACTACCGTGAGGTCATCGTGGCGATCAACGATCTGACGATCCGGGGCGCCCCGGCGATCGGCGTCGCCGCGGCGATGGGGATCGCCCTTGGCGCCCTCCGGATCGATGCCGATGCCCCGGAGGCCTTCCGCGCTGCCTTTGGGGAGATCTGCTGTCGATTCGCGGCGACGCGGCCGACGGCCCGGAACCTCTTCTGGGCGATCGAGCGAATGAAGCGCCGGTTCGACTCGGTCTTGGGTTCCCACCTGCCGCATAATGCAGAGCTCTCTCCATGTCTTTCGGTAGAGGAACAATCGTCGCCGACAATCGAGGGGAAGGGCATTTCATCAAATCCGGATCACGACCCTTGGCATCATCTCCGAAAGTCCCTCGTTACGGAGGCTATCGAGATCGCCGACGAGGATATCGCCGTCAACCGGCGCCTTGGCGCCAACGGCCGGGGCCTGATCCCGGACGGTGCCAGGATCCTCACCCATTGCAACGCCGGGGCGCTTGCCACTGCCGGTTACGGGACGGCCCTCGGAGTAATCCGGGCGGCTTATGAGGAGGGGAGAAATATCCATGTGTACGTCGATGAAACCCGCCCCGTCCTTCAGGGGGCGAGACTGACCGCCTGGGAGCTCATGCGCGAGAAAATCCCCTGCACGCTGATCACGGACAACATGGCCATGTTGTCCGTGATCAGCGTGCAGGGGATTTTCTCGCGCATGAGCTCCCAGGCGGTCAGTC
>Ga0209835_1000717_pt1 | contig 20432 bp, 27 predicted proteins | sample LakKivwa52mmetaG_FD_184138 | JGI IMG/M metagenome (GOLD analysis project Ga0209835, IMG submission 184138) | Anoxic lake water microbial communities from Lake Kivu, Rwanda to study Microbial Dark Matter (Phase II) - Lake Kivu water 52m metaG... | ecosystem: Environmental > Aquatic > Freshwater >...
AGTATCAGGTGTGCCGTGTTGCACGCAAAGACATGTTCAAAAGGGTAAAACGGTAACTCAGCAGGAGCTGGTCGGTAGTTTTTTATCGGCTGAGGTGGCCTGCCGGATGGCTATCGCTCAACTCAGGATAAAGAATGGATGCAAATCCATCTTGAATTCTTTGAATTGATTTTGCTCTTTCAATCGGGTCAAGCAAACCATTTATTGTTACTGCATCCGTGATTCCAATTCTTTCAAGATTATCGACTTGATCTTTCATCAACGACTGTAGAGGGGAAATAACAACTGTCAAACCTTTGACATTTTCCCCACTCATTAAAGCCGGAACCTGGAATGTAATTGACTTACCTCCGCCAGTTGGAAACACAGCCAGAATTGATTTATTGTTAACGGCTGCTTGTACTGCATTTTCTTGTAATGGTTCACCTGCATAACTTCTGTATTTGTCAAAACCAAAATAATTTTTAAGGCCCTTGTATATATCTAATGCCTGATTACAATAAACGCACCCAGGCAAGCAAGGATTGTTTCTTAGTAAAAACATTATTCGTTCAACTTTCGGATAGTTCTTTAAAACCCAAGATGGTGTTATTGAGTAGCGGTTGTTACAATTAATAATTGCCAAACAATATGACAATTCAATTGGGTATTCAGAAATTATTTCAGGAAGGTCAGCGTGTTCGCAGATTAGTGATTGAAATTTTTCTTTTATTATTTTCTTAATATCCGTTTCACTGCTTTTGTATCCAACAAAACTAAAAAAGGAGTGAAACTCTTTTGTCTTGTTTAATAGTAAATAGAAAATTTGTTTTAGTTTTTCTTCAGTTTGATTAAATACAGAAACTTCATCAAAGAAAAGGTCTTTGGCTTTTATAGAATCATTAAGCGGATTGTTTGCATCCTCAGTTTGAAGTTTGTCGTCTTTGAGTAAAGAATGATAGGGTTTTGTTGGAAACAAAAGTGGAGAGAGAAATAAGGTGTCAATGATTTTGTCTGAATGTATTTCAGCATCACTTAGAGCTTTATCAATATACAACAAATCATGATTCAATATATTGTGTCCGCAGATAAACTCAGTTCCATTCAAAAATTTTATAAAGTCAGCAATGGAATTTGAATGAAAGGAGTTGCCGTTGTTCTTGACACTTCCGATGTCAAGAATCTTTCGGCTCTTTGGCTCAACCTCTGTATCAACAAATGCAATTGATTTCATTTCTTAATAGTAAATATAGTATATAGAGATAAGCGTTGGATATAAAATAGCTCATTCAAATTTCAGGAAGGTTGTTTATGTCTCGGAGCAAAAGCAAATGTGCCATTGTCGGTCGGTAGTTTTAAAATAATGCTCAGTAGGCAAATAATAAAAAACACAGATTCGGCTTGAGTATCGATTTTCTGGTTTTGCTAATATTTCATTTTTTTGTACTTTCACAAAGGAAGATTTTACATTTCAATTCCCTGTCTTTTGTTTCTGTTTCTACACTTGCTGGCAACTTGCTTATATGCGCTACACTATTGCGCCTTAAACACCATATTCGATGAATAAGCGAAACAAAGTAGCGTCTTATTGACAGGCATCTCCTTTTATCTCAGGACTTTTCGCCGATTCTAATAGGCATTAATATGACTATCGCTATACCGATTCATGCGCAGCTGACTCATTTACAAAAAAGAAATATACGATTACAACCAAAGCACGGCAAGTATTATAAGTTCTGGTTTCGGATTTGCCTATATACCTGCCTATAAGGGCAACACCAGTCGGAATCCCTGGAAATCGTTGACGGCTTTGGAAACCACAATGGAGCGCTGCGAGGCACGGAAGGGGAATTTGTCGGGATAGCGCCGGCAGCCGCCCCGTTTCTGGTGGAGAGATTCCTCGCCGGAGGCGGTGTTTGCGGAATCGGTTTCATCGTGCCATACGCTGCACAACTCCATGACGTTGCCGCAGTCTCCCCGTATTTACAGAAACTCTCGCAACTCGCTATCAGTAGTAGATTCATCTGACAGTTGAGGGTTTGGATCTGCGTCCTGGAGTACTACTCAATTTACCTGTATATTGTAACAGGAAAAGGTGTTTCATCGGCCCTGTCAACTTAATGCAAGGCGCATGCTCACTTATCTGATCTGGGGAATTGGATACGGTTTCACCGCAGCCATGCAGCCGGGTCAGTTTCAGGCTTATCTTATGGCACAGACGCTTCGTCAGGGATGGCGAAAAACCCTTCCCATGATCTTCGCGCCCCTGCTGAGTGACGGTCCGGTGATCGCCATCGTCCTGCTTGCCTTGAGCCGACTGCCGGTCTGGTGGCTGCAGGTTTTGCGTTTTGCCGGAGGGCTCTTCGCACTGTATCTGGCAGCGGGCACATTCCGTGCATGGCGGGATTTTCAGCCTGTGCAGGAGAGCCCGTCATCCGGTGACCGGCAGAATCTGTTTCGGGCAGTATTGGTGAACCTGCTTAATCCAGGGCCATACCTCTTCTGGAGCCTCGTGACAGGTCCGCTGCTGCTGGCGGGATGGAAGGTAACGCCGATGTATGGCATCGGATTGCTGGCGGGATTTTATGTAACAATCATTGTGACGCTTGCAGGATTCATTCTGCTTTGCTCCGCCTCAGGCAGACTCGGCCACAGGGCAAACCGGTTTCTGCTCGGCATATCGGGCCTTGCGTTGGCCGCCTTCGGTCTCTTTCAGATATTCTCCTCCCTGTAATCTTTTCAGCAAATCGGCTTGACTGATATGAACGAGTGGCAAAAGCGGATTACCATCCGAATTTCCGAAGGCGACCTGAACCGGCTGAAGGCAAAGTCCCTGGAAAATGGCATTCCTTACCAGACTCTCGAGTCGAATCTCATCCACCGCTGCGTTTCCGGCAAAACGACCTCCTGAATACCGAATACAGGCTACAGACTATAGCATTACAACATTGTACGTTATAGAGTTTTTCGATATACGGAAGAACGTCCTGGCTTTCCGTTTGGTTTACGTAGTTTTGAGCATCCCCTCGGCATACGCAACCAAGCAGAACACGACCTGTGAACGACAAGAAATCGGGGCAAGATCGACATCCGAATTTTTCTCTCATATCAATGAACCAATATTCATTCATTAGAGACATGTATCATTATTAACGAATGATATATCGTTCGCATAATTTGACCTTTCACCTGATTAGCGCTATCTTCCAACGATAATTCCATGCATTGATGAAAAAAAAGCAAGGGTATGACTGAAAACACCAGCTGGACATCGATGAGTGACCAGGCGCTTGCCGGGCACATAGGAGCTTTTGTGCGCCACCATCGCCTGGAACAGAACCGGACACAGGATGCACTGGCCCATGCGGCCTGTATCAGCCGATCCACCCTGAGCTTGCTGGAAAGGGGCCAGACCGTCACGCTGGCCACCCTGATCCAGGTGCTCAGGGTACTGGAGCAGTTGCAGGTCATGGATGCTTTTGTCGTGGAAAAGCGAGTCAGTCCATTGGCGCTGGCCAGAATGCAGAAAGAAAAACGGCAACGGGCCAGAGGAAAACAGAGCAACGACAACACACAATCTGAATGGTAAGCAATGGACGTAGCGGAAGTCAGAATATGGGGAGAACTGGCCGGGGCTGTCGCATGGGACGATGCCGCCGGTCTCGGAACCTTTGAATTCGATCCGCGATTCAGGTCGAAGGGATGGGATCTGGCTCCCCTGCAGATGCCTTCCTCAGACAGCCGAAACCTGTTTGTGTTTCCGGCATTGCGCAAAAAGGCCGATCCTGCACTGGACAGCTTCAAAGGCTTGCCGGGCCTCCTGGCGGACGTCTTGCCTGACCGGTATGGCAACCAGCTGATCAACCTGTGGCTGGCCGGGCAGGGCCGTCCTCAGAACAGCATGAATCCGGTCGAGATGCTCTGCTTTATCGGTACCCGTGGCATGGGCGCTCTGGAGTTCGAACCGGCTGTCTGGAAAGCGAACAGGAGAACCTTCTCTGTCGAGATCGCATCACTGGTGGAGATCGCCAAAAACATGCTCTCCAGAAAAGAGGCCTTTTCAACCAACCTTGAAGCGGATGCGAAAAAGGCGATGTCAGAGCTTCTCCGTATCGGCACCTCGGCAGGCGGCGCAAGACCGAAGGCCGTGATTGCCTGGAACGAAAAAACAGGAGAGGTGCGATCAGGCCAGACCAATGCCCCCAAAGGTTTCGAGCATTGGCTGTTGAAGCTGGACGGCGTAAGTGACGTGCAACTCGGATCATCCCACGGCTATGGCCGTGTGGAGATGGCCTACTACCACATGGCCGGGGCCTGCGGCATCGCCATGATGCCATCGCGATTACTGGAGGAAAACGGAAGGGCGCACTTCATGACCAAACGCTTCGACCGTGAAGGCGGATCGATAAAACACCACATCCAGACCTTCAGCGCCCTGAAGCACTTCGACTACAACTCGGTCATGAGCTTCAGCTACGAACAGCTTTTTCAGACCATGCGCGAACTGAAACTGCCCTATCCCGACGCGGAGCAGATGTTCAGAAGGATGGCATTCAATGTGGCAGCACGGAACTGCGATGACCACACCAAGAACTTCTCGTTCCGGCTGAAACAGGGCGGAAAATGGGAACTGGCACCAGCGTATGATGTCTGCCACGCCTGGCAGCCAGGTCATCGATGGGTCAGTCAGCACGCTTTGAGCATCAACGGCAAGCGGACGGACATCACCAGGAACGACCTCCTGAGCCTTGGCAAATCCGTCAACGTGAAAAAAGCCCCCGAAATCATCGATGAAGTCAATGCAGCGGTAGCGCAATGGAAAAAATTTGCCGATGAAGTCACCGTTGAACCTGCCTTACGGGACCAGATCGCCAAGACCCTGATTTTGTTGAAATAGACTTCAGAAGCGCATACAGGTGAGGGACACGATCAACTCGCGGTAAGGGAACAGCACGATCCATACCGGGGCGAAGAATGGTGCGGGCACTCCCGACAGCAGTTACTTTCGGGCATGTGCCCAGAGGAAATCCCTGCTTGCCGCTTCTTCAAAGAAGGGAGGAACAGTTTTTCAGTTATCTTATGCACTTATGTCCCCGAGATATTCTTGGCGCCCGGAACGTAACGCTGAAACTGTTCGGAAGCAGGATCGGAACTTCCGGATTGCACCCGAAGTGCCGCCGCCATTGAATTCGCGTCCCGACTCGACATGCCGTGGAATCTGCTCGCCATATTCCAGGCAGTTCCTCAACCCTTGCGGGATATGATCTATGACCTGACAGCACAGAACCGATATCAGCTTTTCGGAAAAAAAGAAGAGTGCATGCTGCCGTCTTGAAGAGCTGCGCAAGCGTTTTCTTGAACAGATACCGGAAGCTTCCTGATGATCTGTAGCCTCCGGGTTAACACGAGCTGCCCGGAATTGTTCATGAGCGAACAGTCAACATGATTCCGAAACTTCTTCACCGGACAGGAGCAATCACCATGTCAGACAGCGCAACAGATCGATTTTTCGGGTATCTGAACTGGTGAACCGTTTCTTCAAGAGCATCACTTGCCCTTTTCCCCACCGCTGTGTATATTTCAGCAATATACACAGCGTCATGGATCGTTTTACAGGCATCACCGGGTTCCAATGGGATGAAGGCAATCTTTCAAAAAATCCCGGAAAACATGGAGTAGCAAACTCCGAGTCGGAAGATATCTTCTTCAACGAGCCATTGATCGTCGCCGATGATATGAAGCACTCCGGAGTGGAGAGAAGATGGTTTGCCCTTGGCAAAACAAATGCAGGAAGAAGACTCTTTATCGTCTTCACGCTCAGAAAAGACAAGATCAGAATCATTTCATCGAGGGACATGAACAGGAGGGAGATAGCCAATTATGAAAAAGCAGAAAAAAACAGTTCCTGAATTCAGGAGTGAACAGGATGAACGGGAATTCTGGGCCACGCATGACTCGTCGGAATACATCGACTGGGAAAAAGCGGGAACCGCAATCTTCCCCGACCTGAAGCCGACCATGAAAACCATTTCGCTCCGGCTTCCCGAGCAGATGCTCAACCGCATCAAGGTGCTTGCCAACGAAAGAGACGTGCCCTATCAGTCGCTTTTGAAAATGTTCCTCAAGGAACGAATCGACCGGGAATACGAGCCGAAACGCAGCAGACCGCACTCCTCACGGAAAGCGAACGCATAATCGGCCTCATCCACCAGCATGTTTCCGGCAAAACGGCCTCCTGAATACCGAATACAGGTTTCAGACTATAGTATTATAATATGATACTTTATAGAATTTTTTCGATATACGGAGGAACGCCCTGAAGTTGCATTTAGTTTACGTAGTTGTGAACGTCCCCTCGGCACGCTCCCGTAGTTCTGAGCGGCCCCTTTTCGCCCGTAGTTACGCGTCACAAAGATCTCTGTTCCGGTATTCCAGAGCTATATCATAAACCAAGAAAACGATGAAGCAGAATATCCTCGACGTTTCTGCGGCTATCGATAATTGAAAGAATAAAAACTCGATCCTCAGAAATCCGGTATAGAAGACGCCAATGCTGAATCAACAACTCCCGGTAGAAATTGATCCCCTGATCGAGAAGCTCCGGAACAATCCGACCTCGTTCAGGACAACAGCCAAGCTCTTCTGATTTCTTCCGGATATGATGCAGAATTTTCATGGCGTTATCAGGACTGTCGCAAGCAATGAATTCCACAATTTCACGAAGATCCCGCTTTGCAACCCCAGTCCATAAAACACGATAACTATTTCTCATACCGGCTTTCGCAACTGCTTTTCCAGTTCGTCAAACACCTCGCCGTGCTCATGCACATCGCCTTTTCTCACATCCTCCTCTCCCTGGGCAATCAGCTTCAGAATACCGAGAGCATTGCGCATATCTTCATAACTTTTCGGATCCTGAAGCACCGCTTTAGGCTCACCGTTCTGAGTAATGATTACCGGTCTGCGTGTTTCGTTAATCTGCTCGAGCAGTAACGCCGCATTTGCCTTAAGCCAGGTTATCGGCCTGATATCTGATGTTATTTTCATTGTGTCACCTCCGGTCTTAATATAGTACCAAATTCAGTCGGCACAAACAAAAAAAACCGACCAGCCATATCCCCCACACCTCCACGACAACCGACCCCATTCCGGATACGAATATTCCCCGATCTTTATCGTCGGCAACGATCTCTCTTTTTTCGATCCCCCGGATAATCACATGATGCAACGTGCCCGGCGAATCGAGTCCTGGACCTCTCGGCATACCTCTACTGGTTGGTTTGTATCGTAGAAAGTTAACGATGCATTCTGGTCATCGTAAATTCATGATTTCAGGAACGTCCCTGAGACCCCCCCCCGGAAAAGAAAAAAAAATCGGCTTGACTGATATGAACGAGTGGCAAAAGCGGATTACCATCAACCCTGATCAGTGCGGCGGGCGTCCATGCATCCGTGGACTGCGAATCAGGGTAATCGACATCCTTGACCTCCTTGCCGCAGGCCTGAATCAGGATGAAATACTCGATGAATTACCCGATCTTGACAAAGAGGATATTCTGGCGGCGTTGAAATATGCCAGCAAAAAACTCGACCATCCGGTGATTGCGGCATAGATAAGCTTCAGAGGCTGGTTAATGGCTGGAACGGAAACAGCATACAGCATCACCATCATTTGCTGCTCTGCGTTCCCCATTCCGCATATAATAATCAACATTCACACCATACTGAGTTCAAGTCTGTGCTTGACTTTTTCCCAGCCGGGAATGACGGATTCGAGCAGAGTATAGAACTCGGGGCTGTGATCCTGGCATATCAGATGACACAGCTCATGGGTCACAACATAGTCAATGCACTCCCTGGGTGCACGGATCAACTCTCTGTTGAGTGTCATCGTTCCTTTGTCTGAAAGACTTCCCCAGCGCTTCTGCATTCGCCTGATCGATACATGAGGCTTGACGATAGCATAATCCTTCAGCTTCAACCAACATCGATCAAGGCTTTTGCTAAACTGCTGCCTGGCCTTTTCCAGATACCACGCTTCGAGCAGCGTTCTGGCCATTTCAGGGCTCGGAGCCTCTCGGGTAGTCACAAAAAAATAGCCATGGGTCAGCCTGACGCTGTTTTCCGAACCCTGCATAATTTTCAACCGGTATTGCCGGCCAAGATAGAGATGGGTTTCACCTGTTACGTAACAACGCACGGGCGTTTTCGGGTTAAACTGTCCGAAATAGTTCATCTGTCTGGCAATCCAGCGGGCTCTCTTAGCCACCTTGTTTTCGATCAGCTCCAGACCGGTATCGAAAGGAGCCTTCACCACAACCGAACTATCGGGACAAACTGCTATTTCCAGAGTTTTTCTGTCACAAAACAACAGCGTGTAATCGATTGTCCGGCCGCCCCGGTTCAGTTGACAATCATTTTTACCGTTCAACATCAGCTCTCACCGTTTACTTCTATGCTCAGCAACCTGCATGACCTTATCGATAATCCTGTCCATCTCATCAAGTGACAATGCAATACCTCTCCGGGTTTTCAGCTCGTCATAGAGGTAATCGTCAATCTCGTTGATTGCAAGGTTCCTCGCATCATCATCATCCCAGAAATGAACCTTGTAATGCTTCTCAAGAATCCCGCAAATCGCAATGGCCGCGTCCGCCGAAGCCTCTTCGGCAAGCGCCGTAGTAAGAGTGCTTCGTTCCGGGCAGCTGTGTAATTCATCATTCATCATCAAGCATTCATCACTCGTCAGGAACGGCTTCAGCACTCCAAAATATGCCATGGCGTCTTCATTTCCGGCAAGGGTATCGGGAATATCATCATGAACCTTTCCGACAACGCTGTTCCTGATATCGACAACCTTGTGCAGATACTCCAGATCCGATAGCCGCTGCGCCCTGTAATCATCGATGGCCTGCTGGATCAAACGGGAAAACTTCTCGTAAAACGCAGGATCTTCATCCATTCTTTCGGTTATCGCCTTTTTTGTGGCATGAGCAATCGTATCAGCACGAGAGGCCGTTGTTTTGCCTTTCTGATAGACGCCTTGCTCCTCTTTGACCTGAGTGAACATGTCGTCATCGAATATGTTCACCGGCTCGTTGAGCTGGATCACCTCATTTGCCTGTATATGGGTATCGAGAAGCTTCCTGATTTTCGGCTCATACATGCGGTAATCAATGGATTCGGCATACCGTAGCTGCACGGATGCCCTGAGCGACTGGAACTTCCGGAGATCGGTTTTATAGCGCGACATCGTTTTTTCATCCGTTTCCGTCAGAAACTTCTCGGAAGAAAGCGCAATGGCAAGAGTTTTTGCAAACTCTGCAAGACGCAGATAAAACTCCTCCCTGAGTTCATCATCAGCAAGCAATACCTCATACGCCTCCTCGTCGTATGAGTGCTTGACCGTCTTGAAGAGATCCCAAAGGTCGGAATAACGACCCGGCAGTTTTTCAATCTCGCTGTTGATCGAAGAAAGGGTTCCCGCAAGATCGGCCTCATCAAAGCCTTCAAACGCGCTGTACATACTCAGGGCTTTGTCCAGTTCCCCAAGCACGTTGGCATAATCGACGATAAAGCCGAACTCCTTTCCCTCGTAAATCCGGTTAACCCGGGCTATTGCCTGAAGCAACGTATGCTCCTTGAGAACCCGACATAAATACAAAACCGCATTGCGTGGAGCATCAAAACCGGTCAGGAGCTTATCGACCACAATCAGAATTTCCGGATCGCTGCCATGCTTGAACTGGTTAATGAGTTGTTTGGTGTACTCCTCTTCGCTTCCATAACGCTTCATCATTTTCTGCCAGAATTTCACCACCACGTCTGCCGGCTCATCATCGGTCTCCTCATACCCCTCGCGCATATCCGGAGGAGAAATAACCACTTCGGAACTGACAACTCCGATCTCGTTCAGATATGCATGGTATCTCAACGCAGAAACCTTGTTGGGCGAAACCAGCTGGGCCTTGAAACCGGTGCCCTGCCAGTTGGCGCGAAAATGCTCGCTGATATCGAACGCCCGCATGTAAATGACCTGCTCCGCCTTGTTCAGCATTTCAGCACGGGCATACTTGCGTTTCAGGTCTGCCTGCTGTTCTCTGCTCAATCCCTGGGTATGACGCTCGAACCAGAGATCGACAGCCGCTTTATTCTGCGTCATCTCCACATGCCGCCCTTCATAGAGCAGCGGAACGACCGCCCTGTCTTCAACAGCCTGTGAAATCGAGTAATGAGGTTCTACAAGTTTTCCGAACCGGGTAAAATTATTCTTTTCTTTCTTCAGTAGCGGCGTTCCCGTAAATCCGAGATAGCAGGCATAAGGGAACATCTGGCGCATCCTCGCGGCAAACGATCCGAACTGGGTTCTATGGCTCTCGTCAACAAGAATGAAAATATCGGGAGAATCATCACGGTATTTGTTGATGGCGTAAGCCTTGTCGAACTTGTGAATAAGCGTTGTAACGATACCCGACCTTTTTTCTGATACCAGCTCCAGAAGATTCCTCCCCGATGTCGCCCGGTTAGCCTCAAGACCGCAAGCCGCAAAGGTATTGCCAAGCTGCCGGTCGAGATCGTCACGATCGGTGACCAGAACGATACGGGGATTCTGTATTTCCGGATCAAGAGCAAGATTGCGGGTCAGCATCACCATGGTCAGCGACTTACCCGACCCCTGCGTATGCCAGATAACCCCGCCCCTGCGGACACCACTCTGAGTGCTTTGCTTGACCCGACGCAATGTTGACTTGACGACGAAATACTGCTGATACCGTGCGATTTTCCTGAACCCGCCATCGAAAACAGTAAACTTCCAGGCCAGCTCCAGAAGCCTTTCGGGACGACAGAGCGAATGCAATGCTTCATCCTGAGGGGTTATCAATTGAGAATAAATTTCAGGCCATTGGCAATGAAAAGTCTGCACAATTTTATGACGAAGTTCGTCCTGCATCGGCGACTGCTTCAATTCGCTCAATTGCCTGATCGCCGCACCGCCCTGCCCGGCATCGATCTCTTTCCACACGCTCCAGAATTTGGCCGCCGTCCCGGTAGTAGCGTACATCGCGCTGTTCTTGTTCAGCGCAAGAAGCAACTGGGTGTAAACAAACAGCTTCGGAATGTACTCATCGCTCTGGTTCCTGATTGACTGAGAAACCGCCTGTCCGATAGCAATCTGTGGTGACTTGCACTCGATAACGCAGAACGGAATGCCGTTGACGAAAAGAACGATGTCCGGCCGTGTCGTTTCCGTGCTTCGTGAACGCTCGACGCTGAATTCGACGGTTACATGATAACGGTTCCTGCCCGGATTCCGCCAGTCGATATAGTTCAGGTTGAAGCTCCTCGAATCCCCCTCGACAGTCTGCTCCATGGCGGTCCCAAGGGTAATAAGATCATACACCGCCTCATTGGTTCTCAGCAGCCCGTCATACCGGATGTTTTTCAGATTCTGAATAGCCGACTGGATATTTTCTTCGCTGAATAGATACTCGTTTCCCTTGTGCCGGATTCGGTTGATCTCCTTGAGCTGGCTGCGCAGAATGGTTTCCAGCAACACATTCGACATCCTGCCCTGCCGCTCGCGAAGCGCCTCAGCCGGAGTGAGATACTCATAGCCCAGAGCCGTTAGAAACTGCAAAGCCGGAATCTGGGAGAGATGCTTCTCGTCGGTTTGAAAATCACTCATTGCCTCTCCCCGGTTTGCGTGATGAATTGAGTTTCCTGAGGTCTGCCTCCAGCCGGACATCGATGGTGATCTTTCCATCGGCGGCCTGATAGATCAGAAATTCAGAGCTGTTCATACATCTTATTATTATTGGCGTATGCGCTGCTCCATGGCCGGTCTGTTTCCTTCCTGCACAAACCCGCTTTGACCGGGTTGTTGTGTATATAGTCAACGACCGATTTCAGGTGTTTTTCATCACGGATATACCGATCCCAGTAATCAGCCATCCAAACCCCGGGAACGCGGAGCCCCAGCTCCGCTTCCTCCCTCTCCAGCTCCCGCAGCTTTTCCTGCGAAAGACTGTCAACCAAATGAAAGGTAATGGATTGCAGCAACCCGATACGATCCCGATGAGAAAGATAACCGCGAGACCGCCATTCGTTGTTATTGCGGAGCTGGGGCTCCGCGCTCCCAGGAAAGCCACTCATAGCTTTTCGCCACCTTCGGCTTCACCCGGCCACTCTGCGACAGTCCTGCGAAGAGCGCCATGGCGGGTGGTTGTTCGGAAATTCCGAACAACTGAAGCTTCTACCAGCTCTCCCTCTTCAAAAATGTGCTTGATATGTTCACTTATCGTCGCTTTCGACTTCTGGAAAAGGTCGCACAAATGCGCCTGCGTCAGCCATACGGTTTCGTCTTCCAGCCGGACATCAATGGTGATTTTTCCGTCGGCAGCCTGATAGATCAGAAATTCAGAGTCATTCATGGATTTACCCCCAAAACGTCCTTCTTCAGCTCCATGAGGTTCATCCTCCCCTCCAGAGCCACATTTGTCTCCTTGAGCGTCAGGGTATTGCCTTCGATGGCGTTCGAGTTGTACGTCCATCGGAGAACCAGGTCTTCGTGAAGATTGGCGACAATCTCCGGCGGAAGTGGCCGGTACGAGTCAAGCTTTTGCTTGAGCTGGGAGAGTTTATTGAAGTCAGGCATGAGAATCGTGTATTTATATCAATCCAAAAATCTTCGATCTGGCTTCTACCTTGTCGATCATCGCCTTGACCGCATGATCGATAGTTTTGCTCTCACGGTAATCGGCTGGGGCTATGAGCGTCACTCTGTTGTCGTTAAGCAATTGCTCCGCAGCTTTTTTTGCTCCATTTTTATGAGAATTATACACCGAGATCGAATGTCCGCCCTGCTCCTTGACCAGCCTCATACAGGGAATATCTGTCTCTCCGTCACCGATGAAAATCATGTTTTCAAAAGGAACAGGCCGTTCTTCAGGCGGCACATACCTGTTAATAACACTATTATCATACACCTCCAGACTCCCCTTGTTGATACGAAAAAGATACTGGGTTTTCGTAGTGTAATTAATGGCAAGTGCTGGCCAGCGGGCTATGCCATGATGATCATACATAAAGCCGGAAGCATAAATTGCCTCAAACTCTTTCACTATCGAGGTACCTTCAACCATTTCCCTGATACCTGAAGACACGATGTAATGTTCGACCCGGATATTTTTCGACCTGCCATACTCATTAATACGCTGAAACCATTCGATTACTCCGGGAAAGAGTTTTATTTGCTCACCGTATTTGTGAAAATCACTTTTTCTGACCTGTACCTCTGCACTTTCAGCTTTTTTCAGCATCAGATGCATATATGCCAATATCTGATCAGCATTTTGTTCCTTCGCATAGCTGGACACTTCATCCCAGAAGCCTTTCGATTTCATGCGGAGTTTCGGAATAAAATCATACTCCTGCATGTTACCAGGAGCCAATGTCCCATCGAAATCATAGGCAATCGCCATATTCACCAGTTTCTTACCCATAACGTTTAATCTTACTTTGTATCCCTCGTTGGGCATGGGTCGTTTCCGTAACTGTTGCCTGCCCTGATCTGTCCGTTCTCGCCGTGAATCCTGGTATCTGAATGCTGGTTTCTGGCGATAGATTGCGCGATCTGAATCGCTTCAGCTTGTGTGGGAGTTACTCTGGTTGCCTTGCTGTTGCCAGCACCTTTGACTGCCCATCCATCAGAATGAGGAACCACATGCTGATTTTTTCCTCTTGCCATGACTTATGCCTCCGTGTATTGTACCCTTATTGTAGAATTATAAAACGTAAGCGCTGCTCCAGGGCCAGTCAGTTTCCTTCTGGCACAAACCCGCTTTCACCGGATTGTTGTGGATATAGTCAATAACTGAGTGCAAATGTTTTTCATCCCGGATAAAACGATCCCAATAATCCGGCATCCAAAACCTGGGTGCATGAAGCCCCAGCTCCGCACCATGTTCCATCGCCCAACGGCCTGTATAAGATTTCCACGACCTGACGATTGTTGAAAGCGAAGCCTTTGGCTCAATCAGCACATGCACATGATTGGGCATGATGCACCACGCGAGAAGGAGGTACTTCTGCTCATCAAATTTCAGTAACGTATCCTGCATCACAGCAGCCATCTGCGGATGACGCAAAGCACAGCAACCCAATCCGGCATCAAGCCATGCCTCTATCTGTTTCCTTCTCTTCACGCCGGGAGCGCAACCCCCGGGAACGCGGAGCCCCAGCTCCGCATCTTTCCATCCGGGAACGCGGAGCCCCAGCTCCGCATCTTTCCAGCCGGGAACGCGGAGCCCCAACTCCGCATCTTTCCAGCCGGGAACGCGGAGCCCCAGCTCCGCATCTTTCCAGCCGGGAACGCGGAGCCCCAACTCCGCATCTTTCCAGCCGGGAACGCGGAGCCCCAGCTCCGCATTATTTTCTTTCTTCAACGCCATCTCCAGCTCCCGCAGCTTTTCCTGCGGCAGACTGTCGGCAAGCCGAAAGGTGATGGACTGCAGCAACCCGATACGGTCCAGATGTGGGAGATAGCCACGAGACCGCCATTCGTTTTTTATTGCGGAGCTGGGGCTCCGCGTTCCCAGGTTAGGTTCCGCGCTCCCAGGGTGCGTGCTCCCAATGATGTTATGCATAGCGTTTCACCACATCCAGCTTCACCCGCCACTCACCCGTCAACATCTTCTGCATCAGACCACGTTTCTGGGTTTTGTATTGTTCTGCGAGTCGCTTCAGCAGGTCGATTTCCTCTTGAGCAGAGGATAGTACTTCGGCTATTTGTAGCTGTTCAGACAAAGGGGGCAAAGCAACTACAAATTTATCGACATCTTTCTTTTGAATATTGGGAAGGCCTGAACCCACCCTCAAGCTCATGAGTTTTGGCTCGTTCATTTTCAGATAGAAGTAGAGATAGTGACTATCTATATCACTTTTGAGTTTTTTAAGGGAATAGCAATGCCCTCCCGACCAAAAGCGCTCTGTATTGTAATTAACATATCCACATGAGTTACCGCCTTCACTGATTGTTATTGTATCAGCTTCTGTATTCCAATCATCGGTTCTCCCGGATGGCTCGATTCCACCGTTTAACGCATAGTATTCACCACCATCTTTCATATGTTCCACGTTGAGCTGTTTGCCTTTTGTGACTTTACAAACATCCCCCAACAGCACATACCTCCATCCCGTCACGGTCTGTCTATTTCTAGGGTCAGAAATCAACTCCCGCAGCAGCCACTTAAAGCGCCGTTCCTTAGCCTGAATCAGTCGTTCGGTTTTCTCGATAGCCTCATCCCAGGTGGCCAGCAGATCGGCAATGGCTTTTTGTTCGGGAAGCGGGGGAAGAAGAATCGGAAAATCTTTAATTTGCTGAGGGCTTATATGAGGTACAGCTGTTTCAGTTTGAACACCTTTGATGTATTGCTCGAATTTGTGACCCCTAATAAGCATGGGAAGGAAATTTGTTACCAAGCTGTTTTTTGCTCTCAAGCGTGCAACGCGCTGAACAAGAAATGAAGGGACATCTGCATCGGTAACAAGAGAAGCTTTAAGCCCTGCTTTAACCCAAGTACGATCCATTGCTATCACAAAATCACCAGCTCTCAGTTTATATCTCTGAATTTTCGAATCTGAAATATTGACCCATCGTTTGACGCCTTCCCAGCGAATTGCTCCTTGGATAACATTGTCACCGCGTAATAAGCGAATTGCATTTTCATCCTCTGAATACTCAGAACTTTTGAATGGGAATCCGGTAAGTAAATCAATGTGATGCCCAAGCTCTGTTCTTTGCCAAGCATTTGTCATCGCTGAATCTCCTTCAGCTTTTCCGCCAGCTTCTTTTCACTAATCATTGTTTTCTCCTCCCAGCTTCTTCTGCGTCCGTTTTTCCAGTATCCTGAGGTCTTCGTCCGGTTTTGGAAGGTCTTCCGGCATCGTACCGCCAAGCTCCTGAATGGTCTGGCGCACTTTTTTACCTACCTCGAAACGGGTCGCATTTGCATGACTCTTGCCCTGAACCGTTTCCCTGCGCAGTTTTTCTTCGGTTTGCGTAGCGCGGAAAAGGTTGGCGGCCAGCTCGGTACTCCCCATGTTGTCCAGAATATGCTGGCTTTTTTTCAGCCCTTTGCGCTGATGAATGCCCTTGGCATCCAGACCACCATACAACCCCTTGTAACCATGATTCTGAAAAATGGCGAAATCACTCTTCATCACGTTCCCCTCCAAGCTTCTTCACCGCACGATCTTCAACAAGCAGACGCATCTGCTGAATGGCGGTCTGGTTCAATCGCATCAGTCTTTCGGGCTGAGTCAATCCTTCCCGAATAAAGTGGGCGTTCAGGTTTTCCAGATTCGCCAGGCAGACCAGTTGCGAGACATTGGCAAAGTCTCGAATGTTGCCTTTTTCATCGGGGTTGTCCTCGCGCCACTGTTTGGCGGTTTTACCGAAGAGCGCCATGTTCAGCAGGTCCGCTTCGGAAGCATAGACCAGGTTGATCTGCTCCCTGCTCAGCTCCTGAGGAATCAGGTGTTCCCTGATGGCATCGGTATGAATGCGGTAGTTGATTTTGGTCAGGTTACGCCGGATATCCCACCCAAGCTGTTTCAGCTCTTCTTCTTTGAGGCGCTGGAACTCCTTGATCAGGTAGAGCTTGAACTGTGGAGAAATCCAACTGGCAAACTCAAAGGCAATGTCTTTGTGAGCATAAGTGCCGCCATATCGTCCTGCTTTGGCAATTACCCCTATGGAATTGGTCTTTTCAGTCCATTGTTTGACGGAAAGCACGAAACGGTTCAGTCCAGCTTCATTCTTAATTCCCTCGAATTCGGGGGAATTAAAATCGGGGTTATACATCTGCTCCCAGATGCCTAAAAACTCGATAGTGTTCTTGTTTCGCAACCATTTTTCAATCAAAGCGAGTCCATTCTCGATATTGCGCACCATATCAGTCAGGGATATGTAGTCCTGTTCATTGTTGGCAACCACAGTGATTTCACTGCCATCCACATTGAGTTTTCTGTTTTTAGCCATTAGCTCCCTCCATACATTGACTAACAATTCCTCTAACCACTTCAAATTCGACACGATTAATTGTGGCAGATTCGCCATAATTAAATCTGCACATTGACCATTTTCCTGACGCCAAGAAAATGGCTCGGCTGTTGTATTCGTGTAAATTCGTGTTCATTCGTGGTCACCTCTCGATCTGCTTCAGCTTCTCGGTCATCCTCACCCGCACCTCCGCCAGCTCTTTTTCGAGCAGCTCTATCTCTTTCTGCACCGCATCGATGTCAATCATCTCTTCCTCCTCAAAGGTGTCCACATAACGCGGAATGTTGAGGTTGAAGTCGTTCTCCCGGATCTCGGCGAACTCGGCCACATGGGCGTATTTCTCGACCTCTTTGCGCTCTTTGCAGGTGCGCATAACCCTGTCGAGATGTTCTGGGCTCAGGGTATTCTGATTCTTGCCTGACACATACTCACGACTGGCATCCACAAAGAGGACGTTTTTGCACTCTTCCCGAATGCCGCCTTTTTCACGGGAACGATCAAACACCAGAATCGCTACCGGAATGTTGGTGGTCGGGAACAGGTTGCCCGGCAGGCCGATCACGGCATCGAGCAAATTTTCCTCGATCATTTTCTGGCGGATACGCCCCTCGGCTGCGCCTCTGAACAGTACGCCATGCGGAACCACCACGGCAACCCGACCCTCTTTTTCGAGGGCAATTTCCACCATGTGGCTGATAAAGGCCCAGTCACCTTTGCTTTTAGGCGGAACACCTCGCCAGAAGCGGTTATACTGATCATTCTCGGCATTTTCGGCACCCCACTTATCGAGCGAAAACGGCGGATTGGCCACCACGCAGTTGAACTTCATCAACCGGTCGTTCTCCACCAGCAACGGGCTGTTCAGGGTATCGCACCACTCGATGCGTGCGCTGTCGAAGCTGTGCAGGAACATGTTCATCCGGCACAATGCCCAGGTGCTCCCATTGGACTCATGCCCGAAAAGAGCAAAGTTGCGGTCTCCCACCTGTTTGGCTGCCTGTATCAAAAGACCGCCCGAACCGCAGGCCGGATCACAGATGCGGTCGCCCGGTTTCGGGCCTGCCAGCCTGGCCACCAGCTCGGTTACCTTCAGCGGGGTAAAGAACTCACCGGCCTTCTTTCCGGAGTCCGAGGCAAAGCGCTCAATCAGATAGATGTAGGTATTGCCGATCACATCTTCGGAAACGCGGCTCGGACGCATATCGAGCTGCGGTTTGTGGAAATCCTCCAGCAACTGTTTCAGGCGACGGTTCCTGTCCTTCGTCTTGCCGAGATTTGCCTCGCTGTTGAAATCGATATTCCGGAAAACCCCTTCGAGCTTGGCTCTGTTTTTTTCTTCGATATGATCGAGAACAATATTGATCAGCTCTCCAATGTTGGCTACCGCCCTGCGCTCATACAGGCTTGAATAGGTTGCCTCGAAAGCATCGAGCACCCTCACCTCACCGGTCTTTTCATCCTTTTCAGTCAGCGTAACCACAGGAAGAACAAACCGCTCTCGCTCCAGCTTGCGAAGAATGCGTTCATCGTCATCCCCATAGAGTTTCCGGTACTCCTCGTAGTGATCCTGCCAGACATCTGAGATGTATTTCAAAAAGAGCATCACCAGAATGTAGTCCTTGTACTGCGACGGATCGACCACACCCCGGAAGGTGTCACACGCCGCCCAGGCTGCGTTGTTGATGTCTTTCTGATCAATCTTGCCGGTCATAGTTTATTCTCCTTTAGCAAACTGTGTAAGTAATTCTGTAATATAGTGATTACGTTTTTCAGCAAGCGCATGCAGCAAAACCTGCTCGCGTGCTGACAATGATGCCATTTCAACGATATTTTCCTGGCTGGCCAGGTCGGGCACAAAAACCTCCAGTTCGTCAAGAGCCTCCTTGCCGATCATCTTCTGAGCCGTCCCTATCGCCCGACTGTCAAGAAATTTCTGAGCCTCTCGCTGATTGATGTACCAGTTCAGATACTCGGGCAACACACTTGCTGCACGATCGATCCTGATCCTCAGCAAAGGCGAGGAAACAACTGCATTGCGCGGCTCTTCAAGCACGATCGCCGAGGTCGTTATCAGCCCGCGCGAGCGCATTACCAGATCTCCTTTTCGCACCAGATGATGCTCTTTGACCGCCTTCATATCGACCATCACCAGATCGCCGCAATCAACCGTATGGTCATCGCGCAAGTCCTTCATCTGGATAACCGCTACATCTCCCGACTCCACAGCCTCAAGACGAGCCCTGAACGAGTACCCCATCTGTACCGAGGCAATCTTTTTCATTTGCACCTTCACCACACACCCTATGAGTTTGTAAAAATATCATTCCCGTATAGCGTAGTAAAATTTCAGCACAAAAGCAAGGACAAAAAGCACAATAATGTCGTTTTTGCGCTTTAATAAAAAAGAAATGGCACATACATAACGAAGTCAGAGGCAGAAAAACCTCTCCACAGGCCTCTTCCGAACCCAACCTCTCCGGGTAATGGCTAACGTAAAAGGCTGCGGCTTCAGGGCCGTAGGTGACAACGGTAACAAACGAAGCACAAGAAAGATCACCTGTTTTTCAAGGTGACTGGATAGCAGGATTGGTTTGGGCAGAATGTCGATGGCACATATCCGAAAATATCAGATAACTGAATGATCCCGCATTCCGTCTTGGTCAGTTATTCGAAAATTTCGACTAACTGATTCCTCCTGTAATTCGCTCTGTGGATCAGACTGCGGTGCCAGACTGCGGGACGCTCCTGAAATCATTACGTTACGCGCCGTCAGCAACGGCAGATGTTTTGATAATCCAACACACTGCCGATGCCGATATACCAAGAAGCAGAGCCGTCAGGGTATACGATATACCCATCTCGAATCTCAGCGTCACTATCAGTCCCTTTTGAAATTGTTCCTCAAGAAACGAATCGACCGGGAATACGAGCCAAAACGCAACAGGTCGCGATCCTCACGGAAAGCGAACGCATGATCGGCCTCATCCACCGCTACGTATCCGGCAAAACGACGTCTCCTATTCCAGAGAACAACACTTGCTGATTGCTCCCATCATCTCCGGGCAGCATTACTGCAATGGATATGGAGGCAAAGGGTAGCTGACTGGATTTTTTTTTACGCGCAGTCCCCTCTATATTTGGGTTGATAACGGCTTGATGTGACTCATACCGATTATTCCTGATCGGTACGTTGCCCGAACAAAAGAGATCGAATGGAAAATTCGAACGATCATTACGACAGCCCGTGGAAAGAGGCTATTGAGCCCTGAGTTGAGCGATAGCCATCCGGCAGGCCACCTCAGCCGATAAAAAACTACCGACCAGCTCCTGCTGAGTTACCGTTTTACCCTTTTGAACATGTCTTTGCGTGCAACACGGCACACCTGATACT
>Ga0209835_1000718_pt1 | contig 20426 bp, 25 predicted proteins | sample LakKivwa52mmetaG_FD_184138 | JGI IMG/M metagenome (GOLD analysis project Ga0209835, IMG submission 184138) | Anoxic lake water microbial communities from Lake Kivu, Rwanda to study Microbial Dark Matter (Phase II) - Lake Kivu water 52m metaG... | ecosystem: Environmental > Aquatic > Freshwater >...
CTCGGGATATATAGCTCCTCCCTTTATCGTAGTGACGTAAAATGATTTCTCTGATAAAGGTAAGATCATCTTGTTCCAATGGCCGCGACCGATATTGAAACAGAATATGTCCCATTTAGCTCTCCTTGTCTGAAGAGCTAAATATCAGATCATTGATTCTGACGCCAGTTTTATTTTATTCTTTTTTCAAAGAGCTAAAGTGGTACAAATACCCCTCTCTTTCGCAAGTAACGGGGTATTTGTCAGCCAATCCATATTCCCTCCAGCATAATTATACGGGATGGAACCTTTTCAACGGCCTTTCATACGGTGGGATTGCTATCATGATTCCCATTTGAATTCCACCATATTTATGAAATTCCTTAGCCTGACAGTTACAGGAAGTGAATGATACTCCCTCCCGCCCGAAAAATCACACTCAAAAATCTAAACCTTTCATCCTAATTGTATTAAACGTTCTCCAACCTCATTTTTTAGCATAAGGGATCTGGTTTGCTTCGAGCCAGTCAATGGCGATTTTCTCAAGTGCCTCCTGTCGAAAACTATACCAATCCTCTTCAATGCCATTCACCTGGATGGCATCTTTAAATCGTCTGAAAGCTCCACTACCTCTGATTTTATCTAAAAGAGCCCCTCTGATTTTGTCATCCGCGACCGAGTAGCAAAAATCTTCCATGATATGGTATTCGTGTATATCAAATTTACTCGGAAGCGGAAGATAGTCATCAGAGCCAATAACTTCTCTTGCCTTAAAAATCATTTCATGCTGCCATTCAGGGTAATCGACAATGTCATTATCTTCTTCCGCTGCGGAAAGTTCTTCCCTGGATAAGGTGACCAGTTCTCCGGTATGTCTATTTAGGAATGCTGAATGCTCATCGCTTAGAACATCCATTTCATCGACAACATCCGTTAGTGAAACAAGGGTTTTCATAATGGAAAAGCCGTTACATCCTTGTGCCAATATCCATATAAACCGATTTCCGGTGCCTAATGCCAAGAATCCAGACCTCGGAATCGATCACTTTGAAGACGACCCGGTAATCACCCACACGGAGCTTCCAGTAGCCTTTCAGTGTCTTTCTTAAAGGCTGCCCATATTCGTGTGGTGCGGTCTGCAATCGTGCTTCGATAGCCTTGCGGATTCTGTCTCTTGTTCTGCGATCGATAAGAGGCAAATCCTCAACGCGAATATCGGGATGATAGTGCAGTGTAAAAGACATGAATCATTTCCACACATCTTCATTCGAAAGCGCCACTTTTCTGTCGAATGACTTCATGCGTCTATCGGCAAAAGCTGCAAGTGCGACATCTTCACGCAAGTCAATAGCCTCCCGGATAAGGTCACGGGCAATTGTGGACATGGAAATCCCCTCACGAGTTGCAAGGTCATGCATAACACTATACAGTGGCGGCTCGACAACAATGTTTACTCTCGGATTTTTTGTGGGCATTGTTTTTTCTCCTTTTTGGTTGGTGTAACACTTATGACGCACCATGTCAAGCCGAAAACCCAATTGAAATCAAAAAATGATTCGAAATGTTGGATATCTGTCAAACGGTCACAGTTCTCTACACGTCCACGCTCCAACAAAGCCTAAGGGACCGATCATCTCGTCGCCATTGCTCAGCAGCCATAGGTCAGCGTCCGGAACAGCCACATCGCAAGCTTTTCGAAATGCCTTCCCGTCTCCTCGAGTAGGATGGCGAGGTCTATGGCCGAACCATCAACGCCGCCATACTCGGCCGGAAGTATCAGGCCGAATCAGCCGTGTTGCGCCAGCGCCTGATACGCCTCGCGCGGCGGAGTCGCATCGTTATCACAACGCTCGGCGTACTCGGGAGGGCATACTTCATCCAGCAACTTACTGAGATGGACCCGCAAGGTTTCCTGATCCTGGGTAAGCGAAAAACCCATACGCGGTTACCTTTCTCCAATTATTTTTTATAATGCCTTTCCTTCAACCTTTCCTCGTAAAGGGTGCGGATTTCGCGGATCAGGGCGGCAAGGCGGAAGTCCGGATCCCGGTAGTCGGGGAGGAAGGAGCCGATCCTTTCCACTTCGATGGTGTTGGGCACGCAGGTGTTGAACAAAAACCGTCCCGGCAAAAAAAGACGGTTTGTGCGCCGGATCATGAGACATTGGATGGGGGCGCGGCAGTAATGGGCGATGCTGAAGGCGCCTTTATTGAAGGGACCCAGCAGGCCCGTCCGACTTCTCGTCCCTTCCGGAAAGATGAAGACATTGCCCCCGGAAGCAAGATATTCCTTGATGTTTTCGCAATTCCGGATCATGAGCGCCGAATCCTCAGCCCCGTTCGTCGCCGGGATGTAGCCGGACTCACGCAGCAGATAACTGAAGATCGGCGTCTTGAAAAAAGTTTTTTTAACAATCGTCTTCTGCTTTTCAAAGAGCGAAATGAGGAGGAGGGGATCCAGGTAGGACAGGTGGTTCGAGACGATGATGGAGGAATGTATCTCGCCGACGTCCCCATGGATCTGCAGGGTAAGTCCCGGGGTGATGCACCGCAGAATACGAAAGACGTTGCGAAAGAAGCGCTGATTCAGACGCTGAAAGGCGACCTCGCGATCCTTAGCCCGGAGCCAGACCCATCCATAACGAGGGGCAAACAAGAAGAGAAAGCCCAATATGAAATAGACCCATATAAGGAGGGTGACGGTCACATCGCTGAAGATTTTAAGTTTTCTGGAAAAGAGCGTCATGGGGGTTCATACAAACCGTTTGATCAAAAGACTGGTGTTGACGCCGCCGAAGGCGAAATTCTGGATGGCCGCTATGGTCACCGGCCGTGATTCCAGGGCCGGGGTATGGCGGATCATGGCGCAGCGCTCGTCCGGCTTTTTTAGGTTGAGCGTCGGAGCGATAAACCCTTCCTGCATCATATACAAGGTGATGATGGTCTCGATCACGCCACACGTGCTCATGGTATGCCCCATGTATCCCTTTAATCCCGTGACAAAGGGTCCATCGCCATAGACCGCATGGATCGCCTGGGCCTCGATGATGTCGCCCATCTTGGTCCCCGTGGCGTGGGCGCTGACGAAATCGACCTGATCGGCGGCCAGGGCCGCGTCTCTCAGCCCGATGCGGAGGGTCTCGGTGATTCCGGCAAGATTCGGCAGTATCAGGTCGCCACCGTTGTTGTTGCAAGCGAAACCGATGACTTCGCCCAGGATCGGCGCACCGCGCCTTTTGGCCTGTTCATATTCCTCCAAAAGAACCGCTCCAGCCCCTTCCCCCACTACGAGTCCGTCGCGATGGACATCGAAGGGCCGCGGCGTGCAGTGCGGCCGGTCGTTGAAAGCCGTGGAACAGGCCAGCAGATTGTCGAAAACGGCCACGGTGGTCGTGTCGTATTCATCGGCCCCGCCGCACAGCATCGCATCCTGCATGCCGTACTTCACCGTCTCGTAACCGTAACCGATGGACTGACTGCTCGTCGTGCAGGCCGTGCCAGAGGAGATCACCCGGCCGGTGATGCCGAACATCCTGGTGATGTTTACCGCCGTCGTATGGACCATGGACTTGAGATAATCGACGGCGCCGATGGCAGAGAATTCCGAACGGGAACCCCCGAAAAAGGTCTTGTAGATCTCCCGCTGGACCGTGGGACTGCCGTGGGTGGAACCGAAGGCCACGCCCAGGCGGCCGGAGGTCACGAATTCCGGCGCCAGGCCTGCCGCTTCGAGAACCTCTTTGGCCACCTGACAGGCGTAATAGGCCACAGGCCCCATGGTTTTTCGGTGGGTCCGCTTGAAATCATACTCGATCGGATAATCGACGGACCCGAAGACCTGGGAGTGGATGAACTTCGACAGTAGGTGATCCTCCTTGAGCGGTTTTACGCCGGATACCCCCCGCTGGAGACTCTCCACGATCTCCCTGCGCGTATGTCCGATGGGGGTGATCGCCGCGCAGGCGGTAATGACGACTCTTCTTCCCGTCATGGGCGGAAGGCGCCCCCCATCCGCACCGGGTGGGTCTCTCCGCAGATTCTGTGACGTTTCATGAAAGGTCTCTCTTCTTTGCCATGATCTCGACATAGTCGATGATCTGTCTGATATTTCTGATGTCCATCGCCATTTTCTTCTCTTCGTGGGTCAGTTCGAGGTGCAACAACCTTTCGATCTCCAGCAGCAGTTCGATGGCGTCCACACTGTCAAACCCGTGGGTTTCCCTAAGATCGTCATCGAGGCCGGGGTTGACGATCTCGAATTCACGTCGGAAGATATCGAAGATTTCAAAGGTAATCTGTTCTCGCGTCATCGGGTCCTCTTTGTTTTACAAACCTTTCTCCTTAGTTTAGTGTGTGGAATCATAATGAGTATTCTCTCCTTTAGCAAGCCCTTTTTTACTGTCCCGGAACGAGTTTCCCGAAGACTTCGCGGGAAAAACGGTCGTGCCCGATCATCGCTCTGGCGGTCTGAAACGACCCCAGAAGAGTCCCCAGGACCCCTGGCGACAGGGCGTTCTGACCGGCAAAGAAGAGTCCTTTGAGATGCACATGATGGAGAATGGTTGCCGCATGCAACTGACGGGAGGAACGCATGATGCCATAGGGCGAACCCTGAGGGCTGTTCACCCAATCCCGGACTGTCAGAGGCGTATAGGCATCCAGGACCTTCGCCCCATTCAGGGGCCCAAAAATCCCCGCAGCTCCCTTGACCAGCCGATCGGTCCGGCGGGCCTTTTCATCGTTGTAGGCCGCTCCGCGTCTGCCCGTCGTCGTATCCTCCCATGGGCGCCACTCGGAAAAGAGGCTTCTCGTGATGATCATCAGGAGATTTTTGTCCCCCCGGCCGGGTCGCAACTGGTAAAACACACCGTCTTCAAGCATTCCCTCCCTATCCGCGTGCAAACGGTAGATGTTATGCGGCAGGGCAGCATGTGCTGCGGCGTCCACGGCAACATTCACCACGAAGAGGCCTTCGGTATCGTCAAGGCCCGTGATCCGCCGGGCATAGCGGGGATTGACAGCCCTCTCCGGAAGCATCGGAAGGAGAGCCTTGGGATGAATGGCGGCCACGATCCGCGGCGCAGAGAGCACCCCTCCGGAAGCCAGTTTCACCCCCACGATACCATTTCCGGATGCGAGGACCGTCACCGCCGGATCACCGCAGATGAGAACACCTCCCAGGTCCTCAAATCGCGAGATGAAAGCCTCCGCCAAACCCGATCCGCTCCCCTGAAGCCGCCAGGACGACAGGAGATATGAAACCAGAGCGAGATGGTGATAAAGAACAGGACACTCAGTGGCCGACATGCCCAGCCATCTTGACGCGACCCCCAGGACGCTCCTCAGCCGGGGGGAACAATTCATCTTGGTCAGATATTGCCAAAGCGGTGCGAAGAGATCCATATCCAGGGCGGTTGGAGAAGGGGAAAGAAAGGCGAAGGAATTCTGGACGTCCGCCAGGGCACGGAGATTTTCCAGGATCGCAGCGATGGGCTGCCGTTCCTCGGGACATATCTGTTCAAGCGATTCCGCAAACACGTCGAGACCTTCCGGCAGATCGAATGAAAAATCATCGAAGATGTAACGATCGATCGGCCCGTCCTGTCCCATCCGCTCCACCGTCATTCTCTCGGTGACGCCCAGATAATCGCACATCCGGCGGAGCGATTCCCCTTCGCCGAAGGAACCGAAATAATGAATCCCGACGGGACAGTCCAGGCCGCCCCGCTGATAACTGCGCATCAGACCTCCCGGGAGGGGGTTTTTTTCGATGACGGCGACACGCAAGTGCAACAGGGAAAGGATGATCCCCATCGACAGTCCTCCGATTCCGGAACCGATGATGAGCGCATCAAAAGGTTTATCCGCTTCCATAGACGCCGCCTGCTTGGGATAGATTATTTCACACGGTTTTTCCGGACAAATTCGGCCAGGGCGCGTACGGAGGCAAAGGCGCTGATCCCTGTTTCCTTGGTTTCGATCCTCACGCCGTAATCCTTCTCTAACATAAGGACGAGCTCCAGAACGTCAATCGAGTCTATCCCCAGGCTGCCACCCACGAGCTGGGCATCGTCTCCGATGTCCTCCGGGACGACATCGAGGAGGGACAGGGTATCGATGATTTTGATCTTCATTTCCGATATAAGCGCTTCCATCTACGGCTTCTCCTACGAATGGGGATGATTTTTAAGCGGGCTCTTCCGGGCGGAGGGCCTGGATCTGCATCGTGGCCACCACCTCCGACCCGCTGCTGACCGTCCCGGTAAAAACGGCATAACCTTCCAGCGCATAACTCTTTACCGCCTCGGTGATCAGGGTCATCGCAACCGGCAGGCGGGGACGCCGGAAATCGGCCTTCTTGATCCCCACAAGCCAGCCGGTGGCGCCGCCCTGCTTCGACTTCAGCCGCTTCCATCCTTCCAAAAGCGCTGCTGTCTGGGCGACGAGCTCGATCGTTACCAGGATATCCACGGCTCCCTCACGGTACAAGGGCCAATCCTCCGTGACGGTGGCGGCCGTCACGGCCTTTTTGTCGTCCACGGCAACCACCCGATCGAGCAACCGCATCCGGTCGCGGTGGGGAATCAGGGTTTCTATGTCGATATCCATAAATTCCATCTGTTTCATGAAGCCCTTTCCCCTTGACCGCTCAGCCAAGGAACGGCGTCCACTATCATTGAAGCCGCACCCTCGACACTCAGATGGTTGGTGTTGATGACTGCGTCATAGTTTAAGGGGTCCGCAATGTCTGCCTGGAAGTATCTCTTGACAAACTCGCGGCTGCCTCCGTCAAAACGTGCGATCTCGTTCCTGGCATCCGCTTCATTGAGTTTCAGCCTCTCCATGACGCGCTTCACCCGCACCTCGACCGGCGCCACGATCAGCACATGAATGGCGCCGGGAAAGTCCTTCAGGATGAACTGGCTGCCCCGTCCAAGAATGACGATCGACTGACTTCCGGCAAGTTCCTTAATAACGTATTCCAACCCTGACAGATAGTCTGTATCATCAAGAGGTATTTCCCATAAGGGTGAGTATATCCCGGCATAGATGTCATCACCCATGCTGGCGGTTTTTGCCATGGCTTCGGCGATGCGCCCCAGGAGCGTGCTGGGCGGCATCTCCTTTTCCGCTATGCTCGCGTTTGGCCGGCGGAGTCGTTCAGCGACTCCGGCAATGATCTCCCGGTCAACATAATCAATATTCAGCCTGTTTGCGATCAGTTCCCCTATGTCGCTTGCCCAGCTGCCATATTGGCCTCGAATGGTTATCACCGGCATCCCGAAATCCTCCTTGCTCTATCATTTATGCTTTCCGGGATACTATCACAGAGCAGCCTGGCATTCCAAACGATAAAGTGATACAAAAGCGAAAATGTACACAAAATTGATAGCGATTCGGCTCATCGTTTGATGGAGGAAACGAACAGCGGAAAGGGGGAACAACCGTGCGACCGGTATGCCTGATCATTCGTGACGGATGGGGATATAGTGAAATTTCGGAAGGCAATGCCGTGCTGGCAGCCCGGACACCCAACAACGACTTGTACCGGGCCCGGTATCCATGGACACTTCTGGACTGCTCCGGCGAGCCTGTCGGACTTCCGGACGGGTATCAGGGTTCGTCCGAGGTGGGCCATCTCAATATGGGGGCCGGGAGAACCGTCACCCAGGAACTCAAGCGTATTGACGATGGATTGAGCTCCGGGGAACTCTTTAACGGCGAGACATGGAAAAAAATGGTCAATCATTGGAGAAAACACCGGAGCCGTCTGCATCTTCTTGGCCTGCTCCAGGATGAGGGGGTGCATGCGCATCAGGAGCATCTGTTCAAGATCATGCGACAGGCGCGGGCGGAATATCCCGATGGGCGCATCATCATCCATCCTTTCCTGGATGGCCGTGATACGCCGCCTCGAAGTTGTCTGGAATATCTGGCAAAACTGACCCGGGTGATGGAAGCGGTCGGAGGGTGCACGATCGGGACCGTGATGGGCCGGTACTACGGCATGGACCGTTCCCGGAACTGGCAACTGACAGACATGGCCTATCATTGCATTGTAGCCTGCGAGGGTCGCAACGCTGTCGATGCTGAGACCGCGGTGAGAAAATCGTATGCGGAGGAGAGGACCCCCGACGGTGTAGAGATGTGCGACGAATATATCCACCCGCATGTGATCGGGACATATGACGGCGTCAGGGACAACGATTGTATCTTGCATACCAATTACCGGCAGGACCGTGCCATTCAACTCTCCATGGCGTTTGTCGATCCGGAGTATCCGGGGCGCCTTCGGACGAAACCAGCCGTAACCTACGTCGGGATGACACGCTACTGGGATGAGTTCACCGGATACATGTTAGGCGCCATCGACGCCGGCGGAGGGATGAGAGACCTCCTCGGTGAAGTGATCTCCCGGAGCGGTTTACGGCAGTTGCGCATTGCCGAAACACAGAAATTCAGGCATGTCACGAGTTTTTTTAACGGCAAGATGACCACGCCTTACAAAAACGAGGACCAGGTTGATGTTCCAAGCCGTTTTGATCCTGCGACCTTCGCCAGTCATCCGGAGATGGAGGCCTACCATGTGACCGACGAACTCCTGAAACGCCTCGATGACAACCCCTATCATTTCATTGCCGTGAATTTTGCGAACGGTGATATGGTGGGACACACGGGAGACATGGCTGCTGCCGTTCGGGCCATTGAGATCGTGGACGAATGCCAGGGCAGGATTGTCAATCGCCTGCTCGAACTCGATGCGCATATCCTCATCACAGCGGATCACGGGAATTCAGAGCAGATGATCGACTATCAGACCGGCGTGACCAAGACCAGCCATAGCCTCAATCCTGTCGAGTTCATTTATGTCGCAGGCGATTCCCCCGGCAAGCGGCTGGTCGAGCGCGGGAAACTTTCCGACATCGCTCCCACGATTCTCTGCCTGCTGGGACTGAATATCCCGGTGGAGATGACCGCCCAAAACCTTATTGCGACAAATAATAAATAAATCCGTGTATTTCAGACCCTAAAAGCCGCCGCTTCTTCATTCAACCAGTCGATCCAACCTTCGATTCCCGCTCCGGTCTTACATGACACCTCAAGGATCCTGATGCGGGGGTTCAGGGCCAGGACCCTCTGTCGCAAGGCCGTCATATCGAAATCACTGAGGGACAGGTAATCAATTTTATTCACCACGAGAAGATCGCACACGGAAAACATCAAGGGGTACTTGAGGGGTTTGTCGTCCCCCTCGGGAACGCTTAGGATCATCGCGTTCTTGTGGGCGCCCGTATCGAATTCGGCCGGACAGACCAGGTTTCCCACGTTTTCGATGATGACAAGATCGAGTTCGCCGACGGGCAGGGCATCGAGACCCTGGGCGACCATGGCCGCGTCGAGGTGGCAGAATCCGCCCGTCCGGAGCTGAACGGCCGGGATTCCCCGGGATGCGACCTTTTCGGCGTCGACGGTGGAGTCGATATCCGCCTCGATCACCCCGGTCCGCAGCGACCCCTTAAGGCCTTCAATCGTCCGGAGAATAAGACTTGTCTTGCCTGAACCCGGGGAGGACATGAGATTCAAGAGCATCGTCTTTGCCCTCCGGAGCCGCTCCCGAAGCCCTCCGGCAAGTTTGATGTTATCGGAAAGGATCTCCTCCTTCACTTCGATGAGCCTGACGTTTTCTGTCACTCCGCCTCCATTTCCTTGATCGTGTATTCCCGTCCCGACAGAAGCGTGCCGCCCGTCCCGCCGCAGGCAGGGCAGATCGCACCGCCCATTTTTGCCGCCTCGACTTCATAGGACTCCGAACAGGTGTTGCACTTCATGATGATTGGCATCCGTTCGATCTCAAGCCTTGCCCCCTCCGCCACGGTACCTTTGCTCAGATAATCGAAATAACGCTGAATCCACCCGTCTTCGAGATCGCTGAGCTTGCCGACTTTCAGTCGGATGGTCTTGACCTTCCGCACGCCGTTTGCCCCTGCGTGTTTCAGTACGATCTTCAGAATGCTCTCCGTGATGGGAAGTTCATGCATACGGTTTTCACTTCAGGGCAACATCCGAAAAACTGATATCGTGCTCGCTCCAGCGCCCTCCGTGATAGATAAAGGGGTGCAGATTGAGGGTCGCCCGACGGGAATCGTCGGAGAGTTGCTTGAAAACCAGGTAGACCGTTACAGTCGCTCCTCCGCCGATAGGAATACCCGTTTTACCTGTGTCGTGCATGGTCATCCGCTTCCCGTCTTTCCGGAAATAGACTTCCCGGACTTGATAGGTCTGACCGCTCTGATCAATCAGCTGGGACTTCGTCCAACTGTAACTGTCATCGTAGAGGGCCACGCTCCTCCCGTCGGGGGCATTGTTCTTCAGCTTCACCGTCAGTGTGACGACACGGTCTTTCCTCATAATTGAACAGCTTGGCATACTCCTGGGACAGACAGGAGATGATTTCGTAGTAGGAACGGGAAACGAGCAGTTTGCCGGGCTCTGCAAAGCTCATCACCCGCTGCGCCACATTGATCCCATCCCCGATCAGGTTGAGCTGCTTGTTGATATCCCTAAGCAGTTTCACCGGACCGAGGTTGATGCCCATACGGACGGACAGAGGAAGAGACGGATCTGTCTGTTCGATCTGTATCGAATCCCGAAGCTCCATGGCAACGAAAAGCGCATCTTCGGGATCTCCCAGGAATCCGATGGCGGCGCCGTCTCCGGTATCCAGGATGATTCGATCGTTGATAGCAATATCCTTGAGAATCTCAGACAGAAGGGCATTGAAACGCTCCTTCAAAGAGATCTGTTCTTCGACCGAGGTTTTCGAATACCCAACGATGTCCGTGTAAGGAACGCTGCAGATAAATGTTCGATTGGTCCTTTGGTCCATCACTCTGCCTGCCGCCCGGAAGGATGAAATGGCTTTTCTATCTATAGTCGCGAGATATCATCACCTCCTGTGAATGTCAATGATCTTCATAAAAAATGCCCTGCACCCGATGAACTCCGCGGTGCAGGCGGCCTGAAAAGGAAGGATCGTGGATTTTCAAACGACCGGCATCTTCTTGGCCGGGGGAGACTGGGGCGGGGACAGGACCGTAAAGAAGAAGGCGGCCAGCGCCATGATGATGGAAAAGGTCAGTAATACAATGTTATAGCTTTCCGTGCGATCGAAGATCCAACCGGCGTAAATGGGGGAAAGAAATGTGGCGGTGCCATATCCGATCCCCATGATGCCGCGCAGGGTCGCATAACTGCCCCGCCCGAAAAAATCTCCGATCAGGGCCCAGTTCAAGGACGCCGTTGCCATGGTAAAAGCAAAGGCGATGGGGAAGAAATAAAGAATCCCCTCCCCCTGGAAGAAGATCATTCCCATCATGGCCACGATAATCGGCAAGATACAAAGGCTGGACAGCCGGGCCTTGTTCCAGCGATCCCCCATCCATCCCAGGCCGATGGCCAAAGGGATGGAAATGAAGGCAAACAAACCCAGAAGATAGGCGCTGGTCGCCTCGCTCATCCCTTTCCACACCAAAAGAGGGACAAAGTGGGTGTTCAAGGCCACCGTGACCATCAGGCGAAGACAGATGCAGGTCAGGAGCAGCCAGAAATGCAGGGTCCTGACGGCCTCCCGAATGGTAAAGTTGCTCTCGACGATAATCCTGTTGCCGGGATCGGACGCCTTTCCGCTGGTTTCCGACGGCGCCCGGCCGTCCGGGTGAAGCCCCATCTCTTCGGGTGAACGCTTCAAAGGCAGGGCTGCCGGGATGGCAATAGCCAGTATTATGAGGCCCGCGACGACGGCGCCATTTCGCCATCCATAATTCAGGATGACGAAAGAGAGCAGCGGGGCCATGATCATCCCTCCGACACTCCCGGAGGCGGTGATCACCGAAAACCCGAGGCCCCGGTGACGGATGAACCATTGATTCACCGCCGTGCTCACGGGATGGAAAAATCCCGCATTGGAACCCATGGACACCACAAACACGTACACCAGAAAAAAGGTGAGAAAGGAATGGACCATCGAGAGAAGAATCAGGCCGACGCCCGTCAGTGCCGACCCGATGATGATGATATTCCGGGAGCCGAAACGGTTGATCAGATATCCGACGAGGGGACCCTCAAATCCGCCTTCCAGTCGGGCCGCCCCGTAAAGGAGGGAGATGGCCGCGCTGCTGACCCCCAGATCACGTTTCAGAGGAAGGAAAAAAACCGACATGCTGTGGTAGATGATCCCCGTGCCGACGCCGTTGATCACAGCCCCCATGAGCAATATCCACCAGCCGTAAAATACCGGACCTTTCTCGGGAAGTCCCCCATGGAATGTTTTCCATCTCGGCAATGGTCTTTCCTCCGCTCCTTCGTTATGATTAAAGAAATCCCCTGGGCTTCTGCAGAGCCGGGTTGTCGGCGGGCGGGCGTTTCTCCCCTTCCCGCCTCTCCTGATCGACCTTGAATCCGGACTCCTCGATCACGAACCTGTCGTCGCCGGGGTCGGGCCTGAATTCCAACTGGAGCTTCTTTGCCTCGGCGATGTAGGAGCCTTCCTTCAGCCGAATTTCACCATCAGTCACGACGACGATGGCGGATTCGCCCTTGACGGGGCACCGCTGCTCGCAGTAGCCGCAGCCGTTGCACCGGGAAGGGATCACCACCGGCCGCCGATACCCGTCGATGGGGCGAAACACGATGGCATTGTACGGACAGATCTCGTCGCAAATCAGGCACATCTTGTCCTGGGCCCAGACCAGGCAGGTCTCCTTGCGCAGGACGGCTGTTCCGATTCTGGCATGGGTTTTTTCATCGAGCGAAAGGGAACGGATCGCCTGGGTCGGACAGACCTTGCCGCACACATTGCAGTTCGGCTCGCACGCGGCCATCCGCAGCTCCAGTTTGGGGGTCCAGAGGCCGATCACTCCGGATTCCCAGAGACAGGGCTGAAGGGTGTTGGTCACGCAGGATTTCATGCATTCCCCGCAGCGGATGCAGGTGCGAAGGAATGCGGTTTCGGGAAGGGCGCCGGGGGGGCGGATGAGCTGCCGCTTCCCCTGGAGAAGCGTGAAAGGGTTCTGGAGCGCAACAAAACCGAAGCTTACCCCCCCGGCCAGGGAGGCGACAAATCCTCTGCGGGAGATATCGATGCGGGAATACTCGCCGATCCCCGAAAAAGAGGCGGGGAAGGAGATCGCCTTCTCGGGGCAGACCCCGGCGCATCCCCGGCACTGGATACATTCCGGTCCGCGGGTCTTGACCGGGTCATCATCGATCGCCCCCATCGGGCAGCCCTTTTGGCAGGCCATGCAGCGGTTGCACGCCTCGCTCACCCTGCGCTTGAAAACACCGAGCGGCGAGAGCAGACTCAGGAAGGCGCCCAGGGGGCAGAGATACCGGCACCAGAACCGCGGCGCCAGGCGGCCCAGGGCGATCATCGCACCGAAGATCGCCAGCGTCACGGCCGTCATGTAGTAGACGGGCTGGGGATAGTGGAGATGGGAGAGGCCGACCCAGCCCAATCCCCGGGAAAGGGGGCGGAGCAGATCCAGGAAGAGATTGAGAACGGCAATGGCCAGCGGATGGAGAACAAACGTATAGAACCGGGTGAGAAAGGCGATCGGGTCCAGGAAATAGACCAGGGAAACGCCGGTCAATGCGGCGGTCATCATCACGATGAGGAGGAAATATTTCCACCTCCGCAGGCTCGAATCCGTTTTCAGGCCCGGACGTTTCTTCTTCCGGAAAAAGAGATAGTCGAGGCCGTCGATCGAGGCGCCCAGCGGACATACATAGGCGCAGAAAAACCGGCCGACGGCCAGCGTCGCCCCGACCAGGAGCAGCGACCAGAGGACGCGGGCGATGACCTCCCGCGAGGCGATGACCGCATTGATCCCGAGCAGCGGGTCGATTCTGAGATAGAGGTCGGCCGGGATCCAGTCCGGCATCCGATAGGTTGCAAAAACAAACAAGGCGGAGAAGAGAAGGAGCGACAGGGTCTGGATGGTTTTCTTCATGCGGCGCCCTTGGTGATTTTCAGCTTCTCCACATCGATATTCCCCAGTCCCCGCTGGTGGGCAATCAGTAGATGCTCGACCTGGCGCCCGTTGAAGGTCCGGCCATACCACGGAACAATCCCCACACCGTAGGAATCGACGGCGACAGGGTCTGCTCCGGCGATGATGAGGTTCGGCTTCTTGACGTCACCCGGCCCTCCGGGCCCGCCGGAGGCCATCGCCCGTGTGGCGTCCAGAACGGTCAGCCGCGGCTTGATCGCCGTCGCCAGGTCCGCGATCCCATGGTTGATGTTGAACTTGAAGTGGAAACTCTCCCGATCCCAGATGAGCCCCATAAGGCCCTTCAAGCCGAGACTCACGCCGGTCGCGGAATGGGACTTCGCCACGGGAACGCTGATCAGGGCGCTGTCGAGAATATCCTTCATCACCTCCACGCGATCCAGGACCCTCCCTGAAGGAATCCGGATCTCCTGGAAGAATTTCCGGTCCTGAAGGGCAAGGACATGGACGCCCGGCATGTTCCTGCACGCATCCCGGATACCCGTCCGTTCAAGGCAGAGTTCCGCTCTTTGCAACGTATGATCCAGGACCAGGACCTCCCGGGCGCCTGCCTCCAGGCAAGCCTGGGCCACCGCAGCGACGACGAGGGGATGGGTTGTCGCCGCAAAATCAGGCGTCTTGGCAAAGGACATATTGGGCTTGATGACGACGCGCTCTCCCTTTTTTACGAAACGGGAGATGCCGCCTATCGCCTCCAGCGCCTTCCTTGTGGCGGCGGCCGGCTCTCCGGTAATGACGGCGAGATCCACCTCCTCGGCCGCATGCAGCAAAGAGGGATCACCCGCCAGGCCGATGGCGACACCCGCCGCGGTTGCCTTCAGAAATTGCCGTCGTGATATTCCTCCACTATTTTCAACCATGATCTGTTGCCTTTCAAACAATAAATTCCGCAGGGATTTCCCGAACCCGGACGACATCCCGGATTTTCTCCCTCACGGGAAATCCGATGGAACATGTCACCGGACAGAGGGCGCACTCCCCGCACGCCCCGGAGGGGAGCGCCAGGGACAGGACGAGATCCCGGGCCATGGTGAGATTCCGGTAATCGTACACATACATATAGGCCCGCATCAGATCGGGGATGGGAAGGCGCGCGACGCACTGTCCCAGACACTCCCGGCACCCCTGGCAATAGAGTCCCGGGAGCGAGGCTTCCTTCTGCAGATTCTTTTTTTCGGCATCGTTGAGGCGGATATCTTCCATGACGGCGAGGTCGACCTCCAACTGGTCGAAGGTGGTGAACCCAGGGACGATGGTATGCACATTGGGGTCCTGAAGGACCCATTTCAGCGCAGCGGCGGAATTCCTCGCGGACGGAGACTGCCGGAATCCGCCCCGGATCGCCTTCATGCCGACAATCCCGACACCTGCCCGGGCCGCCCGGGCAATCGCGTCCCTGACTTCCGCCACGTGTTTCTGCTGATAATTGTAGGCGGTCAGGATCACGTCATAGAATGCTGTGTCGACGGCCGCATGAATGACCTCCGGTTCGTTCGTGTGGGTTGTAATTCCGGCAAACCGGAATTTCCCCGCCTTTTTTGCCTTCGTCATCGCGTTGAGCACCGGCTCGTACGAAGCCGATTCCCGCTGGGAGACATTATGGCTGTAAAGGATGTCCACATGGTCGATCCCCAGACGCTTCAGGCTCAGATCGAGCTTCTTGAGAAATTCCGCCTCCGTCGCCCCGTCGATGTAGCGGCCCGTTGTGCGATCCTGGGGAAGGCTCACCTTGCTGCCGATCATGTAGGAATCCCGAGGGCGCCCCTTGATCACGCCTCCGATCACCTCTTCGTTGCGGCCCTGCATGTAGGCATGAGCCGTATCCAGAAGCACCATGCCGGAATCCAGGGCGGTCCGGATGAGGTTGGGATTGTCCGAGTTCATCACCCCCATGTTGATCACGGGGAGTTTCAACCCCGTCCTGCCGAGGGTTCTATACACCAGCTTCCGCCCTTTCCCCTTGACGTCGATGAGCCTTTCCTCCGGCGGCTTATCGGCAGCGGAGAGGAAAAAGATTCCGCCGAACCCCGCCAGCGTCGTCTTCATGAAGTCCCTTCTGCCAACCACGTTTTTCTTCATCGTCCCTCCCTTTCTCCACCCATTGGAACAGCGCAAGGCGCATGACGCCCTGAGCGTTTTAAAAATCATGCTCCCTCCGCACGCTGGATATTTTTCGACCCTGCATCTCCTCGCGAAAAATCTCCCATGCGTGCTTCCGGGACATGATTTCCACTTTGCGCAAAGGTTTCGCCCTGTCAGTTCGGCGCCCGTTTCTCAGGTCTGATGTTGCCTTGAAATGATTTAAGGAGCTTCGATCGCAAATCGGCATCCGCCAGATCAACGGCGCCCAAGATATACGCCTCTTTCCAGAAAAGATCAACCACCCCGTGGTGGGGATCCGATACCGTATACCGCCCCTCGCTCACCTCCCGTTCGGGATTTTTCACCTGCCGGAGGTATTTCTGAATGACGCTTTTGCACTCATTTTTATCCGCCGCCTCGATGAGAAACAGCTTAAACGCTTTCCCGGCAACCTCGTAATCCGCGGTGTAGGCGGAATTGAAAAAGGGGTATCCCAGGAAATCCCGCGTGATGTATTTCTCGGAATTGCCCTTTTTGCCTTCCGGCGGAAAAGCGGACAAAATGGAAGGCAGCCCCCCCTTCTCCTTTATATTCTCTTGCACCTTTTTCGCTATGGCCTGCAATGCCTCCGCGTCCTCGGCGCCGGTGTCGAAGCTGTTGAGTTTGACGTAATAACTTCCGTGGACAAAATTCAGGATATTTTTATCGATGTACCCCTGCGCGCCGATCGTAAGAAAGTTTCCGTCCGGGAGGCGCTCCCGGCTGTAGATTCCAAAGGCGTCCCGGGGCGTGCGGTGGCGGTACGCTTCCACGATGACCGAGGCCTTCTTATCATTGACGTATTCGGCCACCTTCAGCTCCTCAAAATCGGAGGCCAGATAAAGATCCGCGGCGCCGTTGATGTGCTCGTAAAGGGTTTTGGGGCCAAAGGTCTGGACGTCACCCGAAGGTTTCCAGCCTGGGATGTCCGGGAATTGGAAACCCTTCGCAGCGGGAGACGAAACCGGCAACAGGAGTATCCCCAGAATCAGGCACAAGACTTTCATCGCATCCTCTCCTCTCTCTTGAGAGATGAGCGATACTAACATGAACATGTTTCATAATCACCCCTTTTTCAACTTAAAAATACTTGACCTGTGCCGTAATCTTCTGTCCCCAGAATCTTCTTGACATACGATACTGATTCTCCTATTCTCACGCCGCATAAACGCACGTTCGTATCCGTGCTGTTATCCCGATATCATGCCAAAGAAGGAGGTGATCCTATGATTGTTCTGAATCGCCGGACGTGATTTCATATTAGTGTGATGCATGGTGTGCATCATCAACATGTGAATCCTCCTGCGTGGATGACCCATAGCGTTGCCTCCGTAGTTGCCTGTCTCTGACAACTCCTGCTCCATCGCTGTGGGTCTCTCCGCGAAGCCGGATGAGATTCATAACGAAAGGAGCTCTTATGTCTTCCATTTCCCGTTTCCTTACGTCCCGATGGGGACCGATCATCACCGGTATCGTTGTGGGCATCCTCGCGCCGGTGCTCGTTAAACTTGGCAATCCCGGCAACATGGGGGTTTGCGTCGTCTGCTTCAGCCGGGACATTGCCGGCGCCCTGGGGTTGCACCGTGCCGGCGTCGTACAGTACATCCGCCCGGAAATCATCGGCTTTGTGCTGGGCGCCCTCATCGCCGCGCTGATCTTTCGCGAGTTCAGGCCGCGCACCGGCTCGGCGCCGCTGGTGCGCTTCCTGCTCGGGATGTTCGCAACATTCGGCGCACTCGTGTTTCTCGGCTGTCCGTGGCGAGCCTATCTGCGCCTTGCCGGGGGGGACTGGAATGCCGTTTTCGGCATTCTTGGCCTGACAGCCGGCATCGGGCTTGGCATTGTTTTCCTGCGTTCGGGGTACAGCCTCGGCCGGAGCCGTCCGGCGCCGACGGCTGTGGGATGGGTAATGCCCGTTATCATGGTGACACTGCTCGTTCTTTTGATTGCAGCGCCGCAGTTCGGGCGTGACGCCGGGGGCAACCCGACCGGCCCCATATTCTTCTCCGCGACAGGACCCGGCAGCCAGCATGCACCGCTCCTTGTCTCCCTGATCGCGGGCCTGTTCATCGGTTTTCTGGCACAGAGGAGCCGTTTCTGCACCGTTGGCGCCGTGCGCGATGCCATTCTGCTCAGCGACTTTCGCCTGCTCTTAGGTGTGGTGGCGCTCCTGGTTGCCGCATTGGCAACCAATATGATCCTGGGGCAATTTCAGTCCGGCTTCGAAAAGCAGCCGATAGCCCACACCGACGGTTGGTGGAATTTCGGCGGTATGGCATTGGCCGGCCTGGCATTCACCCTGGCGGGGGGGTGCCCCGGCCGCCAGCTCTTCCTGGCCGGCGAGGGAGATGCCGATTCGGGCCTATTCATTGCCGGGATGCTTGTCGGCGCCGGTTTTGCCCACAACTACAGCATGGCCAGTTCAGCCACCGGTCCAGGCATTTTCGGACCTTCTGTGGTCATTGTGGGGCTTATCATCTGTGTTGTCTTCGGCTTAACCATGCGAGAAGTTAAAGCGTAGGAGGTTTATCATGAGTGATATAAGAACCGTAGATGCCCGCGGGCTTTCCTGCCCGCAACCCGCCATGTTGACCCGTCAGGCCTTGCAGAAGTTCGATAAGGGCACTGTGGAGGTGCTTGTGGATTCCGGCACGGCACGGGAAAACGTTTCCCGCCTGGCCGAGAAGGCCGGCTGGGCCGTTGCGGCTGAAGAGCAACCCGAAGGAAGTTGCCGGATTTTGCTGAAGAAATGATATACTTGGACCATGCGGCCACCTCCTGGCCCAAACCGGCTGAAGTGATAAAGGCGATGACCGACGTCCTGGAGGGCGCCGGGGGCAACCCCGGCCGCTCCGGACACCGGGTATCCATTGCCGCGGCACGGGTCATCTATGACACACGGGAAGAGATCTCCCGATTCTTCGGCGTCTCCGACCCGCTGCGGGTGATTTTCACCGGGAATGCCACCCATGCCATCAATCTGGCGCTGATAGGGATGCTCAAACCGGGCGACCATGTGGTCACCAGCTCCATGGAACACAACGCGGTCATGCGGCCGCTCCGGAGACTCGAGAAAAAAGGGATTCGCCTGAGCATGGCGCCCTGTGCGTCCGACGGCAGTCTTGATGTCGAGGATGTGACCAATGTGTTGACATCAGACACAAGACTCGTGGTTCTAACTCATGCCAGCAACGTGGTGGGGACGCTGCTGCCCGTGGCTGAAGTTGCCGTCATCGCACATCGAGCCGGCGCTCTGCTGCTTGTGGATGCCGCCCAGACTGCCGGAGTGATACCGATTGACATGACAGCGATGGGGATTGACCTGCTGGCATTCACCGGTCACAAGGAGTTGCAGGGGCCTCCCGGCATCGGGGGTCTTGTCATTGCCGAGAGTATTGACATCGCGCAGATCGATCCTTTGATATGCGGCGGAACGGGGAGCCGCTCCGAATCGGAAGAACAGCCGGAGGACCTGCCCGATAAATTCGAAAGCGGGACGGCCAATCTGGCGGGCATCGCCGGCCTTGGCGCGGGATTGCGCCGGATACAGGATATCGGGATTGAAGAAGCCCGCGCCCATCTGAAAACACTCGCTCGGGCATTGATCGATGGGCTGTCCGCCCTTCCGGAAATAACGGTATATGGAACCCTTGACCCCGACCGTTCGGTAGCCGTTGTATCATTCACCGTTACCGGCAGACGTGTTTCAGAGATAGGGCTCCGACTGGACGAGGAGTACGGCATCCTCTCGCGGGTCGGCCTGCACTGCGCACCGGCGGCGCACCGAACGATCGGATCATTCCCCGAAGGAACGGTGCGGCTGGCGCCCGGGGTGTTCACCACGATGGACGATATCCAGCAAGCAATCCAAGCAATCGGGAGGATTATACGGTCGTGACACAGTATGGCGTCATTCTTTTTCACACAACGTCATCGGTCCTGCGAGCGGAAAAGCTTCTGATCGCGGAGGGGGTTGAAGTCAAGCTTATCCCGACACCCCGACAGCTCTCCTCCGACTGCGGTATCGCCCTGCGGTTTAACTGGACCTGCCGCGACCGGATCACGTCCGTATTGAAAGAGGCGCGGGTTGAAATTGACGCCGTACATGCCCTTGATGTGATGCAGGCTTAGCCCAAATTCATGAAGGCAAAAATATTATTATGCAATAACAGCAAGTTAGCGACAGCCAATCTCGTTTTCTGGCACTACATGTTTGAGTGGTCATAGAATCTTTTTCACCATCCGCCCAGGCACAGAA
>Ga0209835_1000719_pt1 | contig 20381 bp, 28 predicted proteins | sample LakKivwa52mmetaG_FD_184138 | JGI IMG/M metagenome (GOLD analysis project Ga0209835, IMG submission 184138) | Anoxic lake water microbial communities from Lake Kivu, Rwanda to study Microbial Dark Matter (Phase II) - Lake Kivu water 52m metaG... | ecosystem: Environmental > Aquatic > Freshwater >...
ACTATACACTTAACAACACCATCAGCAATATGGTTTTTCAAGACAGCACCAGTGTTGTATATACACCTATTACACTCATCAAGTGGAATGCGGGTACCCTCTGCTACGTTAGATAGTATCTCTTTAATCATAGTTCCCCATATAAGTAAGGGGGTCGAAAGACCCCCTCATAGTTTAGCAACATCTTCTACCGTACTCAGCAAGAAGCAAAGCCTCTGCTATGTTGTCGTTAGATCGAATGGTTTGGATTAGCTCAGGGAATAGCTGCTTAGCTAACTTAATAGAAGCAGGCTTACCTAGCTTTTCTAGCTTGAAGTACTTCTTCCACACACTACCATCAACCTCTTCAAACGGTACACCAAAGGCTGTTAATAAGCCTATGATAATACCATAGTTTGTTAGGGATGTGTGTACTCCCTGTTGAGGGTATCTGTGTGGTATCATATTCTTACAGATAGGGCATTGCTTCTTACCAATCATTTGCTTGGTAATCTGCTTCTCTATGATGACCTTATGTCCAAGACCCTTTATCTTTTTAATGTATGATATAAGGTCTTCTCTTTTTTCTTCTGGTGGCATCATAAGTATCTCAAGCTCGTTAAGGCTTACTATGGCTATTGCCCCCTGCTTTCCTGGATCAATCCCCACGTAATACATTATCATCCTTTGTTGGGGTGTTGGTGTCTCTGATAGTTGAAGACAATACTGTCTGATCAATACAGTAAAACACCTTACCCCTAATAAGCTTCTTGGTCATAACAACACCTTCAATACACATAACGTCATATAGCCAAGTAAGTTCTTTACGTTGTCTCTTAACCTCAAGCTGAGAGAGTGTTACCATGAACCAATTACTGTCCTTATACGGTACTGGTCTAGGCTCTTTAACAGCCTCTCTAAGACCTTGAAGCAAGTAGAGAGCATGACTGTATAGCCCAGAGATTTTAGCCTCTTGTAGGCGCTCTAATGGCTCTTTATCGACAGACTCTTCTTGCGATGATAGCACATCCACTATAGATACTAGCTGTTCTAATAGTGGTAGTGTCTTTCTTATTGTTGTAAGGGCATCAAGCTGTAATGTCTTGATCTTCTTCAGTGCTGTTTTTGCTTTATCTGTTGCGCACATATAATCTCCTATGTCATTATGCGTCTGAATCTACCAGACTTTGTTCTGAAAAGCTTCACCTCTTCTTCTGGTAAAGCTGCGTAAGAGTCTGCAAGGAATAAGACATTCTTAATGGAGTTAGTTCCTTTGTCATTTCCTATTGCAAAGACTTTCCTTGATTGATTTTCTATCGAGCCAGAACCCTTCCCAGAGAATAGGTCTATCTTGGACTCTCTTGCATCTGCTCTGCCTATCTGAGATACGATATAGACTATAAGACCAGTATCTACAGTAATCTGTTGTAGCTCTATCATTAAGTCTTTCATTGCTTGATGCTCATTAGCACTACCCTTAACCGCATGTTCAAGGGTGTCTATTACAATAGCCTCAGGCGAATGCTCGTTTATGTCCTCTCTAAGTGAGTCCTTGTTAGGTAAGTGTCCTACTGCTGTTATCATAGCAAGCCTTTGTTTCCACTTATCATAAAGCTGCTCTCGATGAGCATTAGCATATACCTCACTACAGTCCTCTAACATCTGTAGTGCAGTAAAGTAGAACACGTCTGGTGGTTGCTCTGATGAATAGTACAACACCTTTCTTAGGTCTCCCATAGGCAGTAGCTTACGCTGGTCTGCAAACTCAACACCATAAAGAATGTTCTTCATTAGTGTTGTCTTACCAGCCTTAGTCTGTCCAAGCAAGGTCACTATCTCACCACGTGTAACAGAGAAGCCAGTAACGTTGAATTGACGTCCTATCTGCATCCCCTCTTTCTTTAGCTTAACAAAGTCAACTTGCTTAGCCTTCTCAATTAAGTCTAGTGAATTAGGGATGTTGCCTGTAACCTTTGTTTGTGATGAGTACATGTGACACCTTGTAGAACAGTTTGCTTTCATGATCCTATTCTTACAGGTGTACTTATACTTCTTCTCATAGACATACTCTACCTTCTCAATAACTATCCTCTCGTCAAGAGACCTATTGTTCCAACCAAGAAGGATATCCTTAGTTATATCAGATGGTATACCCATGTTCATGAAGTGTGAAGCTAGTACTAGTAGAGTGTTGTTTCTAGAGCCTTCAACAGCTCCTTGCTCTAAGAGCTTGTATATACAACTAAACCTATTCCTAGGTTCAGCTACCTTTGTGTATGCAGGGATTGGTGGGATGTTTAGTACAAGGTATTTCTCCAACTCTCCACAACCACTATACTCATCCTCAAACTCAAAGTCTAGTCTCTTAGTCTTAGCTAAAGCTTTGATCTTATCTACTGATAAGCTCTGAGCTTCACGGAGTGTAAGCGGTGTCTTAAAGAGTCCCTGTTTAGTGTTAAGTGAAAGAGGACATCTAATAATAGATGTCCTCATATATACCTTATCATCTATGTAGTCCCAGAAGCCTTGCTCAGTAGCAAGCTTCTCCATAGTAGCCTTAACTACGTACGGCAAATCCTTGTGGTTCTCAGGCAAGCTAAAGCAATCACCATGTATCATTATGTGATAGCCTCTACCTGAGAAATACACCTTTAGGTTATGCTCTCTTAAGCCAAGGTCTGTTAAGTGAAACAGTACCTTTCTTAATGTATCTAAGGTCTTTTCGTCAGAGTTGTCTGCCTTGTCTATGTCGATAGGAACCCATGGACAGAAAGCTTGATTATACCATATCGATGGGCTCTCACCTTCCATTAGTTCTCTGTCACTATCTTTATAGGCAAACACAGACATCCCTATAGGCTCGTCACCATTGGCTATAACCCAATCGTATAGCTCGTCTTCAGAGATAAGGATACCTCTTGGAGCGTTAAATGAATTGCCTTTGGCGACCTCATAGATCATATTACTCTACGTCTTCCCTGTTCAGGTGCAGATTGTGTTGGCTGTTGAGACATAGAAGATTCTCTATTGGCTTGGTACTCAAGCTCCTTTGTTGCCATGTTCTCACAAGCCTTACGACCATTCTCTGTGTTAGGATAGAAGAACCTTGATAAACGGAAATACTTGTTGCCGTTACTGCTCTTCTCCTTGTACACATGGACAAGGATGCGGAACTTTGATGAGTTGATTACTGCCTTGGTAAGAAAGAGCCCAATGTCATTGAACTGAATAAGGCTATCTTCTTCGTCAACAAAGCTACCGTCTGACTGAAAGCCTGCTTTGTCTAAGCCAAGACCATCAAGCAATGTGTGAATCTCACGGACACCTCTTGAGTCGTTGAGCCAAAGCTCTCCTTCTCTGTAGGCAAGCTTAACTGGAACATAGATAGGCTGTGCTCTATCATGCCCCTGTGGTATGCACATAAGCTCCAAGACTGCATCGTTAGATTTGTCTTGAATGAACTTCATGTTAGGCAACTCAGAGTAATCTCCTACATGTAAGTCAACATCAATGATTTCAGTTTCGAGAATCCCAACAGGTTTAGGGGTGTACTCTGTGTTGTCATTAGTGATTCGTGGCATTTGTTTCTCCTTTTATTCGTTCTAAGAACGCTAGTCTTTCTTGGTGTTGGTTAAGTTCTGATTGTAGCGAGACAACCTTTTGAGATAGGTACATCATAGCCTTGTCTATGTAGTTCTCAAATTCAAACTTTGATGTTATCTTCGCTATCTCTACCTTGTCATTAGCTTCACAATAGACAAGTACCTTAGTTTGTGAGTCGTCAAAGCAGAGTATCTCTATTGCTTGTATGTTGTTTCCCTGAGCAAAGCCCATGATGATACCAAGCAGGATTTTAGTTCCAGCGTAATCATTGTGGAACACTTTGACAGGTGTGCCTATCTTTAGTTGACCATTCTCTTGAAAAGAGCTGGTGTCTATCTCAAAGCTTTTTACTTTCATTACCCCCCTCCATTGCTTTCTTACACACAGATGTAAGCACATTGTATAAGGTGTTCTTACCAGCCTTATCCCACTGGAACTTCTTACCGTTGAGAGGTTCGATACGAGTACCCATGATTACCTCAGAGTATCCCCTAAAGTCTGCCCAATGCTTACCAGCGTTATCAACTTCGATAGCTACGATAGCTTCTGCATTGTAGCCAAGCTGTGATGCAAGCCCTTCAGGTAGTTTAGGTACACGCTTGATAATGACTTCACGTGACTCTGTGATAGTTACTGTCTTCTTCAAGTGTGTAGGTAGGATAAGAAGACCATTGTCTTTGATGATATCACAAATGCTATAGACAATGTTAAGAACCTTCTGTCTTCCTCTGATGTATGCCTGAGCATAGGGAATGTCTTCAGGTAATACTGCATTAAGGATAGCCTCATTAGGGTTCTTCTTGAGCTTTTCCTCTGCCTTGATTTCCTGTAGTGCAAGCTCATTACACCAATCAGATAACCTATCTACAGTATCAAGAACTACAGTAGTCTTCCCTGAGTCTTTCCACTGCTCTTCAAGGATGTCAATAGCCTCAACAATAGAGATAGATGGAATAGGATTACCATTAGTATCCTTAAGCCCTCTATCAATAGGTGGAATGACTACGCTGTTTTGATAAGGTGGATAGACAGATGTTATCTGTAGCGCTATCCTGTTGTTTACACGGACACCTTGCTCAAGGTCTAGGAACAATACCCCATCTTCTCCTTTATCTGAGAAGGTAGAGAAGGCTGTTGTCTTTCCTGTTTTCTCAAATCCAACTGCCATCCAGTAAGTGCCAGGCTTGAACCTTGACCAGTTCTGAGTTGTGTCAACTAGTAGGTCGTTTAGTTTCATTTCTTCTCCTTTAGTTTGTTAAGTAGTGTAGTAGTATAGCTGTAACAAAGAACGCACAGAGACCTGCTGCATCATTAGTTGCTGATGCAATCAGCAGTGCTGCTATAAGTGCCATAGCTAACATGACGATAGTAGGTGCGAGAGATTTCTTTCTCATTGGTACCTCCTAATGTCTCTGCTTTTTTGTTATCTGCTTACTGTCCCCCTAAGGAAGCTAATGTATTCCTCTAGACTATTCCATAGGTCTCTTCTCTTACAGCCCTTTACGCATCTACACCCATCGTAGAAGTACTCAAGCTCATCCTTAGTGCCCGCCTTACAAGAGACGATAATAGTCTTGTTGCTCTTGTGTTCACCAAAGCCAACAACACTAACATATCTCTCTCTTAGAGAGTCGTAGAGACTATCCCCAACCTTGGTTGTACCCTTGATTATTGGGAGGATAGGGGTATTGTCAGGACACACAAGAACAGCACTTCTGATCTGTTCACCACTAAGTGTTATAGCAGCTGAAGGACAGACCTTCTCAATGTATTGTGTGAGTGTCATACACCTAGCTCTAGCAGTGTCATGTGTATTGGTATAGGACTCTTCTGTCTCATCTTTCTTTGTTAAGGTTCGACATACCATAAATCCTGTTGCTTTCTCAATGATGTACACCATAGCTCCATCACGATATAGCTCAGGACTTCTCTTAACTAGAGACAAAGCTTGATCATACTTAGGGAACGTGTTTGTAATTATGTATAGTGTAAGGGACTTCATCTCTCCTCCTTAGGTTTCCATCTACTATGTTTAAGTGTACGTTGTGTGTGTACAATCTCTTTGCTGAGATTGTACTCCTTGTCACTGATTATGTCCTTGTACTTCTGAAGTGTGTAGAGGTTAACACACCCATCATTCCACAATACTTTAACCCATGTTTTCATCGCATTTTCCATCCTGTCTTTTGAGTAGCTTTTCTATCTTATCACTATTATCTACGTGAGATAGACTAAAGATGTACTCATCGTTACTAACGTGGAGTGTAAAGCATCCATCTTTCTTTGAGATACTGTCTTGACTTATAGTACCTTCGATTATTACTTTTATCTTATCCTCAGATGGATCGTAGAACTCCCAGCCGAGATTATCTAAACCCAAGAACTCTTTTTCTGATAGTGGTTCTATTATGCCTTGTGTGTTTTGCCAAATAATGCGACCATGTTTTATGTAGAACCTAGATGTAGAATAGAATCCCTTAACAACAAGGATAGGTGTTCCTCTAAATACTACTATTTTTCCACGTGTCATCTGATACAAAGCCCAGTATATGCTTTTACAGACGACTTTCTCTACCTTTCTCTTACCGCATTTTGGGCATTGTTGACCTGTGAATCTGTGGAGCTTTCCATGTATTATATCAAACTGTGTCGCCATCATCATTCTCCTTCTTACAACAGCTCTTTATGTGGTTATCCCTGTGGCTCTGAAGTGCAACTATGTTGTGCCTTAAGTCATACACTTTGACTTTCTTACCGCACACAGGGCACGTGAATACCATTGTGCAGTGGCAACGGCAGCATTCACCACACGGTGTTTCTCCTTCATTTGGTTTCATTTAGCCTCCCTTACATAGTTGTTGAGAATGAGAACGAACTCATCGTACATCTCTATACCCTTAACAAAGTCTATGACATTGTAGTTCTTTGCTATGCTGATGTACGAACCACCTATATCAGAGAAGGTAGCAGTGATGTATGTGTCATCGTTCTCATAGTAGGCATCAACCCTAGAAGATAAAAGCTTGAGACCAGCCTCCTTTACTGCATGTAGATACAGTTGATAGGTAAGTCTAAGCTTAGGCTTTGTTACGTTCTTCACTATGTTATGGTAGCCTATGTCTTGTAGCATTACCGAACAGTTATCACAGTATCCTAGAGAACTGTCTTCTAGCTTACACACACTATCACAACCAGGACACAGTATGAACCGCCCATCTTCTATGTCATTGCTTGAGCAATGTGGACACAGTAAGTCAGGTAGCTCATCTTTGTATGTTACTGTCTTGATAAGCTCATCTTCTTCGCAGACTGCTTTGCAGCTACGGCACATAATGCTGTAGGTTGTAAGCATCAGTACCTCTTGTTGTGAAGGGTAGGTCTTGCTTCGTTGATAGCCATCTTACGTAGAATGGCATTTTGAATATCGATGTTGAAGTGCTTAGCTAGGTCTAGTACTCTGATGATGATATCAGCAAACTCTTCTGCCATGTTGCTTAAGTCTCCTGTCCTATGGGCTTCCATAGCTTCAGAGACTTCAGTGTGGATAAGCCCTATAAGCAAACCCTCTCTGTCTACTTGAGGGTCTAATGTCTTATGAAAACCCTTTGCTACAGAGTTCGCATTAACTCGTGTTGACATTCTGTTTAAGCTCATTGTTACTCCTGTTTGGTTAGTCGTTAGTCTTGAAAATAGAAGGGGTAGAGTTGGTTGATTATGAAACAAGGAGGATGTCAGACTATATACTCTACCCCTAAAGATTGTTATTCTACTGGTTCGTATTCCCACTTGAAGAGTAGGTAGTTTAACTCTCCATTGTAATCAACCTTTATGTCAGTAGGGCTAAGGTTCATAAGCGAGATAAGGTCTTGCTTGATGCTTCTGAGATTATGAACATAGATAGGTGTTGTGATGACGTGCATACGCTTGTTTTGTATGATTGCAATGTGGTGGTCAAAGTCTCTGCCTTGCTCAGCTAGAGCCTGCATGATCCAAGCCATTGCGATCTTACTCTTACTTTCCATTGTGACTCCTTTGGGCTGCTTTGATACAGTCCGTTATTGTGTTAAACCCTGCTATGAATTTGTTTGGGTGTACGAAAGTACAGCCATCCTCACCAGCAGTAGCTACTATAGGTTTCAAAAGCTCAAAGCTGTCAATGGTTTTGTTGACTGCCTGTAGCCTTGGTAAACCTGTTTGATCAGGATAGATTACAAACTCTACTGGAGAGTCAGTGCTCTTGTTGTAGTTGATAACATACTCATGCCAAGGAACAAAGGTCTCAAGGATGATGTAGTTATCTTTGCGTACACCAATAGCAAGGTCTAGCGTCTTGATAGCAAGCCCTTGTCCTTCCTTCATTACGTTAAGTCTTGTGGCTATACGCATGAAGTCCATAGGCTTCTGAAGTATAGTGAGCATAACTTCCATAGCAGTATGGAACTGTGTGTCACTGTCTTCTTCTTGCCTGTGCCAAGCAGGATTGAAGGACGATATGAAAGAGTTTGCTATATCTGTAGCGTCAAGCCCATTATCTAACATGGCTATGTTATCAAGGACTATTTCTACAGTACTTGAGTTCATTAGTCTTCCTGCTCCTACAGGTGTGTTGGTACCGGGATGACAGAAGAACATAGTCCTAAGACCATGATACTCAAACCCTTCTTGATGGTGGTCAAGTACGTTGTTGGATGGGTCTGATACCATACCAACGTCATGCACATAGACGGTTGGTTCCTTTAGAGCTATTACACTGTCAATGAACTCTTTGTTACGAGTTCTATACACAGTGAGTTGATTAAACAGTTGCCACAAGAGAGTAGCTTGTGCTACCTCATGGGCATGGAATGTTCCACTATGCGTGATGAGATACCTCTTTCTTGAGGTATCGTTCTTAATAAGGTCAAGTATAGTTCCCTCTTGACCATTCTTGATTGTCTTAACTCTTAGGTCTTTCACTTTATCCCCTTGTTGTTGTGTGTTGCTCTTACTAGCGGTGTAAGAAGAAGCTTTAGTAACGATACTGCTCTTGTACCGTAGTTAGCCTTAACGTAATCTGACATACTTATATCGTCAGGAACCCTTAAGTACTTACTTAGGGCTATGATATCTAAGCCTGTCATGTTGTTATAGAACCTGTTTATCGTGACACGGAACGTGTCACTAAACTCTCTACGGTAGAGCTGTTTGATCTTGATGTTCTCCTTGATAAGACAGCACATCTTGCTCATACGTTCTCCAGTGACAATCCATAAGCCTTAAGCTTATCCTTATCTTCTTTGGATATGGTGACATCTAAGCCACAGTTATCACAGTACAGGTACATGACACTGTCACATGGGTTGTCGTGCATGTCTTGTATTGCTTTCTTAGCAGAGCCATAGGCTTCTATCTCTGATAGCAGTACACCATCTGATGTTGTTATCATCTCAACAAAGAGGTTATCTGAATTACACTTTGTACATGTCATGATCCCTCCTCGATCTGTCTGTTGAGATAATTAACCTCATTTTCCAAATCACGAATGGTGTCATTGGCATTCTCAATTTGATTTTCTAAATCAGCCAAGGACTCACGTGCATCTTGACATAACTGCCTTAGCTCAGAATTGATTTGCCTAATCTCCTCAACGTTTCGCTCAATAGCTCTAATAACCCATTTGCCTAATGGCTCATCAGATTCCTTGCAGTCTGATAGTATCTCGTTTAGCATCGGGCATGACTCCTTTATCCTGTCAAGGGCTCTAGAAATGTCTCTTGCATCTTTCATTTTTTCCCCTCGATCTGTTTCATCAGTTGCAGGTTGTCTGCTTTTAGCTGATCTGTGTCTAATCGATACCGCTCCAATAGATCATCTTTGAGTTTGATCTGCTCGTCTGCAAGACGCAGACTGGTAGATAGATTACTGACTTGCTTTTCAAGGCTTGCGATGTAAGATTCATCAAGAACGGATAAGCGAAGATATCGAGCCTTACCGTCATATTCGGCAATGATCTGCTTTATCCGTTGTTCATACTCTGCTCTGGTCATTTCGCCTCCAATAGCTCTGGGTTTTGGTGTACGTTGCCAATAATCTCAATCATTGGGAACTGGTCTGGGTGTAGGTTGTTATAGTCTCGAAACAAGTCGAACACTTCTGGCTTTGTTGGCTTGGACACTATACCAGTATTCCAGTCAATGTAGATGTCCCCCTCATATATTGGGATTAGCTTTGAGTTTTTATCAGAAGTCAGCATCCCCCACTCAACCTTGTGAGTTTTGGATACGTCAAACCATCCTCTAAATAATTGAGATAAGCCATTCTTCACTTTCTGGACAAGTCCAGATGAGTTGATTCTCAACCAATAACGCTCTTCTTGTGTGGCATACCTTACAAACTTGCCGTTTTTGTAAATAGCTATGCGGTAGATCATTTGATCCTCCTTAGTGCATTTAACATAGTGATGCACTGCTCTCCGCTCTCGAACTCAACAAGCACCTTTCTCTTTCTCGATACCAATATCCTGCACTGGCGGTTGTGCCAATGCTCATACAATCCAGATTTCCACCACGTGAATACGTGTGTCATGATAACTCCTTTTGGGTTTTCTCCCAGTGCAGACCAAAGTATTCCTCTACGTAGGGGGCATTGGTTAATGTTATGCTTGTACACCGAGCATATCCGCTCACGAGCTTGGGTATCAAAGCATCGGCATACTCTCTGTCTATCATTACGTGTGTCTTGCGAAAGAGCCCAGGGATTTTCCCCTTTGCAATCATCTCGGCTATGGCAATCTTTTTCCTGTGCAGTGCTGATGGATGTATCTTCAGCATCGTTGCTACTTGGTTTAGTGAATAGTATTTGGTGTTTTTCATATCATCTCCTAAAATGGTATATTAGATTGATCTTCTATTGGTTGATGCACTGCGGGGGGCTCAACTGTTTTTTCTGTTGGGCTATCTGCCTCAGATGGTACTGCTATACAGTAAGCCCTATAATTTCCCCCTCCAGTTGGGGTGCGGAAATACTTTACCCCAGAGCTTACGTATGTGCTGTGGGTTTTAATCATATACGGTAGCTGTTTCCCTGTGAACTGTATTGAGTCGGCGATACGTGGGTTATACTTTTTGACCTCTATTATCGCCATGTCCTGCTGATTCCTAAACCAGATATAGTCCACCATCTGCTGTCTATCGGTATCGTGTTTCCCTTCCTCTATAGCAATAAAATACGAGTACTTATCCTGCGATGCCATCGCTGCTATAGTTTGCAGGAAAATAACTAATGGCTCTGTCTCTATCCCGAATTGGCACACTTTCATAACCTGCTCTGCCCAGTATTCAGGCTCAACCGTTGGCATAACATCATCCTCGTTAGCATCGATTATTTTCTTTTTCATCCCCTCTTGTACAACCTCGCAAAACGTCATATACCCCGCCCATACCTTTGCGTAGTTCTCGCATACTCTACTGTCCGCTCCTGTCTTGGCAAGCGTATCGAAACAATCCTCATAGTTCCGTAGCCATAGCGGATAATTTGTCTTTGCTGCCGAGATCAGGATAAACCCGCTTAGATCATGGGCTGCTTTCCCTTGGAAACTCAGCGCCCAATCTCGGCTGTTTTTGCCACTCTTAGCACCATCCATATTGATATAGACACAGCGATTGACACACTCAGGATCAACCTCTCGGTAGCATGCTGTCATTATCGTACCGGAATTGACCTCAAGTTTCTCTACGTTAGTGCTTTGATCCTTGAAAGCCCTTGTCCTGCTTGAGGCATCAAACAAAGACTTTAGCTTTAGCTGATGCTCTATCTTGACCCTATCATTACCCTTGCCATACTCGTCAAACAGATGTGGTATAGCTTTCGCACCGGCTTTGACCCGATTCATGGCAACGGTAGTTGTATCTGTCATGTTGATTTTTAACTCATCTGTAGCAGGTGAATGAACCCCGAATAGAGATAGGATAACATGCCCTAACTGTGTTTTGCCAGATGCCGTTTTACCATGTATAAATAAGATTGGGAATCCATTGCCCTTGCTCTCGCTAAAATATACGTTGGAATAAGCCCATCCCAATGCTATCGCAGCCCTATTCCCATAAAACTCAAACATACTGTGTAGCTTAGGGAAAAACTGTTTGCTCGGATTGATACGAATAGCTGGGGCATCGTCAAGCAGATATCCTGTTTCCTCACCTGTCAATATGATATTGTCAAACGGCATAAGTGTCCCATTCACTAAAGCGGTATTCCCAAGATTCCACACCGTAGGCAATACCCTCCCAAAGCCAGAGCAATGAGTCAATATCGTGCCCGTCTTGGTCTTGTCAAGATACTCTATAACCATATTGTAAAAGACGGCATTCTGGCTCAGATAAACAAGACCAGGTACTTTAAGCACTTCCCCCGCAAACGAGGATAAAGACCGTAGCGATGATTTCGGGATAGTGATTTGTTTGTTATCTATCTCAAGGATCGTCTTGGTCTCTCCGTTAGGGGTAATGATCTCATAAAGCATCTTTATTTCTTTCCATCCGTATGCGTGTAGGTTCTTGTTATCTTTGACATACCACCATCCGTCTTTACGTATCTCAAATGGGCATTTCCTTCCTATCGTAGAGTTGCAGTAAATATCCTTACGGATGTACCCATGTTTCCGAGCTATGTAGTAAAGCGTACCAAGCTTGATAGCCTTAGGTGTTCCGCACCCTTCCCACTTTCTCTCGCTATCTCCTACACTGGTATCTTGCCCAGCCAGTTTCATAAATAATTCCTTACCCCCATCTACATGCTTTAACGCAAGGCATACACTTACCCACTCGGCATAACTAAGCTTTTTAGTGGCAAGGTGATCCATCACATCAACAATCTCATCATTGTGATAGTTGTACTCGTCAAAGTCTTTGGCTACGCTCTCTTCAACAATGGAATAGACAGGGAACTTTGTGTAGTGCGGGTTTATTTTGCACTCTGCGTCATAAGAATAAAACGTCTGAGCAGCGTTATATGCCTTGTCTATATCTACTTTTAGTAAGTCCTCGAAATAGCTAAGGTAGTGCATGTAGTTGTGCTTGTAATTGCTTGCATCTACGGGTTTCTCAAGCTCTATTATGAACTTTATGCCGTTATTTGATGGGGTACGGAACGCAAATACGCAAAACTTGTTTATGAGCCCTTCCTCGCCTCTGGATAGCTGATTTATCTTATTTTGATCTAACCCATCGATGTCATAGATAAACCACTTCGTCGATATCCTCGTTGACGGCTTTATCGTACCGTCATGCTCACCTAATGCAAATGCAGGCAAAGACTTTTTCAGATTGTCCCGCTCTGCCTTATCCTTTGTGCCTCGTATCTTGTATATCTCGGCAAACAAATCCTTGTCTGACTTAATGCGAGCCACGATCTGAGGCAAATCCACCCTTTCGTATTGGTCTGGGTGGAATATGCTTTTCATCTGATACGGCATGATCGCCTCGATGTAATCATATTTAATCGCTCCCTTTTTATGTTATGGGGCTATTTAGAAAAGGTATGTGATTGCGTCAATAACTTTTTTCGCACTGATGCGAAAAAGCCAGCGGGTTGCACTGGCTATAGGGTTGTAAAATTGTTAGTTATGTGGTGTTAGTCTTTTTTGAAATACTGGAAAAATAGATCGAGTTTCCCAGCTATTTGGTTAAGGGTAGCTCCTTGTGCATCGATCCGTGAAGCTAATTGTTTAACTGCGCCATCGGTATCAGATTCAATAATTTCAAACCGCTTCAAGCATTCTTGTCTGTGATACTCAATGTCTCTGACTTTTTGAGACAGAGAGCCATAGGTAAATACCGCTGATGCTAATGCGATCACGACAGTGATCAAGTTTCCCAGTGTCAATTCCATTTTCTGTTTCCTTTATCGTTTTATTGGGAACTCTAATAGCTTCCCTATGTTGTTCCTAACATCGTGGTGATTCCATGTAATGCCTGTTTCAATAGCTTTTAGCCACGTAAACTTACCTGCTCTTGCATCTGATATAACCTGTGCTACAGATACACCACTAACATCGAAGTCCATAGCTCTACCAAAGCGATGCTGTGAGTACTTAGCTCCAGTCGTATCATAGGGCGGTCTCCACCCTCTGAACTGGAACTGTCCACCACTATGCCAGTTGTTTACAATTACTGGTTTGCCGTAGAACTCTCTTACCTCATCAGCGTGCATAAGTAAACGGCTATCTATGATAACAGTCCAATACCTGATAAACTCAAGCTCTTCTGCTTTGTTGCGTGGTTTTGGCATGAACTCATACCATTGGAAATGCTTTGGGGTGTAGATCATTTACTCTCCACGACTAAGTCCATATCCTCAAACTCAGGCTCTTCTGTACCATCTGGACACTGCACAGCCCATTTGCCGTCTTTAGTTTCTCGAATGATATGCCAATACTGGATTACATCCGATGGCTGCCCAGTCCCCATGCTAATCGCCTTTTGATTGCTGTATGCCTGCGATTCAATCAATGTGTCAAATATGATGTATTTCTCCACGATTACCTCACTGCCACATCAATATAATATGGCTGCATTGCATTGTACGCATCGCTAACTTGCGAATCAGTTAATGCGATATTCCACAAAGCTATGTCATTTATCGCCTCTACACCAGCAGCAAGAGAACCACCGATAGTCATTGAGATGTCGCTTCCTGCGGATGCCGTTGGGATAGTAGATGTTGTTGCATGCGGTTGTCCATTAAAATACATTTTATAGCTGTTTGCCACCCTGTCGATAACAAGCACCACACATGACCAACTGCCTGCGTACGCACATGAACCAAACGTAACTGCTGATGAATTAGCTATTTGCATTAGTATTGAGTTTGTGCCTGTGTAAATAAGCCAGTTTCCGCTTCCACCTCCAGCGCTTGCTTTTGCTCTTCTGAAGATAGTTTTTGTGCCGTTAGCTGCCAAATAAAACCAGCAGCACAGAGTAAAACTGCCAGCAAAAGCCGACTCAACTGTCGTATCTGGATTCGCTATTTGAAGATTTGTTGAGGTGGATTGCGTTTCCCACGTCATGCCTTTTCGCAATGCTCCAGATAAATACACTGCTGGAGTTAATGAATATGTTGACTGTATCAGTCTTTTGCTATCCCCTCCCCCCATTTGATCGTATAGCGCTGCTATTCTTGCGTCTGCTCCAGATATGTCTATTAAGCCAGTTTTCAAATAACTGTTTTGGGTTTCTCCCCCAACCTCTTGTGTTTTTGAAATAATCGCCACACCCTTTTTATACGCATCAATCAATCTGCGCAATGAATAGGCTCGGACTATATTGGCAGATTGTGGCAGTGTGGGGGTGATTAGGGTTTCACTGCCGCCACCTCGCTGTTTGCCAAAGCCATAGCCGTAGCCAAACATTACTTCCCCTTTTTAAGGAATGGCTGTACGAGGGGGAACGCTACATTGACTACATTTGCAACACCGCCAAGGGTTTTCATTGTCTTAGTAAAGAAAGACTTTTCGGGAGCTTTTTCTATAGCTACCATGACCATATCAGTTGCCATATCAAGCTTGCGATCACTCGGAGGGGCAGGATATCCACGAGCTACTTGTATGTTTGACCTTTGCTCGGTCTCAATAATGGCTATTACTATGATAGCCCCAAACCTTACGATCTTGGCTGCGATCCCTTTGGGGATACGTGTTAAGCCAAAGATAAACGTCAAGGCAGATACGATAATACCAGCGATCCACTGGATAACAGCAGGGTTAGATACGGTGTCTAATACAATTTGCACATAGGTTGTGTCTGCGTTCATGGGATTCTCCTTTTAGTATAGTGCGTAAATAAGATTGGATGCAGAGCTAATAGCCCCGCCATCTGATGCGCTTACCCCAACGATACCATATACCCTGTCAACTCCAGCGATAAAAGTATGCAAGGCTCTTGCGCCTGATTGGTACGTAACCTTAAACTTGCGGTCAACCTCTGATACTACCCCTTTAGGGACAACTGTGAGATGTGTAGCCCCAAATGGGACAGTGTGAGTGATGCAATTTAGCATCTCTTGTTCGGTATAGTTTTTGTTGAACATAACTAACTCCTTTGCTCTGCACCTATGCTATTTATAGTGCTATATTTTGTCAAGTCTATTCCATCAATTCATCGAGGATCATCTTTGTGGGGCTTACCCCTGTGATCTCGGTTGACATTGCGTCAAGCATCGCCCAAGGCGGGATGCCTACTCTTATTGCAGGATCGGCTATGGCTCTCGTCCCAGTTCTCCAGTTTTTGATCGGGTCATTGAAGAACGAATAGTGTATGTCTGGGGTGAGTCCACTGGCAAACCCAATATCATTAACGCTTGTAAAAGCTGCTGATTTAGCAACCTCCCCAAGCAAAGTTTTGCTCTCACGTCTCCTCTGGACTTTCCGTCTTGCCTCAGAGCCAAACAATTTTTCAGCTAACGGTTCTTTAACGTATTGGCTGATAGCTCTGAATATGATCATTACCAATAGGCTTGATATTACATAGTTAGCATTCCCTGACCACAGCCGAGACGTGGTTGTCCGAGAGTCAAACGATCCGGTCTTGTTGTTTTTCTTATACTCTCTACTTAGTGTATCATACATCGTGTCGAGCATCTTTACAAATCCCTTTAGGGTCTCGTAATCATAGCCTTTCCACTTTAGTTTCCCAGACAGTACGTCTTTCTTTATTGACACTGGATCAAGCGCAGCCCTCAAGTCATTTATCGCCTGCATTGTAGCAGCATGGCTCTGATCGTCTGGATTCCCCCATAGCAAGGCATTGAACATGGCTCTGCTATAGTTTGACCGCATCCCCTTGAACAGAGCAGCAGTGGATTCCCATTGTAAAAGCATCATGTTGTGTCTGAACCTTACAAAGAATACAAGCTCTTTAATAGCACCCTTTAGAGTGCCATAGATTGCAGGAGAGTAGGCTATGTTAGGGTCAACGTTTACCGCTGCATTGATAACGTTCCCCGCTACTTTAGCAGTTTCCCTTAGCTTAGGGTTGGCAAGGGCTTTATCTATCGCCTCTATATGGCTCATCCCATCCTTGATATTTTGTTTATAGACAGAGCTATCTACTACTGACTGGATAATCCCCGCAAGCTTTACAAAGCTCCAGTTCCCATTTTCAGACCTGCCAAATCCACCCTTGCGGAGGATTGTGCCTCCTATGGCATTAACTATAGTTGCATACATGTGGGTAGCCCCGCTTTGGGTAGTGTCTGACACGTAATCGCTTACCTGCTGTGCAAGCTCAACAAACATAGTCCCATGCTGTCTATTCCATGCGTCTGCCATAGATGATAGGTTCGGGTGTTTCTTTTTGAACGATTCGGTTAGCTCACCAGTAGCAGGATTGACTATGCTCATGGTTGTTTTCATTACCCCTGGGGATACAAAATAAGCTGCTTGGTATCTCTGTGAGTAGTTGAGCACCCACTGTCTGAGGTTTGCACCGAGAAATAAAGAGCTTAGGTTCAGCTTGGATATGGCAAGGAATCCTGTCTTTTTGCCTCCGAACTGCCCTATTGAGTTAAGCAGATATTCCCTTACCAACTCTCTCTTGTTTTGAGACCATGCTGCCCGTAGATTCATTGGTAGGTCTTTGTTAGCCTGTTTAAGATAGTATTGCTCTACCTCGTAGAACGCAAGGTAATTACTGTATAGGCTCACATATCTCTTGATAACGTTAAGCAGGTCGGTATCATACTCACCATGAGTATCAGTCCTATCTTTAGGTGGTGTGGGGAGAATGCGATCTGATACTATATCCTTGATCTCATTATCGTAGTTCACCTGCCATAACGGGAGGTAATCATCCACTAAGCCTATAATGGTCTCTCCCATCTTGAGGTTAAATGCAGAGATTTCATTTCTGAAATAGTCCATTATAGCCAGAGCATTATCGTAAATATCTTTCACATCGGCAAGGTCTATGTTTATCCCCTCAGCTTTGGCATCGGCGATGCTTTTCTCAATGGCATCCCACTTATCTGTGATCTTAGGATCACTGGTAATGCCAAGTATTGCAGAGTTGATAATGTCCATCTCATCGGGGGAGTATCTTTGTTTCCTGTGGTTAAGGTCTGATAGGTATGCTTTCTGCATTGCGGATATATGACCTATTGCATACGAGTGATATTCGTTCCTCTGGTCTATGCCATGTGATAGCTTACCAATGATCGTTGCCCCCACTTTCCCAAAGGTTTTAAGCAGGATATCAGTCGTTCGTCTCAGTGATAGCGATACATTTGTGGGGACTGCTGCCCTGCTTTTCATTGATACATTGATAAGGTTCTGGAGCAGTTGATCCTTGTTTGTCTCGTCTGACTTTTCTACCATTTGCATAAGGATGTTTATGTATGGCTCATCCACGTACATATCGTATAGCTCAGGGTTTAGGGTTCTTACCATCTTGAGTTTCTCGTATGTGGGGATAAGCGATGTATCTTCTACTGCAAATAGTTTCCGCATCTCTTCATTTATCTTGGCTATTCCTTTCGTAAGGCGGTCAATCTTGGCTTGAATGGCAGCTTTCTTTTTCTCGTCTGTGGTCTCGGTGATAGCATTGTTAAGCTGTGTTATCGTAGATACAATAGCTTTTTTGCTTGGGAGATTCATCCCCTGAGCTACGTTAGCCTCTATGGTCTTAGTCAAAGCAGAGTCCCATACGGCAAGATTAGTGGTCTTGGCAAGACGGTCTCGCAGGACTTCATACTTGGCTCGCATGACTTTCTCATTGTTCTCAAGGTTCTTGTTCCCTTTCTGCCACAAAACCTTTGCCTCTTCCGTGTTTGGTGTTATGGGCTTGGGCTTTAGGTTCGTATTGATACTTGAGTCAAGCACAGCAGAGATAACGTCTATAGCCTCCGCTACATTAGTATATGTAGCCCCATTGACGATGATCCCATCCTTATTCTGCATAACCTCTAATACCATCGTATCAGTATCAACGTTCCTAATGTAGTGGGATATGTTAGCCCCACGCTTAGCAGTGTCAGTAATAAGCTGAGGGAACGATCCCATTAGGTTGTCAATGGCTTTCTCAAACGTGGCAAGGTCTTGGGTATTGGCATTCTTTAGCCTATCTTTCACCTCTACTACTTTGGCTTTCTGCTCTTGGGTAAGGTTCTTTTTTACTGGCTTGGCATCACCACCAAGCAGAGCATCGTAAACGTTGATCATACTATCTGTGAGGTTTATCCCCTTGAGCTTGGCAAGAATCTCCTTGCCCCATGCTTTTAGTTTACGGAGCAGTGCAGCGATCTTGCTCGTTGGGGTCTCTCCAGTAAAAACGTATTTCTCGAATCCCTGAGCGAACTTTTCATCTGCCTCAGTAGTCCAATTTCCGTCAATGACCCCGCACCATTCCTCAGCGGTCTTGAGATGCTCGGCAAAGACAGGTGATGCTTTTGCCATATCCATAAGCATATACCGCATAAGGTGAGCCTGCTCGTGTAGTCCAGTAGAGATATCTGGGTTGATCAGTCCGAGAGTGTAATTACCCCCCTGTTTGGCAAGGTATCCCATGACATTCTGCCACCGAATATCCGCATTCCCAGCACCAAACGTCCCTACATTAGCGGTAGCGGATTTGATCTGCGTGTTATTAAATACAGCATAGGTATCTGTTCTTTCCCCACCAAAATCAATAGTATTTAAGAAAATAACACCATCATTATTCGCCCTTACCGCTCTTTGGACAACATCTCTTCTCTTGTTATGTCCTACGCTTGACGTTAGTTCGTATCTGCTCAATAATGAGTCGTTTGACTTTGCGATTTTCCTTATGTTTAAGAATACAGGATAGAGGTTTTTATCCTCATACTGAGCAAAGTATGATGCAACCTCTGGGTTTTTTGAAAACCAAAATGCCTTTTTTGCTGCTGCCGTTCCGCTTTCGCCAAGCATCTTATACGAGAACTCATTAAAAGCATTGCTGCTCCCATGATACACTACCATAGGTTCACCGTTCTCATCAACCACCTTGCTTGCATTCTTCGGATCGTTCTCCCAATCGCCGAACCACGCCTTGAACGCCGGAGTCCTTACCTGTAGCCATTGCCTTTCGTTCAGCTTCGTAGGCTTGCCATTCGGGGCTTTCATCCACTGATTGGTACCCTCGTACTTAGCTCGGACTTTATCCATCTGTCTTTCTGCCTCAGCTATCTCTTTAGCATCGCTTTGAGCTTGCTCTACTGGAGTATATTTATCAGTTGTAGAGTTGTTTGAACCTCCGGCGAGATATACTCTTTGCTCTTGGCTCAGTTTTGAAGTGCGCCGTTTGATCAATATCTTAGGTAGAATGTTCTCTCCGTTATGCCAAACTGCCGTTAATTTAGTTATTGGGATTGCTCCTACGGCTCCATTCCTAACAATGTTTGAGCTTGCCTCTATAATATATTGATCTGGAAGATAGAACAAACCGTCGTTGCCAGATGCCCAATGTATCTCGTTTCTTTTTCCCCCTCTCATTTTACCTTTGCGAGGTCTCACATAACCACTTTCTATCATATCGTCTATCTGGTCACTTTGGGTAGAGCGATAAACACTATTGCCATTTGTTGCAATTCTGTCCGGATTGCTTCTATTTAACCCGAAACCTGTTCCATCAAACACCTTATTTATGCCAGTGGATATTCTCTCATCTTTATCAATAGGAGTATTGTCTTGTTTTGTAGCTTCAGCTATCACAGCAGCGGATGGTGCGCTCTGCTCAATGTATTCCCCGCTTGGCATCTCTGTGGATACCGTTATCTTCGAGTAGAACTCGTCAACTGTGGTATTGGTCTCT
>Ga0209835_1000721_pt1 | contig 20339 bp, 18 predicted proteins | sample LakKivwa52mmetaG_FD_184138 | JGI IMG/M metagenome (GOLD analysis project Ga0209835, IMG submission 184138) | Anoxic lake water microbial communities from Lake Kivu, Rwanda to study Microbial Dark Matter (Phase II) - Lake Kivu water 52m metaG... | ecosystem: Environmental > Aquatic > Freshwater >...
AACTCAAATAGAGGGCATAACCTCCAAGCTGCCACATCCCGACTTCGAAAGAAACACGGGTTCGTGTGGAAGGCTTCTCAAAGATCATGGCCAGGGTCTTTCCTTTGAGCACAGGATGTTCCTGCCCACGAATGAGTTGAAGTTTCAACAACTCCGACGTCTTCAGTATCTGTTCCAACTCCTCCTTTGTCAGGTCATTCAGCGTAGCCAACGATCTGCCATTCATTTGCACTGCCATCTTTCTGTACTCCTTTCACTTATTTTTAATTGATCCCTGCAATGCCTGACTTTTTTCCAATCCGCATTCCGAGATCCGCAATCCGCAATTATGGTACGGCTCTTTTCCAGGCAAGGTTGATTGCATCTCGAACTAGTATTTTCGACACCTCTTTCCGATACCAGGCTGTTGAACGCAGATCGCTGATGGGTTTAATTTTCTCTGACACCAAGAGACTCGCCTTCTCGACCAACTCCTCTTTAAACGTCCTCCCTATCACGATTTTTTCTGCCTCCTCTGTCCTCAAAGGAATCGGCGCAACAGAACCCATCACTATTTTACAATCCCTACAAAGATCTCCTTCTCGTTCGATCACCACTGCCGCACTGACTTTGGCCAAATCGGCGGAAACCCTGCCTAATTTAATAAAAGCGCTCCCTGTGTTGGCTTTTGGCTCCGGGATCTGGATCTCAACCATCAATTCCTCTCGGGTTAGAAGAGTCTCACCGGGTCCGGTAAAAAAGGTTTCAAGGGGAATCGTCCTTTCCTTATCTCCCCCGATCATCTTGACCCTTGCCCCGAAGGCAATCAGAGGAGGGGCGGAATCGGCCGCAGGGGATCCGTGACAGAGGTTTCCTCCAAGAGTCCCCATCGTCTTAATCTGTACGGAAGTCACAGCCTTTGTCGCCTCATGGAGCGCCGTATACCGTTTTTGGATGAATCCGTTTTTCTCAATTTGCCGGAAGGTGGTGAGAACGCCGATACGCAGGCCGTGCTCGATGATCAGGTACCTGAGCGCAGGAATCTTGGAGAGGTTGATGAGGACCTCCGGATGAACCCTGCCCATCTTCATCCGTACGATGAGATCCGTACCTCCGGCCATGAACCTGGCCCTTCGCCCAAAGGTAGCCATCCACTTTACCGCTTCCTCAACGGTATGAGGTTCAACAAATTCAAACTCCTGAGAGAGGATGTGAGAATTAATCATTTTAGCTAACCAAACATTGCAAAATACAAATTGAAAAATTAGCAATTAGCAATGGTAAATCCAAATGGAATTGGTTTTCAATCCTAATTTTTCACTGTTAATTTTGCAATGATCATTGATTTTTTTTAACACTTTCTCCGGTGTGATCGGGATTTCGGTAAAGCGGACTCCGATGGCGTTGTAAACCGCATTGGCAAGGGCAGCAGCCACAGGATTCAGAGCCGCCTCACCAATCCCCTTGGCCCCGAATGGCCCTGTCGGTTCGTAGGTGTCGGTAAAATGGACTTCGATGTTGTCCATCTCCGGCAAATCGTTTGCCGTCAACATCTTGAAGTCGGTGATCCAGCCGCCGCTGGTCAGTTCCCCGGATTCCTCATTATATTGCGTATCTTCCAGCAGGGCGTAACCTAATCCGCGATAGAGGCCTCCGAACAGTTGCCCTCTGGCCAGATCCGGATTGACCACCTGTCCCACGTCCGCATAGGCAAGGGCCTTTGTTGGCTTGATGACACCGGTCTCCGTGTTCACCTCGACCTCAATGAAGTAGGCCATAAAACAGGGAGGACAGCTAACCTGGCGAAGGCTGTCGACGGCAGCGATGGTACCCCAATCATTGATCTGAGCTGTCTTGGCCACCTCTCCCACAGATATTCTCTTGCCCTGAACACCGTCGACATAGACCATTCCCTGGCCGGCCTCTTCATCCACCTCCATTTTTAAGGAATGGGGAGGGGCCTGCAGAATCCTTGAAGCAAACTCCAGCAGTTTTGTTTTGGCTTGTCCGGTTACCTTATGGAGAGCGCCCCCTCCGCAATAGATGCCCCTTGTAGCGTGGGTGCAAACATCGTACACCGTTGTCCGGGTATCAACAGGTGAGATGCCAACCTTGTCAAGAGGAACTTTAAGCTCCTCTGCGACGATCTTTGCAAGCGCATCGAGGGTCCCTCCTCCGAGGTCCATCAGAGCGGTCAAGAAATCGACTGAACCATCTTCATTGATCTTGACGATGCTTCCCGAATAATCAATCACCTCCCCGGCCATCGGGGCCCCGGCCCCGGAAGTGTGAAATCCTCTCGCCACGCCAATGCCTCGTTGAATGACTCCTTCCTTCTTCTTGCGTTTAAACTTATTCTTCCAATCAACCAGTTCCGCTCCCTTCCGGAGCATCTCCTCCACGCCACAACTCCGGATAATCGACTTAACCGTGGGCCCCTGACCCCAGAAAGTCTCCCCCAGCCCGACATAATTTTTAAGGCGCAGATCGATGGGATCCATCTCCAGCCTCTCGGCCACCATGTCCATCATCGATTCGACTGCAAAGGTCACCTGCGGGTTCCCAAATCCCTGCATCGCACAAGCAGGGACTTTATTCGTATAGACCGCCCTGCCCTCAAACTTGAGATGTGGAAGGCGGTAAAGAGAAACCCACCAACCCGCCATGCATCCGAGAAGAGGATAGGCCTGGGTATTGTGGGCACCAATATCAATAATCACCTTCATATGACCGGCAACAAACTTACCTTCTTTTTGAACTCCAAGCTTCAGCCGAATCCACGAGGGATATTTGCAGTGGTCGTGCATATCCTCTTCCCGGGTCGAAATCAGCTTCACAGGTCTTCTTGCTTTCAGGGCAAGGGCAACGCCAATGGGGACAACCGAATTCATCTGGATGCTCGACCCGAAGGATCCGCCCAGAGCCACTTTTTTGACATTCACTTTACTCAGGGGGATGTTAAAAATTTCTCCCAGTAGCTGCCGGACGTTGTGAATCGTCTGTGTCGTCGTCCACACTGTAATCCCGCCATCTGCCTCAGGCTGGCAGACGACTGATTTTGTCTCCATCTGCGCATGATAGACACGGCCCGTCTCAAACGTCTCTTCGAACACGAACTCTGCTTCGTTGAACCCCTTTTCGATATCCCCCTCAACAATCTCCCGGGAGGCGGCGATGTTGTTTTTAACCTGGATTTCCTCCTGTCCAAACAGGATGCTTTGATGAATCAGAGGCCTTCCCTCTTTCATGGCCTCAAAGGGATCAAAGGCGGCCGGGAGCCTCTCATATTCGACCCGGATCAGTCCGATAGCCTGCTCTGCCAGCTCCTCCGTTTCCGCAGCAACAGCGGCAATGGCTTCTCCAACATGCCGGGGGGTGCCGGTCAGTACCTGCCTGTCTTTGAAGGTCTTTGACGGAATGGTGACGATTCGCTCCGCATACTTCATAGCCGGGACATCTTTCGGAGTAATACAGACAGCCCCGAGCTTCTCGGCTTCGCGTGTGTCTATCGTTTTGATCGTTGCATGGGGAAAAGGGCTCCGGAGGACACGGGCATGAAGCATCCGGGGTAGCACGACGTCAGTCGTGTAGATCTCCTGGCCAGTGACCTTGGCAATTCCGTCTTTCCGGATGGAGGCCTTGCCAATCGCATGATATGGTTGATCGCCCATGGGTCTTACCTATCCTTCGTCTTTGACTTCAGTGCCCTCACGATCTTCTCAGGTGTCAGCGGCAAATCATATATTATCACTCCAATGGCATCAAAAACCGCATTTGCAATCGCAGGGGCAACTGAACAGACCGAGGGTTCTCCCACTCCCTTTGCTCCAAAGGGGCCGACGCCATCACCCGATTCCATCAGAATCGTCTCAACATCCGGCACATCTATCGAGGTGGGCAGAAGGTATTCCGAGAAGGAAGGGGTCATGGTGATCCCTTTATTCAGAATGACCTCTTCTGTCAAACTATAGCCCATCCCGTAGATTGCTCCACCTTCAATCTGGCCTTCGACGCTGAGGCGGTTGATCGCTCTCCCCACATCAAAGCAGGAGATCAGTTTCAAGACCTGAATTTTACCTGTCTCCTCATCCACGGCCACCTCTGCACCGTGGGTGCCAAACGTAAAATCAGGGAAGACCTGCCCCTCAATTCTCTCAAGTTGAGTTACATTTCGGAAGGGAGCCTTAAAAAGGCCAACATGGTAAAGGGGGAGCCCATCAGAAGCGCAGGCCCTTACCACTTCCTTTAGAGGAAGACTCTTCCCGGTTCCTTCCTTGTCGATCACTTCCTGGTCGACCAAATCAAGGCTCTCAGGATCAATGCCGAGCATCCCGGCCGCCTTATGGACCAATATCTTCCGGACCTCACGGGCTGCCATGAGCGTTGCATTTCCCGACATATAGAGCTGCCGGGTTGCAGTGGTCGTTCCGGCGAAAGGGGTTAGAGCTGTATCCGCGATATAGATCTTTATGTCTTCAACGGGAACCCCCAGGACTTCGGCCGTGATCTGACAGAGGGAAGAGGCCTGGCCGCCCCCGATGTCCTGAATTCCCGCACGGATGGTCACACTTCCATCCATTTCGATCGAGACATGGGAGCGTGAGGTGTCATGGAGAAAGACCATTCTTCCATAACTCGTCATCCCGGAGGCAATTCCCCTTCCGATTCTCATCTGATCGGAGGGCAAAGTTCTCTCTCCCAGGGCCTCGATGACTTTCTCCGTAGTCTCCTTCAAGGCGACATGTCGTTCAAGTACCTGCCCGGTGGCTAAAGCTTCCCCCTTTCCGAGATAGTTCATCATACGAATCTTTTCAGGCTCCAATCCGGTCTGCCTGGCCAATTCATCCATCTGTGATTCATAGGCAAAACAGACCTGGGGCGCTCCGAATCCGCGATTGGCGCTTGTGAAGGTATTATTCGTCAGGACGGTATAACCATCCACTCTTACATGAGGGATTCGATAAGGCCCTGCAGCATTCACCATCGAGTAGAGAAGCACCCATGGGCTGAGATAAACATAAGCGCCCGCATCGGAGACCAGTTTGGCCCGAAGCGCAGTCAATCGTCCGTCCTTCTTCGCCCCTGTCTTATAAATCATCACATAGGGATGACGCTTGCTGTGAGAAAGGATAGACTCCTCACGGGTATAAGTCAATTTGACAGGTCTTCCTGTTTTATAAGTAAGGAGAGCAAGGAACGCTTCAACGGTGATATCCTCTTTACCGCCGAAACCTCCGCCCACATAAGTTCCAATCACCCTTACCCGGTTATGGGGAAGATTGAGGACATCGGCAATACCCCTGAAATGTTCGATCACCTGTGTGGAGACTCGAATCGTGATGACTCCGTCTTCATCAGTCCAGGCCATTCCGGATTCCGGCTCCAGATAGGCATGATCGACAAAGGGAACGCGGTAGGTGTTCTCCACGATGATATCGGCTTCGGAGAAACCCGTCTCCACATCGCCCTTTACTACCTCATAATGGGTGATGATATTGGGTCTTCCCTCCTGAACCAAAGGGGCATCGGGTTTCATCGCCTCGATTGGATCGAAGATTCCGGGAAGCGGTTTATAATCCACTCTAATCAATTCCAGGGCCTTTTCCGCAATCTCCTCTGTCTCAGCCGCAACGAGCGCTACAGCCTCCCCCATGAAGTGGACTTTTCTATCTGCGAGAACACGGTAGAGCCCTTCAAACCCGCCGCCTACTGTGTGGGTCTGTCCGAAACGCGTGACCGATTCGTTTCGGGGAACATCTTTGGCTGTGAGGACAGCCTTTACACCTTTGAGCGTTTCCGCCTTTGCGGTATGAATGGAGAGAATTTTTGCAGAAGGATATTGACTCCTCAAGACTTTCCCATGGAGCATCCCGGGCAGTGAGAAATCAGCAGCATAGGTGGTTAAACCAAGCGCTTTTTCCCATGCATCATGCCTCGGAATCGGTTTTCCAATGATCCTCAGTTCCGTCATTTCATCCTCATCGGGTTATTCACCGTGGTCCGTGCATTCGTATTGGCTCTTCTATCACAAATCCGAAATTCGAATATCGAAGATCGAAACAAATCCGAATATCGAATGACAGAAACTCAGAACAAGTTTAGAACATTTGAATTCAGAATTTTGAATTTGTTTCGGATTTCGAATTTCGTGCTTCGGATTTCATATGCCTTACTTTTTGTGCTGCTTCTTCGATCGCCTCCACGATCTTTTTATACCCTGTGCATCGGCAGAGATTCCCTGAGATCGCTTTTTTGATCTCTTCCTTCGAAGGCTTTGGATTTGAATCAAGCAAACCTTTTGCGGCCACGATCATCCCTGCAGAACAGAAACCACACTGGATCGCGCCCTTCTTTACAAAACTCTCCTGAAGGGGGTGGGGATGGTCCGGCGTCCCGATTCCTTTAAGCGTTACTACGCTCTGTCCGTCAGCCTGAAGCGCAAGAGTCAGACAGGCATTGATGAGTTTCCCGTTGAGCAGGACGGCGCAGGCTCCGCAGTCGCCCTTGCCGCATCCCTCTTTCACCTCGGTGTGACCTAATTTTTCTCTCAGGACATGAAGAAGTGTCTCCTGTGGATTGACCTCGGCCTTCTTCCATTCCCCGTTCACATTAAGCTTCAATATGTAGGTTTTGATTTTTTTCATCTAAGTAAATTCGATTTAGCTAGAAAATAAAAAACCTCTAACCCCCCTTCATCCCCCCTTAAACTAAGGGGGGAGTAGAGGGGGGTTATGGATTTTCATGGTTCCTGGGCGTCCCCCGGACATGGGCCATTAGCATGAAAATGAGATCCCGAATCGAGTTCGGGATGACAAAAGGTTATTCCAATATTGTCATGCTGAACTTGTTTCAGCATCTCCCGGCTTCAATATTAATTCCCTTAGCCCCCTCTTCAAAAGCACTGAGGCCATTTCTATCCTGTATTCTTTGCTTGCCCGGATATCCGAAATCGGATGGACTTCTTTGCTGATAGCCTTGCAGCATGTTTCCAGAAGCTTTCCGGTTACCTCATTGTTCTCCAGCATCTTCTCGATTTGATAGACCCGGATCGGCGTGGGCGCAATGGCTCCATAGGCAATCCGCGCCTTTTTACAAAAACCTTTCTCCATTTCTATCAACAGGGCGATGCTGATCACGGAGACGGCCATCGAATTTCGAAGTCCCAGCTTAAAGTAAGCCGTTTTTGCCCCGGTGTTAAATTTCGGAATGATCACCTCATGGATCATCTCTTCTCTTTTCAACACGGTCTGGTTGGGTCCTAAAAAGAACTGATCGACAGGGATGTGCCTGGACCTTCCTCCATCCTTTACTGCCACGACTTGGGCATCCAAAACGAGAAGGGGAACCGCGGTATCCGCGGCCGGAGAGGCGTCCGCTAAATTGCCCGCAATTGTGGCCCGGTTTCGCACCAGGGGATTCCCGAGTTGATTGCAGGCATCAAAAAGGACCGAAGCATATTTTTCAATAACTTTGGAGGATGAAAAATCCGAAATGGCGGTAAGCCCTCCGATTCGAATCCTCTGCTTCTCCTCCTTGATGTAGGAGAGGTTTTTCAATGAGCCGATGTCGATGAGGATTTGGGGCTGAATGGCCTTCGCCCTCAGGTCAGGCACGACATTTGTCCCTCCTGCAATAAGCTTAGCTTTTCCTCTCCATCTTTTTATAAGTGCTAAAGCTTCTGACACTGTCTTTGGTGAGGAATATTCCATACTCCCTATTTTATAAGGCCAGCGGCCTTCGCCCCCTTTAGAATCCTATTATATTCACTTGGAATAAGTTTCTTGACTTCTTCTGAACTTAGATAACCAGGTGTGGTGCCTGCCTTTTCAAGGAGAGCTACAATGGAAGGATGAGTCGCTGCATCCCGATAGGCATCACTAAGGATTTTAATGATAGGCTCTGGAGTTCCTATCGGTACGAAAGGTCCTGTCCAGCTATATATAGCGACTTCTGGAAATCCTTTTTCCTTAAATAAAGGGATATCTTTAAACACTGCATGGCGATCAAGACCACTGGAGGCAATGGCTTTAATTTCCCCGGATTTAATATGAGGCGTTATGGAGGTAATCCCCGTCATCACAGCCTGGACATGACCTCCCAAAAGGGCAGTAATAGCCAAACCATCCCCCTTGAAAGGAATCATGTTCAACTCGATTTTGGCCTCTGTTTCGAAAAGTTTTGCTACTAAGTGTTGAGATGTTCCTATCCCTGGAATGCCTAAGCTTATTTTCCCAGGCTCCTTCTTAGCAGCCATTACGAAATCCTCAATCGTATTCCAAGGAGAGTCCTTCCTTAGTGAAAGTATAAGAGCCCCATAGGTCACGCGCCCTATGGGGATAAAGTCTTCTGTTTTGTAAGGGCAATTTGGTGTAACGATAGGTAGCTCAACGACTACCGTGAGACCCCCATAAAGCACAGTATATCCATCAGGCTTCTGTTCTTTTGCAAATGCCGCTCCAACGACTCCACCTCCTCCTGGTTTATTCAAATGGATAATAGGAACTTTTAAAACTTCTTGAAGTTGACTATCTACAATACGTGCAGCAATATCATGGGTGCCTCCTGGACCGTAGGGAATAATTACCTGAATCGGTTTCCCGGGATATTTCACTTCCTGTCCATAACCAAAACTTATAAAAAACATTAATAATGAAATGATCCCCCACACCGTTAATACCATAATTTTTCCTTTTTTCATTTTCAAACCTCCTTTTTAGATGATATTCATTCCTTTGGGATTCTTATATCTTCCTGCCAAAGTCCTCCTTCCATAGTGATTGCTTCCACTGGACAAACCTCGAAACATTGATGACATACCAAACATTGATCAATATCGATAATAAAAGCCTTCTTTTTCTCCGAATCAAAATCAATTGCAAGGGTGGGACAAACCTCAGCACATTTTTCACAACCAATACATGTATCTTGATTTAATTTGTATTTGAAATCAAGCATTTTACCTCCTTTCCTAATCTACTCTGGTTTTTCCCAAATTAAATTTACAGGCCGTGTGAATAAACACATCTTCCCATCCAATGTTTTGAGAAACACATTCTTCAGCCAGTTCACATTATCTTCTTTTGGATAATCCAACCGCTGATGCATTCCACGACTTTCAGTTCGATATCTTGCTGATTCGGTAATTATCTTAGAAACCGCTACCATATTGATGATTTCGTAGGCCTCCCGGAGGTCTCTCATATTTCTTGCGAATAACTTAGGGAGACGTTCCTTCTCAATCCGATCTAATTCTTGGAACCCCCTGTTCAATTCAGTCTCGGTCCGTAATGTTCCAACATAGTTCCACATTATTTCCTTGATGTCCTTTTTAATATCCCGGGGAACCCCCATTCCGTTCGGTTCCGAACTCAGAATGTTTTTTGCTTCCTGTTGTTTCTTTTCAATCCATTTCATCTCTTCTTCTCTCAAATGAACGGGGGCAGCCTCTCTTGCATACCAAGCTGCATACCTTCCAGAGCTGGCCCCGGACACAATGCAGAACGGCATGGATAGCCCAGGTCCTGCTTCTCCTGCGGCATAAAGTCCTTCTAAACTTGTTTTAAAATATTCATCGGTATAAATTCCCCCTGCCTGTTTCTCAGCAGCGGGAGCGATATGAAGAGGTTTCTTCTTCCAATCGAAATTTCTCATTTCATTTAATGCCGTAATTCCGTCATTTTCATAATACCATCGCTCTTCAGGAACATCCCTTAAATCCAGGAAGATGGCTCCATTTTCTCCCCGGCCTTCCCTTATCTCCATAGAGCAGGCTCTCCAGAAATAATGGTCCATTTCGGTCAATGGCTTTCCATACCGCTTATCCATTACATCATTGTCACTTAATGTCGCCTTGGGACCGAGCCAGCCATTCTCTTTCGCATATTTCTCAAAAAAAGGCTCGCCCAAAGCATTTCTCAGTTTTCCCGACACTCTCCCATACGAGAAAGGAATCCACCATTGAGGGCATTTGGGCTCTGCAATGGTCCAGTTGCAAAATCCGACCATCTCCATTTCCCACAACTCTGCCCCTGCCCGATAAGCCATCGCATACCCATCACCCGTAATCCTCGTGGGAGAGTAAGTCCTCTTATAGACCTGGGCCGATCCTCCCGTAGCCATAATCGTGGCCTTAGCCAGAATGACGACCCATGTCTTCCGCCCCATCTCAAAGCCTATGGCTCCGATGACCCGATCTCCCTGCCGGATAAGGTCGGTGATAACCGTTTTTTCCATTGTTTTGCCGCCCATTTTCTTAAGATGGTCAATCATGGGGAGGATAATAGGGACCCCCATCGAAACCGGCCGTCCGATGAAATGCTGGGAGTATGGGTCCTCGACACCGAAATCCCGCAACTCCTCCTGCCTCAATTTGTAATCACAGGCCACCGTCATCAGAATTCTCTGATTATCGATATAGGGATAACCCCAGCCAATGGAGACCCCTTCCTGCAGCATCTTTTTGAAAACTTCCTCAATCGTTCCGTTGAAGTAGTCGGCGTATTTCTTCTTCGTTGCCCCATGGTAAGGAAGATGCTCCGGAAGAATTTCCAATCCCAATCCTCCTGCATAGATCGAGCTTGAAGCTCTGCCCAGGAGACTTTTATCGACCAATAGAGCGTTTAATCCCGATCGTCTCACTTCGATGGCAGCTCTCAGCCCAGCCATCCCGCTCCCAATCACCAGAACATCGGTTTCAATGGTTTTCTTTAGATTTTTCATGATCATCCTTTATTCTCCTTCTTCAATTCACCTCTTTTTCTCTACCTCTTATCATTGATAAAGGTCGGCTTTGAATAATTGCGTTTAAAGAATTTGGTAATGAAAGGAGATGTAAACAGAAAAAAAGCCACACCTAAAAAGACCATCGCAATAGTCCGTTCAAATATTTTTGAGACATCTCCTCTGAAGAGCATCATGGTTTGTCTAAAAGCGTCTTCCAGTAAAGGCCCAAGGACAAAGGCAAGAATCAGTGGGGCAGGATCATATCTGAATTTGCGCATTAAGTAACCCATTGTACCAAAGATAATGACAACCAATATCCCTGAAATATTGTTATTAATACTATAGGCACCTATGAAACAGATCACTGTAATCAGTGGAGCCATAATTTTAGAGGGAACTTTGAGAATCTTCACAAAGAGTCCTATTAGTGGAACGTTCTGTATAAGCAATAATAAATTCCCGATATACATACTGGTGATGATTCCCCAGAAAAGAACCGGGTTATCCCTTAGAAGTAGAGGGCCAGGATTGACACCGTGAATCATAAAAGCACCAATCAGCAGGGCCATCACCACGTTCGCTGGAATGCCGAGGGTGAGCAGAGGAACAAATGCTCCGATTGCCGCAGAATTGTTGGATGATTCAGGCCCAGCAACCCCTTCGATGGCGCCGGTGCCAAATTTGTCAGGATGTTTTGAAAGTCGTCTTTCCATCGCATAAGAGACAAAAGAGGCCATGACTGCACCGCCTCCCGGCAAAATACCCATAAGGAATCCGAAAATGGAGCCTCTGGTGATTGGAAAGAAAGAGTCTCTCCAATCTTTTCGGCTGGGAAGAATCTCTCTCAATTTCGTTTTCGCTTTGAGAAATTCACTCGATCCCTCCTTACTCTCTATTAAGGAGAATACTTCTGCCAAACCGAAGAGCCCCATCGCCATAGGGGCTAAATCAACACCATCCATTAAATTTTTAATACCCATTCCGAAACGGATTTGCCCGGAAATAGGATCCATGCCTATGGTCCCAAGAAGAAGGCCTAAAATTCCCATCATCAAGGATTTAATCATCGACTTGCTTGAAAGATAAATGACTAAGGACAGACCTGCTATCATCAAGGCCATATATTCCGGGGGACCCATCATTAAAGCCAGTTTGGCAAGGGGGGGGGCTAAAAACATGAGTATAATGATCCCCAATGTACCTGCAATAAATGACCCAAATGCAGCAATGCCAAGGGCTGCCCCGGCTTTTCCCTTTTTTGCCATTTCGTACCCATCGATGCAGGTAACCACCGATGATGCTTCTCCCGGGATTTTCATTAATACGGAGGTGATGGTCCCTCCATATTGCACACCATAATAAATCCCGGAAAGCATGATCACAGCCGACAGAAGGTCCATTTTATAGGTTATAGGGAGCAGTAAGGCAATCGATGAAACCGGTCCTAATCCAGGCAAAACTCCAACAACCGTCCCCAAGGTAACACCGATGAGACAGTAAAGAAGATTCATTGGAGCCAGTGAGGCTGAAAATCCGAGGATGATGTTATCAAGCATTTCTTAACTGCCTTTAATAGAACCGCAATAGAGGTTCTAAAACACCCCATGGAAGTTGGACACCCAGCAACTTCACAAAGATGAAATAGGTTAACAAGGTGGTGAATACAGAAACAGAGAAAGATAATTTCATAGGTCGTTTACTGAATGAAATCAATGTTACAATCATAAAAATGAAGATGGTTAATAAAAAACCAAGTTGATCGAAAAGAAAATAAAAAAACAAAAGTAAGCAAAGAAAGATGATTGTTCTATGAATGACTGAAAATTTCATAGAGTCAGATTCCCCAGGCTCATCCTCCTTATTTTCTTTTCTGAAACTGCTTACCACAAAGAGAAGGAAACTCAGAATTGAAAAAATACTGCCTAACAAAAGAGGGAAGAAACCCGGTCCCGGCCCATACCGGTCCCATATCGAATAGTTAAGAGATCCGATCAAAAACAAAATTCCAACAAATAGAAAAAATAAACTGCTAATTAAATTTCTCTTTTTCATTTTCTGGGATGTTTCTCTTGCTAAATGCCCCATCCAATGGAGTGCTGCTTCAGATTTTAGTGTGGAAATACTCTATTATTTATCCCAATACGCAAAAGACTACCCTCTTAGGTAGGCTTTCTGGATGACGTCGCTCTGAAAGAGTTCGTCCCGATTCCCTTTCACGACGATTTCACCTTTCTGAAGGACATATCCCTTGGAGGCGATGGAAAGGGCTTTCTTTGCATTCTGCTCAATCAGTAAGATTGTGGTCCCCTCCTCATTGATTTTTCGGATGGCCTTAATAAATTCTTCGACCAGAATCGGAGAAAGTCCAAGGGAAGGCTCGTCCAGGAGAAGGATTTTTGGCTTTCCCATCATACCCCGTCCAATCGCCACCATGCCCTGTTCTCCCCCACTCAATGTCCCGGCGAGTTGCTGGAGCCTTTCTTTGAGGCGCGGAAAGAGTTGGAAGATCGCATCCAGCCTGTTGGTGATTTCTTGCTCATTGATCTCTGAAAAAGTCCCCACCTTTAAATTCTCGAGGACGGTCATCTTGGGAAAAAGCCTTCTCCCTTCAGGGACAACACTGATCCCCGCGCCAACCACCTGGTGGGTCTTCCACCCCAGAAGGGATTGCCCCTCAAAAAAAATCGTTCCTTCAACCAGGGGAATTAGCCTCAGGATCGACTTCATCGTAGTGGACTTTCCGGCCCCGTTACTTCCAAGAAGGCAGACCAGTTCCCCTTTCTCGATCTCCATGCTCACCTTTCGGAGCATGGGAACTCCCCCATACTGTGTTGAAATACCTTCAAGCTTGAGCATCCTTCTCTTCCCTTCCCAGATAGGCTTCGAGCACTAACTCGTTGTTCGAAATATCCTGAAAAGTCCCTTCGGCAATCTTGCGGCCATAGTTGAGAACGATCACCCTATCCGCTACCTCCCGGATCACCGCCATGTCATGCTCAATGATGATGATGCCAATTTCTCCGACCTTCTCCCTTACCTTCCGGATGTCCTCCATCAGCTCTTCGGTTTCGGCGGGAGACATCCCGGCAGAGGGCTCATCCAACAGAAGGAGTTTTGGATTGGAGGCCAGCGCCCGGCAGATTTCCACTTTTCTCCGGTCAGCCTGGGGGAGATCTCCTGCCCGCTGGTAACAGTTTGTTAACAGATCCTCACTAAACTGACTTAAAAGCTCCAATCCTTTTTCCACACCTTGCTCGATTTCTCTCTCCACATAACTTCGCCGGAAGATGGCATCGAACCAGTTCGAGTCCTGGTGAGGATGCATCCCGATCAGAACATTGTCAAGCACGCTCAGGTTGAGAAAAAGCCTGTTATTCTGAAATGTCCTGGCAACCCCCTGCTTGGCAATTTTAAAGGTGGGAAGGCCCACCAGATTCTTCCCGCAATAACGGATTTCACCTCCCGTGGGTTTATAGATACCGGTGAGGAGATTGAAAAAGGTCGTCTTCCCCGACCCGTTCGGTCCGATCAGGCCGACCGTCTCTTCCCGGTCAATGATGAAATCCACTTCATTGACAGCGGCTAACCCTCCAAAACGTATCGTTAATTTCTTGGTTTCTAACAATGGAGACATAAGACTTTATACCTCATTGGCAATAGTCGATTTTTCAAATGTCAAATGTCAAAGTTCAAATGCCCAATCAAACTCAAAGCTAAAATGTCAAAAATAATTAAAGAAATTTCTGAAAAACTATTTTTCGCCCTCTGATTTCACAGATTTTAAAAAATGATTCCACAGATTTATCTTTATTTATCAATGCGTTTCTAATCGGTGTAATCAGAGATTTCTGGACTTTTCCAGAAATCTCTTAAAATTTGGGATTTGATATTCCTTTGACATTTGAACTTTGATCTTTGGCATTGATTCACCAAATTATTTTTTATAGACTCTCATTTTCTGAGGAAACAGGCCCTGAGGCCGAAACATCAACATCGTGATAACGATCACACCGTAAATCAAAACCCGGAAATCCTCAAAGGCCCGAAACTTCTCCGGCAGAATTGTCAGGAGGATAGCTCCGATGATCACCCCAAAGACGTTATCCATCCCACCCAGGATGACCATGGTGACCACCACCACCGATACGATGAAGGCGAAATTCTCAGGCGATATGAAACCAATATAGTGGGAGTAGACCGTTCCTGCTACCCCTCCGAAAAAGGCATCGATGCAGAAGGCTAATATTTTATACCAGGTCACATCGATTCCGTGACACCGGGCGGCAATCTCATCTTCCCGGATGGCATTCCAGGTCAGCCCCACGCGGGAATGATGAAGACGATGGGCAACGAAGAGAGACACTCCGACCAGAAGGAAGATCAGGTAGTAATAATTTGACTGGAAGGGAAGCTGGTAACCAAAGAGGCTCAACGGGTCTTTGAAGGAGTGACCGAACAGGGAGGGAGGAGGAATGTTGGGGATGCCATTGGGCCCGCCTGTCCATGAAAAATTGTTGAGGAGGATATAGACGATGAGGCCAAAAGCGATTGTGACAAGGGATAAGTAGTAGTCCTTGGTCTTCATACAGGGAATGCCGAGAAAAAGACCGAAGAGAGAGGCAAGGCTTCCGCCAACCAGAAGACCCAACCAGAAGGAGATATGAAAATGAACCGCTAAAAGGGCGGAGGCATAGGCCCCGATTCCATAGGAGGCGGCTGTGGCAAAGTTGACCACATTGGTGCTTCCAAGCTGAAAATTGAGGCCGAGGGCGAGGATGGCAAAGAGGCCCGCCATGACGCAGATGTGAATCAGGTAGGGGCTCGATTGAAAAATAAAAGGAAGAGTAAGAAGCATCGCAACAAACCCTGTTCCTGCCACGATCTTCATTTCTTTAAAGAGTCCGGTCAGGGCGTGGCGCGCCTTCTCCCATTTTTTAAACATCAACCCCAGTCCGATAAAAAAGAGGAGAAAAGCGATCACCTTTCCTGTTTCATAGGTCTTCATGAAGGCGGCAAAGAGAATAAAAAAGAATGCCTCCACTGCCAGCAGGATGACGGCCCGTCCGATGGTTCGGGGTAGCATCACTTACAAACCTCCTTAAACCTTTTCGTAGACTTTCTCTCCTAAAATCCCGGAGGGTTTAAATATTAAGAAAAAGATTACCACCAGAAAAGCAAAGACATCGGTATAGGGAGTGCCTCCGGGGATGAAGGCCGCGGCAAAGGTTTCCACAAATCCCAGGATCAAACCGCCGATGATGGCTCCATAGACATTTCCCAGTCCTCCCACCACGGCAGCCGAAAATCCCTTTACGCCTCCCATCAATCCCATATCAAACCGGATGATATTGTTGTAGGCCCCGATGAGGATGCCTGCGATGGCGCCCAGGGCAGAGCCGATTAAAAAGGTGGCCGCCACGGTGCGATCAATATTGATCCCCATCATGGCGGCAGCCTCTGTGTCCTGGGAGACCGCCCGGATTGCGGCTCCTATTCTCGTCCTCTTGATGAGGAGAAACATCATGGAGATGAGGAAGATCGTCGTTCCAAAAATGATTAAACTATCGAGCCGGACGAGAACGCCCCCCAACTGGAAACTGGTCTGTGGCAGAATCCTCGGAAAGATTTGGGGATTGCTTCCATGGGGAAAGGAGAGCCTCACCGTTTCCCGGACAACCATCCCTAATGCCACCGTGGCCACCAGCACCATCAGCAGAGGGGCATAACGAAAGGGTCTGATGACGACCCTCTCAAAAAAGGTCCCGATCAGTCCCGTGAGAACCATGGCCGTCAGGATCAAAAGGGGAACGAAGACAAAACCCGGGAGAAAGGTCACTAGTCCAAGAAGTTTCGCCAGTCCATACAGGATGAGGGTCATAAAGGCTCCAAGAATACAGACATCACCATGGGAAAAGTGGACTACATTGAGTGCGCCGAAAAAGAGATTAAATCCGATGGCGATGAGCGTATAGGTGCATCCGAGGAGTAATGCATTGATCAGTTGCTGAAAGATTTCTGCCACTCCGATTCTCCTTCCTGACAAATCATTTTCAGTCCCTTCACTCCTCATTTCCAAGACCGGAAAGAGGGAGGAGTGAAGGGAAAAATGCCCGAGGGGTTAGGCAAAAGATTGAATCCACTATTTAGGGAGTTTACGCGCTCCCTTGGCATAATCTGATTCTTCCCAGGTGATCCACTTGCCGCCCTGCCCGACGAATCGGCTGACCATGAGATTGGTTGTCTGACCGGTCGCATCAAAACTGGTTTCGCCCATGAGACCTTTATATTTGATTCCCCGAATATATTTGGCCATTGCCCCTTTATCGTCCGGTCCGGTTTTTGAAATGGTTTCGAGAATAATCCCTGCTGAGTCGTAGGCGTTAGGACCATAGGCGCCAAAGGGTTCCCGGTATCCAGCTCCCTCATAGGCCTTAAGAAACTTTGTTCCCCCTTCGAGCTTATCAATGGGTTTTCCAGGTTTAATGGTCACTACCCCTTCTGCCGATGGACCGGCTACTTCTAAAAATTTATCGTCTTTAATCCCCGAAATGGCAAAGAACAGTTTCTTCAGGCCCACCTTCTCCATCTGATCCCGGATGAGCGCTCCCTCCATCACCACCCCGCCAAAATAGACGGCGTCCGGATTGAGGCCCTTGACCTTCGTCAGGATTGGACGGAAGTCTGTTGTCCCTACGGTAACGCTGTCCACGGAAAGAATCTTCGCTCCCTTGCCCTCTGCCATAGGCCTGAAGGCTTTGAGGTTCATCTCTCCATAACTGCTCGTATCCGAAATGATGGAAAAATTCTTATATCCCAGTTCCCCGATCACCCAGTCACAGAGGGGGCCGTTCTCCTGGATCAGGGTAGGAGCCACACGATTGACCCCCGGATATTTATAGAAGCCGGTGATGTCGGGATGGATTGCCCCCCATACGATGAAGGGAATCTTGTAAGTGTGAAAGATATGGATCGTAGCCAGGGCCACCGGGCTGTTCCAATGGCCACTTGCCGCCACTACGGCTGGGTCAGAGACGAGTTTGAGCGCAGCGGCTACACCGGTTGCGGGATCAGAGGCATCGTCCAGAGCCACCATCTCAACTTTGTAAGGGTATTTTCCGGAAGCATTTGCCTCGCGAATGGCGAGATCAAACGCATTTCTCGCCCCCACTCCCTGCGCCGCATTGGGTCCGGTGAGAGGACCGATGAAACCGATCTTCACCACCTTCGATTGTGCCCATCCGCTTGAGGTGATCAAAAGGATGGAAACCGCTAAAAAAAGAAAAAGAACCATCTTTCGATAAAGAAACTTCATCTTCATACCCTCCTTTTCCTTTGAATATTTTTGCTACCCCCTCGAGCAGCAATGTTTGACTCATTCCTTAATTGTGATGAGATCTTTTGGCTATACTCCGTGACCAGTTTGATCAGTTCGCCCACTCTCCGTTTACTGATTCGATAAACAGGGCCTGCTATGCTCAATCCTGCGATCAATTCACCGATGGGGTCCAAAATGGGGGCGGCCACTGCTCTCACATCCCGGTCCACCTCCTGATCGCTGAAGGCGACCCCCCTCTTCCGAATCTGTCTCAGATGAGCCTTGAGCGATTCGGCCTCCGTGAGGGTATGGGGAGTGTACCGCCTCAAACCCTCTTTGGCGATGATGTGATCCCATTCCTCCTCCGGGAGATGTGCCATCAGGATTTTGCTTGAAGCCCCGCAATGAAGGGGAAGAGTCACCCCCGGCTGGAAGATTGAAAAGCGGACAGGCTCTTCGCTCTCCACCCTTTCGAGAACCACTCCTCTTGTTCCGTTTACGGCAGTGAGAAGAACGGTCTCTTTCGTCCGGAGAGACAGCTCCTTCATAAAAGGTTTGGCAAGGTTGGCGAGATTGAACTGGCCTTTAGCCAGCAGGCCTAATCGCAGGGCATTCAAACCAAGAGAGTACTGAGCCGTCCCATTCTCCTCTCTGAGAAGATCGTACTGGGTCAATGTCCTGACCAGGCGATAGGTTTTACTCTGGCTGTACCCAAGGCGCCTCGAGATTTCTGAAACCGTGAACAAAGGGGCGGAGGCTTCGTAGAGGAGAAGGATATTCAATCCGTGGGCAAGGGACTGATTGATCGCCATTGTTATATTTTAACAACCTATTGCCAAAATATGAGAATACCCTTAACAGAGCCAAATGGTTTTGTCAAGAAAAAAATGGGAAAATAGTCGGGGAGATGAACCTCTTCGGGAAGGAATATGCCTTGACTTCCATCCTATCATTTGCTAATTCTCCTGCTGAGCTTATTTGAAATAGGAGGTGAGGGTGATGTCAAGCGTGATCGGAATCGTGGCCGGGGCGGTGGTCACCATCCTGGGGGTACTCCTGATTATCTGCTGGTGGCCAATGTTTGCCGCCGTCTTTAAAGGAATTTTTCCAATCCTTTTGATCTTGATCGGCCTTGGTGTCCTCATCTATTACATCAGTGAGATCAAATCAAAATTGGATCTTAAAAAGGAAGATACCCCTCCCGAAACGAAATAGCACCCGTTGTAGACGTTGCAACTGGAGAGTTTATGGATGGGATAGAATGGAAAGAAAAGATAGAGAGGATGCCGAGGCTTTTAAGTGACCAGAGTTATATCCTGATCGTTTCCTCATCCTTTAATAGTCGGAGACCCTTCACCCCAAGCCCGAGGATTTCTTGCTTGATGGTTTTAAAATATTGGGGCTTCAGGTGAGTCACATAAATTTTCCCGGGAAGGGGATCCATCTTGGCAAGCTCCTTCTTCAAAAGCCCAGGAGTTAAATGCCCTGTTTTAAGAGCCAGCCCCTCCATCCTTTCCGGAAATGAAACTTCGATGATCAGGCAATCAATCCTTTTGCCTTTTAATTTCTCCCAGGTCGAACCCGTTGGACCTGTATCGCCCGTATAAAAGACCTTCTTTCTCTTTTCGCTCTCAATGAGATACCCTGCCGCAGGAACAGAGTGGTGAACCCGATAGGGGGTGACCGTGTAACCATCGACCTTAATGGACCGATTGGGTTTCAGGTCGATGAATCCGACCACTCCATTCCCGATATTTGGAATGGCAGTAAAATCGGGCCAGATCGAATTATTCAGGATATTCTTCTGAATCGCTCTCACGACTTGCGGAATAGCGATGATATTCACTCTATGCCAGATATTGCTAACAATGATATTGTCTAAAAGGAATGGTATACCGATGACGTGATCGAGATGGGCATGGGTGATAAAGATGGTCTCAATCCTCCTCTGTCCTCTGATATCCAGCGATTTGGTCAGACTCCCTGCATCAAACAGGATCTTATCATCCAAAAGGAAGCCGGAGGGTTTACGTCCTGGAAACTCTCCGCCCGAACATCCCAATACCTTAATCCTCACGATGATTCTCCTCGACGATTGGTGGAGATCAACACCCTTTTATCAACAAATTATAGGGAAACCTGCCTGCATGTCAATAAAAAAATAGGGGCCACACTTTCTGCAACCCCTATCTCGTCATTGGTAGCGGGGGGTAGATTTGAACTACCGACCTTCGGGTTATGAGCCCGACGAGCTACCGGACTGCTCCACCCCGCGATTTGTGATAACACTAATCCATCCATAAGAATTTGTCAAGCGTTGAAC
>Ga0209835_1000722_pt1 | contig 20339 bp, 18 predicted proteins | sample LakKivwa52mmetaG_FD_184138 | JGI IMG/M metagenome (GOLD analysis project Ga0209835, IMG submission 184138) | Anoxic lake water microbial communities from Lake Kivu, Rwanda to study Microbial Dark Matter (Phase II) - Lake Kivu water 52m metaG... | ecosystem: Environmental > Aquatic > Freshwater >...
GTTAATCATGGATTTATCTTTGCATCAAAGAAACTAATCGACTTGTTTTGTTTGTTTTTCATAATTGGGCCGCCTCCCCGGCGGCTTTTTTATTTATACAAACTCTGAAAGCCCCTTATTTTATAAAGAAAACAGGATCATGACCTTTGAGTCTGTGATCCTGTAAAATAAATCCAAAGAATGAAAAGCTTACTGATCAGGGCACTTCGTACAGCAACGCATCGTTTCTGTAACCTTGCGTGCTACGGTACCAATCGGTGAAGAGCTGGCCTCCGCTTTCGGCCCAGGCACCAAATTTCAGGTATGCCTGCGTGATATCAACTTTTTCGAGTGGCCATACAAATTCTGAAGGAATATCAATGGCCCAGGGCAGGTTGTTCAGGGTTTTATAGGTGTGGCCTGTTGCCGGGTCGCTGTCATCTTCCCACATCCCAAACCAGGCCGGGTCAACAAGGTCTGTGGCCGGATAGTTGGGCAGGTGCACTTCGTGTCCGCGTTCTTTATTCACGATCAGGAAGGGGTTCCATGAGCCCAGATTGAAATCAGCCAGACCAAAGTCAGCCGTTGAAGGCACAATAGTGATCACTGTGGTATCGAAGGCCACAAAAGGAGCCCATTCAACCGTGTTCACGCCCATGCCAATACCGGGGTTGGGCAACAGATTGAAAATGTTGTCGTGAACAATAATCACAGGTTTCGACTGACCGTCTTCGTGGCCATTGGCGTTGAGCACAATATAGTTATGGTTGATCTTGCTTCCGGTTACGGTGATGTTGGCAGGATTGGATGACAGGTTGGCACTTGCGTTGGGAAGGCCAAATCCGAAGCCATTTTCCAGTGCAGCACCCGAAGCTTTGGAAGCAAAGATTGCCTTGATATCCACCACTTTGTTCTGTGCATTGGTGACAGTGTGGAAACGGTAATCCACCACCAGATCGTTGAAGTCATAGTCGCCTTTGCCCGGCCAGAGATCCTCATAGGCCAGACTGCCAAAGCCAGCTGCCGGATAATAGTTATCAAAAGCCCTGAGCGGATCGTTGGGATAGTTATCCTCATCGTCCGCAATGCCATCGCCGTCGGCATCGCTGATCAACACATTGCTCAGAAAATTCAGCCCTCTTGTAATGGAACTGTTATAGGTCATGTCTTCAATGGTAGCAAGAATCCTGTTGCCTCCCAATAAAACAAATGAACCATGTGCTTTTCTGTTGTTCATCAGTATCTTCTCCGGTCCAAGTGTAATATTGCCTCCGCTAATATAACCAAGCTTATAATTAGTTTTGTACACCCCACCTGTATAGGTTCCGTAGATCAACAGAAAAGTTGTCGCATCAATTTTTCCCAGATAAAGTCCATTGTCCACAGGATCGTTGCTGAACACTACAAGGCTTCCTGCTGCAAGGGAATTCGATGTGTAGGTTCCGAGCACAACTTTGCCTTTTGTACCATCTTCTGCATCAGCATAAGCAAAGACAAAATGATTGCTGTCCATAATATCAAGCATGGGAAAATGAGCAGATGCCTGACTGATCGTTACGCGTGCAGGGATCGAAAAGCCATCCCAATCATTAAAAACCATCATTGCTTCAGGCACCCATTTGTTCGAAATTCGGGTTTGCTGGGCGTATAAGGCCCGCATCCCATCTATTCTGTGGGCACTGGAGTTGTTATGGTAAAATATCCCTCGTTCGGTACCGAGACTGACTGATGTACCGTTTATAGTGCCGATGAAGCCATACAAATATCCATTTCCATCGCCATTTACACTAAAAACGAATTTATCATTATCAAGCAAAGCTACTGTCGGGAAATTGATTACGTGATAACTAAGTGCCGGAATTCCAAAACTAACGGTATTTCCTTGCACTGTTAAAACCATGACACCTCCATTCGGGTAGGCTTTGTATCCGTACAGCACTCTTTCGTTGTCGATTAGCGCCATGTTTGATGCTGTATTGTAATATGCCCAGTTGTTGCCAGGAACCTGATATTCCGGACCGTAAGTGATATTATCCCCTGAAACTGTGCCAACACGGGCTACCAGTGGTCCAAACCAATTCTTGCCATATGTCAGCAAAAAACGATGGTCATCAAGTGCCACAGCAGCAGCGGAGTACAAAAATGCATTATTGAAAACAATGGGACTGCCGAAATCTACATCGGTCAGGTTTACCTCACGAGATGCCGATATACCCTTTTGTCCGTTCATACTCAAGAAGTTGCCATTTACGGACAATGCTTCAACGATTGCAGGCACACGAAGGTTGACAGGCTTACCTTCACCTACCCCTTTGTAGTATGACACTTTACCATCAACAGATGTGATGTTTATCACCTTTCCGGGCGTCATAAAACTCTGGGCAATCTCAATTTCCTTCGTCATGCTCCAGTTAAAAGATGACGGGACATTCATCTGTTCCATTGAATCCGGAGTAGTTTGATCCGGTTTGGTTTCCCATTTTTGCCGGCATGAAGTTATGGCAATCATGATCAGCAGGAGAACAATGATATGTTTCATAGCATAAGGTTTCAAGCGTTAGCCCAATGTTTATCAATTGTTTACATCAACAATCAAGCCTGAATTCTGTAATGATTATCGGTCAATGCATTCGCAGGAAATAAAGAAGCATAATGAGTACTTAATATTCCTGTTTGTGGAAAAAAATTCCGCTTGCCGGAATACTGCTGCATCGGTGAATCAAAAAAAAAAAAAAAACCGACAACAAAATGCTGGTTTTATTTTGAAGGTTCTTGAAAACTTCATGGATTGTAAATGAGATTTACATCACGATAACCCGGTTCATTCAGGTACCAGTCAGGATACAATGATCCACCGCTTTCGGCCCATTCGGCAAATTTTAAATAAGCACGGGTGATGTCCACCTTTTCTTTAGGCCATGCAAAGGAGGCGGGCAGGTTAATTGCCCAGGGAAGGTTACGGTGCGATAGATAAGTTCTTCCGTTGAGCGGGTCGCTGTCGTCCTCGAAGGTGGCGAACTTTGCCGGATCGGCAAGATCTGTTGCAGCAAATCCCGGAAGATGCACTTCATGACCTCTTTGCCCGTCAACAATAAGGAAAGGGTTCCAGGTGGTGAGACCAAAATCTGCCATGACATAATTACCACCTGAGGGAACGATCATCAGCACTGTGGTGTCGTAAGCCACCGAAGCAGTCCAGTCTGTTGTGTTTGCTCCTGTTCCGCCACCGGGCTGAGCCAGTAAGTTGAAGATATTATCATGCACAATGAAGGTTGGTTCGCTTTGACCGTTTTCGAGTCCCTGTGCATTGAGACTGATGTAGTTTTCGTTGATTTCCATGCCGCTGACCTGCAGATTGACAGGATTCGAGGTGAGGTCGGGGCTGATGTCGGGAAGGCTGAAACCAAATCCGTTGTTCAGGGCAGCGCCGGCAGCTTTGGACGCAAAATGACCCATTACCTCCACCACATGGTTCTGAGCGTTGGTAACAACCTGAAAACGATAATCAACTACAAGATCATTAAAATCATAATCACCGATTCCTGGCCAGAGGTCTTCAAATGCAAGGCTGCCAAAACCGGCTGCCGGGAAATAGTTATTATAGGCTCTGAGCGGGTCGTTCGGGTAGGCATCGTCAACATCCAATACGCCATCACCATCGGTGTCAATAAAACTGGCTGCGAATGTCTGAACCGACTCATTACCAGGAAATTCCTGAGCATGATTGTTAACTGAATTATTGATGCGGTTGGAATTGGCCGGAAAAGTCATTTTCGTGGCAACCATTCCTGATTGCGACTTCAAGTTGGATATATTGAAAGGGGTGCCATTCACATATACCTGATTAAAGATGTAAGGTACGTTAACTGTTACCGGTTTACCATCACCTGTTCCTGTGTAGAAAATTGTTTTTTCATCAGGGGAAGTAATTTTTACAGTAGAGGATGTCAGGTAAGAACCTTCGATAGTGACATCGCGTGAAACAGACCAATCGAAACCTGCAGGGACATTCAGACTTTTAGTACCTACTTGATTTTCCTGAATTTTATTGTTCCATTCCTTACGGCACGAAACCGTAAAAACAGCTAAAGTGAAGATTGTAAGGTAGAAAGCAATTCTTGTATTCATAGCAATTATGTGTTTGACTAAGTGATTTTTAACTTATTCAATGACATCTTATTTTTATTTAGTCTAAATTAATGTACAAATATAATTAATAGTTTTTACTTACATCATCTCGTAAGTAATTTAACATTTTTTTAATTCAGTGGAACCCATTGGTGGCGCGTATCTCATTAAGTCTCACGCGGGTCGGGTTTCACCGGCATTCGGGCCATTTTTTCCACTTCCATCATGGGATAACCAAACTCTTCGACAATCTTTCCATACAGCAGGTACATCCCCGCGCCTTGAAACGGGTAGGCCTTGAGTGTTGGCGGAAAATGCACCGTATCGAACAGTTCGCCGGTGTGGTCCACAAAAGTGCCGAAGTGCATCAGTTCGCCTTTAACCGTCTTCACATATTTGACCGTAACGAGTTTACCGAGCATACGGCAGCGTTTACCGTTGTGTTGCAGCATGTTGGATGCAAAAACCTCGCCCCGGAAAGCGGTGACGAGTATTTCAAAATCCGTCATGCTGACCGGAAAGCCGATGAGTTCGATTTCGTCGTAGGCATCTTCGAGGCTATGGTTCTCGAGTGCAGGCAGGGCATAGCGTTTTGACTCTTCCCTGAACAGCAGGGCCGGCACATCAGTCTGATGACTTTTCTTGCGATAGAGATGGGCTTCCCAGAGCAATCCCGGTTTGGGCTGCCCGGTAAACGCCAGTGCGCCCGCCCTGATCAGCAATACAAGTTGCTCAATACCGGGTTTTACGCGGTCGATAAAATCATGAAGACCAGAGAATGTACCCGAACGACTGCGCTCAGTAACAATGGTCTGAGCCAGTTTTTCTTCGAGGCCGGTAAGATGGACAAAACCGATATATATGGTTGTACCCCTGATCGTGGTCAGGTATTGAGAGTGGTTGACACAGGGCAGGTGTATGGTCGCCCCCTGTCGTCTGGCTTCATTGAAATACACCCATGTTGTGTAAAAACCGCCGAAATTGTTGATCACGGCCACCTGAAACTCTAGTGGGTAATGAGCTTTCAGGTAGAGGCTCTGGAAGCTTTCCACAGCATAAGAGGCAGAATGTGCTTTTGAGAATGAGTAACCGGCAAAGGATTCTATCTGCCGCCACACTTCCTTGGTGATTTCGTCCGGATAGCCGCGCTCTTTGCAGTTCGTGAAAAACCTGTCAACAATCTCCTCAAATTCATTCTTTTTGCGCTTCTTACCACTCATGATGCGTCGCAACACATCGGCATCGGCCAGATCGAGACCCGCAAAATGGTGGCACACCTTGAGCACATCTTCCTGATAAACCATCACTCCATAGGTTTCCTTCAGTTGCTGTTCCATCACCGGATGGATATAGCTGAATCCTTTTGGGTTGTGAAAACGTTGGATATACTCGCGCATCATGCCTGATTTGGCCACGCCCGGTCTGATGATGGAGCTTGCCGCCACCAAACTGATGTAGTTGTCGCATTGCAGTTTACGCAGCAATCCGCGCATGGCTGGGCTCTCGATATAAAAGCAGCCGTTGGTTTCGGCCCGCCTGAGTTGATCTTTCACTTTGGCATCCTGCTTAAACTGCTGCACCTGATGCACATCAATGGTAATTCCCCTGTTGGCACGGACGATGTCGGCTGCTTCTCGGATGTGTCCGATGCCCCGCTGGCTCAGGATATCGAGTTTTTCGAAGCCCAGATCCTCCGACACATACATATCCCATTGGGTAGTCAGGAAGCCTTTCGGGGGCAGGTCGAGTGCCACATAAGAGGTTATTGGCTCCTCGGAAATGAGTATGCCTCCGGCATGGATGCTGCGCTGGTTGGGAAAATCAACGATTTGCCCGGCCAGCTCGTGGATATGTGCCGTGAGTTTGCTCAGGTTTTTGCAGCGCTCCGGGTTGTTCACCAATTCGTCAATCTCAGCTTTGGGCAGACCGTGCACTTTGCCCAGTTCGCGGTAGGTTGATTTGCCCCTGAAGGTGGATATGGTTCCCAACAAAGCCGTGTGTTTGTTTCCGTAGCGTTTGAAGATGTAGTCAATTACTTCATCGCGTTCTTTCCACGAATAATCAATGTCGAAATCGGGTGGGCTGCTGCGTTTGGGATTCAGGAATCGTTCGAAGTAGAGATCGAGTTCGATGGGATCCACATCGGTGATGCGCAGGCAATAGGCTACCACGCTGTTGGCTCCGCTTCCGCGCCCAACATGGTAAAAACCGCGCGACATGGAATAGCGTATCACATCCCAGGTGATAAGGAAATAGGCTGAAAAACCCAGTTTATCAATGATGGCAAGTTCATCCTCCACCCGTCGGCGTGCCGTTTTGTTGTTGTCGCCATAGCGGTATTTCATCCCGTCGAAAGCCAGTTTATGAAGCAGCTGACGGTCGTCGGCCATGCTTCCGGTGAAGGTTTTTCGGTTTTTTATGGTCGAAAAATCAAAGTCAATATCGCAGGAATCCATCAAGCCGGCTGTTGTTTTCAGGAGGCCCGGATAGAGCACATAAGCCGCCCTGAGCCTGTCGGGGGCAATCATCACTTCATCGGCGGGGGCAAACTGACCCGGAATAAGTTTGCTCAGCAGGGTATTGTGGTCCACTGCCCGAAGATTCTTGTGCACATACCAGCTCTTTTCGTCGCTGAAGGTCACCGGCTGCATGGCCAGCAGTTTCTCCTGTTTGTGCCGGAGGTCGGAATTCAGCAGGCGGGGCACATGCGACAGGCGTATGCCGATATACTCGTTATCGCGCAATTGCGCCGGCTTTTTAACTCCGGGCGGGTACACCACAAACACATGACCGAAGGCAGGTGCTGTTGCGGGATAAGGTGTACCATCGAGGCTGTGGCGGGTGAGCATCTCGTTGAGCTCGCGGAAACCGGCATTGTCGCGCGCAAGACCCACATAAAGCAATGTATCACCATTGCGGAACTCAACACCGGCAACAGGTCTGATGCCTTGTCTGCGGCACTCACGCACAAAATCAACCATGCCCATCGTATTGTTGATGTCGGTGAGGGCAAGGATCCCGATACCCAGTTGCTTTGCCTGTGCCACAAGGGTTTCAACGGGCAGGGTACCATACCGCAGGCTGTAGTAACTGTGGTTATTAAGGTACATGCTCTAATCCTCCTTACGGGAAACCGGATAATGCCTGACGAAAGGGCTTCCAAAACGAAAATGTTCCGCTGAGGTGGCACCGGTGAACAAGAACTGTCGTCCGGTTGTTTTAATGTCTTTACAACAAAAAATCAACTGTTTCATGTTTGGACTGTTCAAAAAGAAAACAGCCGTTGAGAAGCTGTACGACAGATACAAAAAACTGATGGCCGAATCCCACTCCCTCTCGAAAAGCGACCGCACAGCCAGTGACCTCAAATTCTCAGAGGCACAGAGCCTCCTTAAAGAGATAGAGGTGCTTGAGTCAAAAAAGTGAGTGGTTCCGCAGAACCCATTTCTGGCGTTGGCGTTGTTTCGTGGCACCGTTAACATATCTGTGGTGGTCATGCGGTTAGTCCCGGAGAAGCTTGCCGGCTTTTTCGTCCGGTTTTATCGTCTTCGCCCATTCCTCCGGCTTTACGCACGGCATGTGTGCCAAACCGTCTTCTGAGGTAGTCCATGGTCTGGTACAAGCTTGCCATCTCGGGCGTATCTTCAAACATATTGAGTTGCTGCGAGCCACCCACAAGGTGGCTGAAACGCACACCCACCAGCCTGATCAGCATGCGGCGGTTGTATAGTTTATCGAACAGAGCCAGTGCGGCATCAAGCAGGATATGATCAAAAGCCGTGTAGGGCAGTTGTTTCTGAATGCTGTGCGTGTCGAAATTGGCATAACGTATTTTCACTGTCACACAACCCGTTAGTTTTTGCTTGCTGCGCATCTCAAAAGCCAGTTTTTCGACCATAGCCGACAGGGTTTGCCTGAGCAGCCATATATCAGTGGTGTCGTGGTCGTAGGTATGCTCACTGCTGATCGATTTTTGCTCGGTATAGGGCTGCACCGGACTGGGGTCGATTCCGTTGGCTTTGCGCCATACGGACAGGCCGTTCTTGCCGAGCACCTGTTCCACCATCACCGGGGGCATCTGCCGCAGTGTACCAATGTTGGCCACCCCCATAGAGCGCAACAATCTGTAGCCCACCTCCCCTACCATAGGAATCTTACGGATCGAAAGGGGATCGAGGAAACTGTTCACCTGCGCAGGCAAAACCTGCAGTTCGCCATTTGGTTTGGCCTGTCCGGTGGCAATCTTCGACACCGTTTTGTTGGCCGACAAGCCAAACGAAACAGGAAGCCCCGTATGCCTGATGATGCGTTGCCGCAGCTCGTGTGTCCATTTGTAGCAGCCAAAGAAACGATCCATGCCCGTAAGGTCAAGATAATGTTCGTCCACCGAAGCCTTCTCATACACCGGAGCACTTTCGGCAATCACGTCCGTTACCAGTCGCGAATAACGCGAATACAGTTCCATATCGCCCCTGATATACACCGCCTGGCCGCACAACTGCCTGGCCATGCGCATGGGCATGGCCGAATGCACCCCGAAACGTCTGGCCTCGTAGCTGCAACTGGCCACCACACCCCTGTCGGAAGTGCCGCCGATGATCACCGGCTTGCCCTCGATCCCCGGATTGATCAGCCGCTCAACCGACACAAAAAATGTGTCAAGATCCATATGTACAACCGTCCTTTCCATAACCCTGTCATTTACCAAACCCGCCTAAACGCCAGCCGGGCACGTTTTATACACATTTTTTTACCCAAACATTTGACAAAACTTAATTTTTGTATATCTTTGACGTGTTTTTAATCAAAATTACCGACGTTAAATTAATCATTATACATACATCATGCAAGTTTTTGTTCAAATTTTTTCTGCAGAATTTCTCAAAAACCATATGCATCAATACTTCAACAGCTTAAAAAAATAAACCTGACATACAATGAGCTTTAACACCAACATCAGATTTCTCAGGAAGCGAAGGGGCCGCACCCAGGACGACGTAGCTTTTGCCCTCGGCATGAAGCGCTCAACGCTGAGCGGCTATGAAAACCTGATTGCCCAGCCAAACATTGAAGCCCTGATCGCTTTTTCGAAGTACTTCAACATAGCCATTGACACCCTGCTGAAGGTGGACCTTGCCACCCTGGGCGAAAGCCAGCTCAGTCAGCTCGAAAGAGGCCATGATGTGTATATCAGGGGAAGCAGCCTGAGGGTGCTTACCACCACCGTTGACAGCCACAACAACGAGAACATAGAACTGGTGGAGGAAAAAGCAAAAGCGGGCTATGCCACAGGTTTTGCCGACCCAGAATATATTAAGGTGCTGCCGGCTTTTCAGCTCCCTTTCCTTTCGCGCAACAAAAAATACCGCAGTTTTCAGATCAGCGGCGACTCCATGCTGCCCATACCCGACAAATCCTATGTTACGGGCGAATATGTGGTTGACTGGGATTTTATTCGCAACCACCAGCCGTATATCATCCTTACCCGTGAGGATGGCGTTGTGTTCAAAATAGTGGAGAACAAACTCAGTGACGAAGGAAAATTGGTGTTGCACTCACTCAACCCGCTCTATGAACCCTTTGAACTACCCGCCACAGACATCCGCGAAGTGTGGAAATTCGTTCACTACATAAGTTCAGAGTTGCCCGAGCCTAACCGTGAGCGTGATGCCCTTTCCGACACGGTAAAACAATTGCAGAAAGAGGTTCAGGCCATACAAATGAGGCTGAATCTGTGAACAGTCAGGCCATAATATGACGATAAGATAAACCCCGGATTACCTTGTTGCCAGTTCCCTGAACGAAATCAGGCGCTGATTCTGCTCGTCCCAGAGCCGCAACTTCAGCGTTTGAAAAGCCTGCGTTAACGTAACAGGTTTAACAATACCAAATGCTTCGTTTTCATAATGGCACTTTTCAAGTTTGTAGTTTGGGATCTTGGAACTCAGATGGTGGATGTGATGAAATCCAATGTTGCCGGAGAACCACTGCAACACCCGTGGCAATTTTAAAAACGAAGCGCCATGAATGGCAACGGTACTATAGTTCCATTCGTCATCGCGATACCAGTGCACATCAGGAAACTGGTGCTGCACATAAAACAGAAACACCCCTGCTGCTGAAGCAAAATAAATTACCGGTAGTTGTATCAGCAAATAGTTGCCAAAACCAATGAAGTAACTGATGCCTGCAACCAGAACCGCAATACCCAGATTGGTCACATACACGCTGATGCGCTCGCGACGTGTAAACCCTTTTCGGGTAAACCTGTTCGATACCAGAAACAACAAAGGTGCACCAACCAGAAACATTATGACCGGGTTTCGGTAAATCTTATAAAACCATCGCTTGTTTGCGCTTATGTTGTTAAACTCATCAACAGTAAGTGTCCACACATCTCCAATACCGCGTTTATCCAGGTTACCTGCCGTGCGGTGGTGAATCAGATGGGCATGATGCCAACGGTGATAAGGCGTATAAGTAATGACTCCCAGGATGATTCCGATAGTATCGTTCCAAAATCTTGATTTAAAAAAAGCACCATGGCCGCAATCATGAAAAATGATAAACAGCCTTGCTGTTAAGCCTGCTGCAATAACAGACAAGGGGAGCACGAACCACCACGAGTACTGCAACACGTATATCATTATTAACCAAAGTGCAACGAAAGGAACAAAAGTATTTATCAGTTGCCAGATACTCAAACGAATTGAAGGAACTTTATAATTGGTTATCAGTTTAAGATATATTTTATCTTCACTTTTGGCTTTCGTCATCAACTGTTTTTTGTGCAAAATTAATCCATGATCCTTTAGTTTTTCTTTCCGTGTGTTTTCATCACCAATCTTTTATGAATAAATAACAATTTCAGTAGCTGACAATCTGTGATTTTCTTTATGTGCAATCGGCTGCCGTATGGCTGCGACCAGACTTTTCCGAAAAAAAAACTGAACTTTGCCATGCCATTCTCAAAAGCATGTCAACCGACCACAACAGTCATTATGCCATTATCGACGTGGAGACCACCGGTCTGAAAGCCGGTAAGGAAAAAATCACCGAAATTGCCATCATACTGCACAACGGGACAGAAATTACCGAAGAATTCTGCACGCTCGTCAATCCCGAAATCAAGATACCTTATTATATCACACAGCTCACCGGCATCAACGACCAGATGGTAGCGGGTGCGCCAAAGTTCTATGAAATTGCACGGCAGATCGTTGAGATGACCACTGACTGCATCGTTGTGGGCCACAATGTTCAATTTGACATGAGTTTTCTGAAAGCCGAGTTTAAAAGTCTGGGTTATGATTTTCAGCGTCCGGTGCTCGATACCGTAAAACTGGCCCGTAAATTTATGCCCGGCCAGGGTTCATACAGCCTGGGCAAGCTTTGCACCTCGCTGAATATCGCCAACAACAGCAGGCACAGGGCTTCGGGCGATGCTCTGGCCACAGCAAAACTCTTCGAGATGATTCTTTCGTTCGACCATGCCCCCGAAAAACTTTCAATGACCGGACTTCATTCAGGTTTAAGCAAGTCGCTGATTGACAACCTGCCCGAACAACATGGGGTTTACTATTTCTACAACAGCAAAGCAGAGTTGATCTACGTTGGCAAGTCGAACAACATCAGGGCGAGGGTGTTGCAACACCTGAGCAACAACAGCAGCCGCAAAGCCACCGAACTGCGCACAAGCATAGCAGATGTGTCGTACACACTTACCGGCAGCGAACTCATCGCACTGCTGCTCGAATCCTACGAGATCAAAACACACAAACCCCTTTTTAACAGAGCACAGCGCAGGACTTTGTTCAATTACGGATTGTATCACTACACAGATGAACAAGGCTACATCAGGCTCAAATACGGAAAAACCATCGAAGAATTAAGTCCTGATTATGCCTACAGCTCTCAGGCCGAAGCACGTGAACACCTTTTTTTCCTCACCGCACAGTTTGAACTCTGTCAGCGCCTCAACGGGCTGTATCCCGGAACCGGGGCTTGTTTTCATGTTCACATAGGTCAATGTCGCGGAGCATGTTGCGGACATGAAACCCCTGAAAGCTACAACTTTCGCGTAAACGAAGCCCTCGAACGTTATCATTTTGACCACCAAAGCTTTTATGTGTTCGACAAAGCTCCTGACGAGAACCAGGTGAGTGTGGTGAAAGTAGTAAACAGTGTGTACAAAGGTTTCGGATTTGTGCCTTCAGACCTTGTCTTACACGACCCTTCGTCTGCTGACGACTACATAAAATCATATCCTGACAACCGCGATGTAAGGCAAATCATCAGGTCGTATCTGAAGAAAAATCAGGTGCTGAAAATATGGCCGGCAGAAACAATTGACTGATCCGTTATCATCAGCAATTACGCAACTTCATCCTGTCGAAAACATTCCGGCAGAAAAAATATGCATCTTTGCGATTCAAGCTTTACAAATATGGCACTCACTTATACCTCCTATCTGAAAATTGAAGAATTGCTCAGTTTGCAGCAACTTCAATCGCCTGATGAGCACGACGAAACACTTTTCATCATCATTCATCAGGCTTACGAGTTATGGTTCAAGCAGATACTCCACGAAACCGATCAGGTTATCAGGCTGCTGAACGATAAAAACATCGATAAGGCACAGCATGGCATGAAAAGGATACTCACCATCCTGAAAGTACTTGTACATCAGGTGGATATTCTGGAAACGATGACTCCGCTCGAGTTTCTATCTTTCAGGGACTATCTTGAGTCGGCCAGCGGATTTCAGTCCTATCAGTGGCGCGAACTTGAATTTGTACTCGGAAAAAAATCAGAAGGGCCACTGCATCGGTTTCCGGAAGGATCGGCCATCAGGAAAAAACTTGAAGACAGATACCACCAGCCACACCTTTGGCATGCGTTTCTTTCATTCCTGTCTGCTTCAGGCTATCCCGTTCCGGCTGCTTTGCTCGAGCGAAAACCGGAGGAATCAGTCACTTCATCACCTGAAATACAAGAAATTCTCATAGATATTTACAAAAACAACACTTGTATTGCGCAATTCTGTGAACTTTTGGTCGATCTGGACGAAGGCATTCAGGAATGGCGCTACCGCCATATGAAAATGGTGGAGCGCACCATTGGTTTCAAGACCGGAACAGGCGGATCAGCCGGTGTAGAATACCTGAGAAGCACACTTTCGACCCCTTTGTTTCCCGATCTATGGCAAATAAGAACTTCATTCTGATATAGTCAACATTATGATATACACTTTGCAACAACTAAGCCAGCAGCCCAACGCCCTTGCTGACCACTACAGGGAATTCAATGTGGCCGGAAGGCTCCTGCTCACAGGTCATTCGCACCAGGCATGGCCCGATGTAGCCTTTGATGGCATGAAACAAGCATGGCATGATGCGGCAACCCTGGTTGACGACAAATGGGGTCCTGCCTTTGAAAAAGCTGAAGCCGTCAGAAAAGGCTATGCCTCAATCATTGAAGACACGGACGGACACATTACGCTTGCCCCGAATACCCACGATCTGGTGTTGCGGTTTTTGTCGGCTCTTCCCCTGAAGAAAAAACCAAAAATAGTAACCACAGATGGAGAGTTTCACACCATCCGCAGGCAACTGGCACGTCTCGAAGAAGAAGGCATCGGTGTGGTTCGGGTGGCGACCAACCCAATTCAGCAGGTTATTGAAAAGATCATTGATGCCATAGACGATAAAACCTCTGCCGTGATTGTGAGTGCGGTGTTTTATGAAACCGGGCTCATTTTGCCGGAGCTTGCAGCTTTGGCTGAAACATGCAGCAAAAAAGGAGTTTACCTGCTTGTGGATGCCTATCATGCAGTGAATGCAATTCCATTTTCGGTCAGAAAACTAAAACTTCAGCAGGCATTTATTATCGGTGGTGGCTACAAATATTGTCAGCTCGGCGAAGGAAACTGTTTCATGAGGTTCCCTGCCGATTGTAAGCTGAGGCCGGTAATCACCGGCTGGTTCAGCGAATTCAGCATGCTTGCCGACAAGAATACCGGCACAACCGCATATGGACAGGGCCACGACCTGTTTGCGGGCTCAACATACGATCCCATAAGCCATTACAGGGCAGCCGCTGTATTTCAGTTCTTCAGAAAGCATGGATTAAGCCCGAAATTCCTGCGGGAAGTAAGCCAACACCAGACTGCCTTGCTGGCTAAAACTTTTCTGGACGCTGATATTCCCGAGCATATTATATCACTTGATACCAGCATAAAACACGAACATAGGGCGGGATTCCTGGTACTCAAAACAGATCATGCCGCATGGTTTTACAAGCAACTCCACAAAGAAGGCGTGCTTACCGACTACCGCGGCAACTCATTACGATTGGGACCGGCACCCTACCTGACTGACAATCAACTTAAATACAGTATGGGCGTACTCACTGATATCGCAGACTACTTTCCGGGTTCCTGATTGGTTTTCGGGCAAAACAATTATATTTGCCAACAGCATCCATAAAAAACCCTCCCGATGAGTACACCAAAACCTTCAGGCCGTGCCGGTCTGTTTTCGAGATTTCTACATTTTGTCGAAGTAGGCGGCAACGCCCTGCCCCACCCTGCAACACTGTTTGCTTTGCTGGCAGTGTCGGTTCTTGTCCTGTCTTGGATCGGCCACTTTTTCGACTGGACTTCGATTCATCCGGCCACACAGGCTGAAGTACATATTGTAAACCTGTTCTCAAAAGAAGGTGTCCATCGTATCTTTCTGGAAATGGTGGATAACTACACCGGATTTGCTCCATTGGGTATTGTCATGGTTGCACTGCTGGGCATCGGCATTGCCGAAAGCTCAGGTTTGATCAGTGCCGTGATCAGATTGCTTGTCATAAAATCCCCAAAAAGACTCCTCACTTTTGTCATTGTTCTTGCAGGCATATTATCAAATACAGCCTCAGATCTGGGCTATATATTGATTATTCCGATGGCAGGAATCATCTTTCATGCTGTGGGAAGACATCCGGTGGCCGGAATGGCAGCAGCATTTGCCGGAGTATCGGGAGGTTTCAGTGCCAATTTTTTCATTGGAACCATAGATCCCTTGCTGGCCGGCCTTTCGACCGAATCGGCCCGTATCCTCGACCCGGATTACTATGTGCTGCCCACAGCAAACTACTATTTCATGTCCGCCTCCACCCTGCTCATTGCCTTTCTGGGCACCTGGATTACAAACCGCATTGTGGAGCCGCGACTTGGAACCTACGAGGGTGATGTACCGCAGGAACCCATCAACCGGCTGTCGGCCATCGAAAAAAAGGGAATCAGGGCTGTTGCTCTTGCCAGCCTGGCATGGACTGCACTCCTGCTGCTTACTCTGATCCCTGAAAACGGCTTCTTCAGAGGTCCGGAACAGTCCCTGCTCAGATCTCCCTTATTAAAAGGTTTTATCGCTTTGCTGTTTTTTATGTCGGGCAGCCTGGGTGTACTCTACGGCTTTATTACCGGGAAATTTAAAAAAGACGCAGACGTGGTCCGCGGGATGGTGGACAGTTTCAAAAGTCTTGCCGCATTCATGGTTCTCGTTTTTTTCGCTGCACAGTTTGTGGCCTACTTCAAATGGAGCAACCTGGGACTCATCATTGCCATCGAAGGCGCTTCGTTCCTGCAGCAAAGCAATATCGGACTTGTTCCCCTGATCATCCTGTTTGTGCTGCTTTCCGCTTTCATCAATATGTTTATGGGAAGTGCATCGGCCAAATGGGCCATCCTCGGGCCGGTATTCATCCCAATGTTTATGTTGCTGGGTTATTCGCCCGAATTGTCACAGGCCATCTTCAGGGTGGGCGACAGTGTAACAAACATCATCTCGCCCATGATGAGTTTCTTTGCCCTGATCATCGTGTATTTTGAGAAATATGACAAGAAAGCGGGTATCGGCACATTAATATCCACCATGCTGCCCTATTCATTGTTTTTCTTTGTGTTCTGGACGCTGTTGCTCATCGGATGGGCCTTGCTCAACCTGCCTTTGGGGCCGGGCGCGCCCATTCATTATCCGGGTTAAGCAATGATTCCTGATTTTTTCCGTTTGACGACCACAAAGGAATAATTTGTCCATGAACGACACCTACAAAAGAAACCGCCGCAGGGAGGAAATCTTCAACACCCTGTCGCATGCTGCCGGAATGCTGCTCGCCACAGCGGGCATGACTGTTCTGATCGTGCTGGGGGCTATCTACGGAACCGTCTGGCATGTGGTAAGTTATACTGTTTTTGGTCTTACCATGATAACACTTTATGCTGCCTCCACTTTGTTTCATGCAGCAGCAAGGCCTAGGCTGAAATATTATTTGAATAAGTTTGACCATGCAGCCATATATCTGTTGATTGCCGGCTCTTATACACCGATTTCGCTCATTTCGCTGAGGGGCCCGGTTGGCTGGACTTTATTTGGCAGCATCTGGGCTTTGGCGATCAGTGGCATTGTGTTTAAAATCTGGTTTTATTCGGCCCGCTGGCGGAGGCTATCCGCCTGGCTCTATGTGCTCATGGGCTGGTTAGTGGTGGTGGCTATTGTTCCTGTGATCCGCAACGTGCCCCCTTTGTCGCTTTGGCTTCTGCTGGCCGGCGGACTGGCCTACACGGCCGGCGTGCTATTTTACCTGAAAAAGAGGGTCAGGTATTTTCATTTCATCTTTCACCTGTTTATCCTCGCCGGAAGCATCTGCCATTTTTTTAGTTTTTTGTTTTTGATGCAGTTTTGAGTAAAGGGCTGTCGGAGAATATTGCTCATGGGAGTTAACACTCAAAAATTTCAAATATCTGGACTGCTTTCTGGCGGAATATTCCATTCAAAAAAATAAGTATTGAGAGCAGTATTTAAAGGCATAAATGATACTGCGTTTTTTTATCTATCGAGTTTCTCTATTATTTGCTTAAGCTGTTAAATCCCCGCCGGATTTATCTGATGAGCCTAAGTCTTTCGGTCGGAACGGTATCACATCATTGGAAAAAAAATGGCTCTTTTGGTTTTTGAGTGTTGGCTTGAGCGTTGGAAATACCAAATGCGCTAACGCCCTGCTTGCAGCCGCAGCAACGACAATCCTTTGCTAAGCATTGTAATTGTTGGTTTTGTTGCTGTTGCAAGCATGTTAGGCATAGACTGGATTTATTTTTTTTCTAAGGTAACATTATACCATATGGAGACACCTTTTCTCCCACAACCAGGAATATTTTCTATTTTAATGGAACTAGGATTTAGAAAGTGAATCTTTAGATATGACATACCATATGGAATATTTGGCAAATTTGAAATCAATAAAGTATCTTGTTTTTGTGACCAATTGAATTTGTTAGAAGTGCAAAGAATTTTAGTGTTTGATTCTATTAATCCCAGGCCATTAGGATTGAGTGTTAGTACTCCAATTACATTATTCATTTTGTATTTTTTTACTTCTGCTCCTGGATACACACCTCTTGTACAGCTATCAACATTTATGAGTTTCCATGTGCCAACAAGAGAAAATTCTTGACATTTGGATTCATTTATTCCAATTGAGAGAAAGAAGTTAATCAAAATGAAAAATTTAAGGAAAGATTTCATATTATATCTTTTTTCCAGTTTATGCCTGTCGTAACGCAGCTATGCCCAGTAGCCGTTTTGAGGGCTTCGTTATTGTCCACCGCTACAAATTTTCTGCGGGGCAATGCTGTTTCAATTTGCTCTTTCATAGTCTATTGGGTATCGGTGCTGTTATGTGGCGTAATTGTTACTTTTTTTATTCTTCTTCGTTGTGTTTCAGCCCCCGATAAGTTTGGACACATATTGTTCAAATAAATCCTAATTTTATGACTGAAATAAGAGACAAAATTGCTGTGAAACGCAGATCCAAGGAAGAAAAGGAAAAGCTATTGTTTGAGATACAAAAGCTTGGAGTTGTTGCAGGTTGCCGCAGGTATTCCGTCGAACCTTCAACTTATTACGTATGGTTAGAAAGGTATCAAGCGCACGGTATCAATGGTTTGGAAGACAGACGCTCGCAAAATCATGATGCTATGATACGTAAACTTGAGAAAGAGAACAAGATTCTCAAGGAGCTCATGGTTGAGAAAGATCTGGAAATCAGAATGCAGGCCGAACTTCTAAAAAAAAAGATGGAACAATGGAAGAGCGTAAAGAAGTAGTGTGCAAAATGGTCAGCATAGGCATGCGAACTGGCAAAGCACTGGAAATAGCCAAGATACCCAGAAGTACATATTATTATCGCTCGTTGGGCTCGCATAAAGGTAAAGAACCTAGTACGCACACATTGAAAAATGGCCAGCTAGTTAGCAATGAACAGCTTATGAATGATATGAATGACATATTAGGGGTAGATTTTATCGACTACGGATATGCCAGAACTACCAAGTCTTTGGTGGAAAGAGGCTATCATGTTAACAAGAAAAAGATTTACAGACTAATGAAGATCAATCATTTATTATTTAGAAAAAAGAAAGCTGCTATCAAGAAAGATTATGTGCGTGATTTTGTGCCGCTTTGCACTGCCCCGTTTCAGGTAATGGAAATAGACATCAAGTATGTGTTTATTGATGGCTTGCGCAAAAATGCCTACCTAATTACAATATTCGATGTCTTCTCCCGTGCAGCCCTGGTATGGAGTCTTGACCTCGACATGAAAGCTTATCGGGTGGTGCACCTGATTAACCAACTCTTGCAGAACTGGCTTATTCCATGGAATATTGACCCAAAACAGACTAAAGTTACCATCAGAACTGATAATGGTTCACAATTTATTGCCGCTCTTTTCCGCGAACACCTCAAAACAGCTGAAATCACCAACGAGTATATCCAACCTGCTACTCCTCAACAAAATGGACATATCGAGTCTTTTCATGCCACTCTGACAAAACTTATCTGCAACAAATATTGCTTCGATGATTTGAAACATGCTCTCAACGTCTTTCACAAGTTCTTTGATGTATATAACAACATAAGAATCATGGAATCAATACTCTACAAAACACCTTACGCTTTTCTAATGCTTTGGAAAGAAGGACGTATTGATGCTAGAATTGAAAACAAAAAGGTAATTTATTTCTTCAGAGAAGAGACCACAAGAAACAAAACCGTGGCCTCCTCTGCTGAATACTCTTGGGGTAAAAACAAAATTATGACTAATTCATATAAATTTGTAAATATCGTGTAATTTAGTCCAGTTTATAGGGGGTCGAACCAGTTGAATAAATACTATAATCACAAATAAGATACCTGATATAAATGTTAGCAGATATAAAATCCTATAATCAAATGGAGCAACTGTATTCCATAATGTATTCTTTTTATTGTTGTTTTTCTTTTTTATTCCACTGTATCCATTGTTGAACGCTAACTGCGGCAACAAATAAGACCAATAACTGTAGCACCGTGTTTCCCAGTTATGATACCGCCTATCATAAGACCAAGTCCACTCACCACCACAATGATGTGGACAATTTGACGCGTCAATTTATTCTTCATCACTGTAAGTTTTTAGTTACGGTTTCAATCTTTCTATTTTAATGCCACACAACTCGTTTACAACCCAACCTTTTTGCGCTAAAAACTTGTTTTATACATCCACTAATGTGTGCATAATCGTACTTCATGAGCTAAAAATATGTTGTGTTTATCCGTTTCAAATCCCATCAAATGGTTCCGTATTGGTTTGTACATTCTGCAGTTCAGCTTTATGCTGTTCGTTTTGTTGCCGTAAAGTTATAAAAGCTTTAAACATTCCCATCAACGCGGCCTACCGGAAAGAATATTTTTTTTTCAACACCAAAGCAGTTGAATGGAAGCAATAAGCTGAGGTGTATTCAGCAATGGATCAGCGGAGCTGCTTATCCATTCACAAATCCGGGAGCAAAATCAATTGTATCCGGTCCAATTTCACTTTTATGAAAACTATAAACTAAACGGTATATGTTTCGTCCATAAAACCAAGGTCAATCTGCTCTATCCATTTTGGTTACGAACAAGAAACCAGAAACCAGAAACTAGAAACAAGTAACAAGAAACTAGAAACAAGTTCAGGATTAGCTGCGCTGATCCCGTGGAGGGTGGGCTTCAACCGTTTCAGGCGTGGCCGATGGCCTTAACTAAAAGCTGAAAGCCAAACCTCAAACAAGTTTGGGTTTGGCTTTCAGCTTTTAGTTACCGCTTCGCGGACGCCTGAAACGGTTGGCGGAGAGAGGGGGACTAACACCCCCCTCACTTTTCCCC
>Ga0209835_1000724_pt1 | contig 20306 bp, 27 predicted proteins | sample LakKivwa52mmetaG_FD_184138 | JGI IMG/M metagenome (GOLD analysis project Ga0209835, IMG submission 184138) | Anoxic lake water microbial communities from Lake Kivu, Rwanda to study Microbial Dark Matter (Phase II) - Lake Kivu water 52m metaG... | ecosystem: Environmental > Aquatic > Freshwater >...
GCGGCGGTCACCACGCCGGTGGCAATGGTGTCGCACTTCATGATGCCGCCAAAGATGTTGACCAGAATGCCCTTGACCTTGGTGTTCTTGAGCATGATCTTGAAGGCTTCGGTCACTTTCTCGGTGGTGGCGCCACCGCCGACGTCGAGGAAGTTGGCCGGCTCGGCGCCGAACAGCTTGATGGTATCCATGGTTGCCATGGCAAGACCGGCGCCATTCACGAGGCAACCGATGTTGCCGTCGAGGCTGATGTAGGCGAGGTCGAACTTGGAGGCCTCGATCTCGTCGGCGTCTTCCTCGTCCAGATCGCGGTAGGCGACGATCTCGGGCTGGCGGTAGAGTGCGTTCGAGTCGAAATTGAACTTGGCGTCGAGGGCCTTGATGTTGCCGTTGCCCTCGAGAATGAGCGGGTTGATTTCCGCCAGGCTCGCATCGGTCTCCATGTAGCAGGTGTAGAGCTTCTTGAAGGTGTCGATGGCCTGCGCCTGCGAAGCGGCGGGAACGCCGATGCCGTCTGCCAGTTGCTTGGCCTGCGCGTCGGTCAGGCCAACGAGCGGATCGATGAAGACCTTGATGATCTTCTCGGGGGTCTTGTGCGCGACCTCCTCGATGTCCATGCCGCCTTCGGAGGAGGCCATCATGGCGACGGTCTGCGTCGCACGGTCGGTCAGAGCGGCACAGTAATACTCGTGCCTGATGTCGGCGCCGTCTTCGATCAGCAGGCGGCGCACCTTCTGGCCTTCCGGGCCGGTCTGGTGGGTTTTCAGCTGCATGCCGAGAATGGCGCTTGCGTGGGCGCGCACTTCGTCGAGCGACTTGGCCAGCTTGACGCCGCCGCCCTTGCCACGACCGCCGGCATGAATCTGGGCTTTCACCACCCAGAGTTTGCCGCCCAATTGTTCTGCGGCCTTGACGGCCTCATCGACGGAAAAACAGGGAATGCCGCGCGGGGTAACCACGCCGAACTTCCGCAGGATTTCCTTGCCCTGATACTCATGGATCTTCATGGAGAATCATCCTTGCCGAGGATAAGAAAAGAAAGCTCATGGCATCTGCCATGAGACCAGAATAATATCACTTATGATCCACTCAATTATTTTTATCCATAGCGCGCATTGGCTGCAATCGCCCTTCCGCGCACCGTTGCGGGATTCTAACGCCCATCCCGCATGATAAAGTCCCTGCTCGAATCATATGAATGCGCCGGCCAGCCGGAGGAGCGCAGGGAGAGCAATCCATGAAACCAAATCGGGCGCTCGACGCCATCGAAACCGCCAGCCGCGACGAAATCGTCGCCCTCCAGACCGAACGTCTGAGTTGGAGCCTGCGTCATGCGTATGAGAACATCAAGCACATCCGCGCGAAATTCGATGCCGCCGGCGTGAAGCCGGATGACTTCAAGTCGATGGACGATCTCGCGAAATTCCCCTTCACCACCAAGCAGGATCTGCGCGACACCTATCCCTTCGGCATGTTCGCCGTCCCGGAAAGCCAGGTCGTGCGCGTGCATGCCTCTTCCGGCACGACCGGCAAACCCACCGTCGTCGGTTATACGCAGAAGGACATCGACAACTGGGCGCAGCTGATGGCGCGTTCGATCCACGCCGCCGGCGGGCGGCCCGGCGACAAAGTGCATGTGTCCTACGGCTATGGCCTGTTCACCGGCGGCCTCGGCGCCCACTACGGCGCCGAACGACTCGGCTGCACGGTGATCCCCTTCGGCGGCGGACAGACCGAGCGCCAAGTTCAACTGATCCAGGACTTCAAGCCGAAGATCATCATGGTCACGCCTTCCTACATGCTGGCCATCGCCGACGAGTTCGACCGTCAGGGGCTGAACCCGGCGGATTGCGCACTCAAGATCGGCATTCATGGCGCCGAACCCTGGACGCAGCAGATGCGCGCCGAAATCGAGAAGCGCTTCGCCATCGATGCCATCGACATCTACGGCCTCTCGGAAGTCATGGGCCCTGGCGTGGCGCAGGAATGCATCGAAAGCAAGGACGGTCCGGTGATCTGGGAAGACCACTTCTACCCCGAGATCATCGACCCGAACACCGGAGAAGCGCTGCCCGACGGCGAATTGGGCGAACTGGTATTCACCTCGCTGACCAAGGAGGCGCTGCCGATCGTCCGCTATCGCACGCGCGATCTGACCCGCCTGCTGCCGCCGACGTCGCGCAGCATGCGGCGCATTGCCAAGATCACCGGCCGCTCCGACGACATGCTGATCATCCGCGGCGTGAACGTCTTCCCGAGCCAGATCGAGGAGCTGATCCTCAAGCAGCCGAAACTCTCTCCGCATTACCAGCTCGAAGTCAGCCGCGAGGGCCATCTCGACGCGATGGTGGTGAATGTCGAAATCAAGCCGGAATTCGCGACCGCCACCGGAGCGGAGAAGGAATTCGTCGCCCACGACCTCCAGCACCACATCAAGTCCTACGTGGGCATCTCCACGCGCGTCGAGATCAAGGCGGTGGGCACCGTCGAACGTTCGATCGGGAAGGCCAAGCGCGTCATCGATACGAGACCCAAGTAAATGTCCGACATCACCCGCGCCGGCCGGGACGAGATTTCCGCCCTGCAACTGGCACGACTCAGGAATACGCTGCAGCGTGCCTATGAGCGCGTGCCGCATTACCAGGCCAAGTTCAAGGCGCACGGCATCCATCCCGACGATCTGAAGTCGCTGGCCGATCTGGCGAAATTTCCCTTCACCTCGAAGGAAGACCTGCGCCAGACCTACCCGTATGGCATGTTCGCCGAGCCGCTCGACAACATCGTGCGGCTGCACGCTTCTTCGGGCACCACCGGCAAGCCCACCGTCGTCGCCTACACGCAGAACGACATCGACACCTGGGCCGGCATCATGGCGCGCTCGATCGCCGCCGCGGGGGGCACGAAGCGCGACATCATCCACGTCACCCATGGCTACGGACTGTTCACCGGCGGACTCGGCGTGCATTACGGCGCGGAGAAACTGGGTTGCACCGTGGTGCCGATCTCGGGCGGACAGACCGAACGGCAGGTGCAGCTGATCCGCGATTTCGGTGCGACGATGATCGTCGGCACACCTTCCTATGTGCTCAACATCGTCGACGAGTTCGAGCGCCAGGGCCTCGACCCGCGCGCCTCGACGCTCCAGCGCGGCATCTTCGGCGCCGAGCCCTGGGGGGAAAGCATGCGCTCGGAAATCGAGTCCCGTCTCGGCATCGTCGCAATGGATCTGTACGGCCTGTCCGAACTCATCGGTCCGGGCGTCGCCGTCGAATGCATCGAATCGCGCGACGGTCCGATGATCTGGGAAGACCACTTTTATCCCGAAGTCATCGACCCAGAAACCGGCAAGGTACTGCCCGACGGCGAACCGGGGGAACTGGTGTTCACCTCGCTGACCAAGGAAGCCCTGCCCATCATCCGCTATCGCACACGCGATCTCACGCGCCTGCTGTCGCCGACGGCGCGCAGCTTCCGCCGCATCGGCAAAATTACCGGTCGCTCGGACGACATGCTGATCATCCGCGGCGTGAATCTGTTCCCCTCACAGATCGAGGAACTGATCCTCAAGACCTCCAAGCTCTCGCCGCACTATCAGCTGGAAGTCTCGCGCAAGGGCCATATGGACGACCTGACCGTGCGCGTCGAAATGAAGCCCGAACTCGCCGGTGACAATAGCCTGTCCGAAACGGCAGCGGGGGAGTTGCGCCATCACATCAAGGCGATGATCGGCATCAACACGAAGATCGAGGTCATGGGCGTTGGCGGCGTCGCGCGTTCCGACGGCAAGGCGAAGCGCATCGTCGATCTGAGGAAATAGATGAAGCCGCATCACTGGCCCTGGACATTCATTTTCTTCAGCATCATCGGCACGCTGTGCCTGCTGACAGGCATCGCCGCACTCATCGGCTTGCTGGCTAACGCGCATCCGCTCCTCGCCGACTCGATGGCTGGCATCGGGCTGATCGTCTCGGCCATCGCCTGCTATCTGACCGGCGCTTTTCCGCTGGTGTTGCGGCGCCTCGCTGAACGCGAAGGCTCATGAAAATGGAAATCGCGACTTTGGGCGGCGGTTGCTTCTGGTGCGTCGAGGCCGCGCTCAAGCTGCTGGAAGGCGTGAGCAGCGTCACCTCGGGCTACGCCGGCGGCGCCATCGATCATCCAAGCTATCGACAGGTCTGCAATGGCGACACGGGCCATGCCGAAGTCGTGCGGATCGAATTCGATCCCGCCGTGATCGACTATCGCACGCTGTTGACTGCCTTCTTCGCCATTCACGACCCGACCACGCCCGATCGCCAGGGTCATGACATCGGCACGCAATACCGCTCGGTCATCTTCACCCACTCAGATGCGCAGGAACGCGTCGCGCGCGAGTTGATCGCCGCGCTGGACGCGGAAAATATCTGGCCGGCCCCCATCGTGACTGCCGTCCTGCCAGCGCCGACTTTCTGGCCGGCCGAGGATTATCACCAGGACTATTACGCCCAGAACCCGTCGCAACCCTATTGCCGTGCGGTCGTCGCGCCCAAGGTCGCCAAGCTGCGGCAGATATACGCCGCCCGTCTCAAAGCTCGCGTATAGCCCTGCAATGCCCCTGTAATCAGTCTTTCGGCATTGACCGGGGCCGGCACAATCGCGACATTCGAAATCCTGCGAGTGATCCGCGATCTTGAGCAAAGCCCTGCCACGCCTGCGCATGAAAGTTCTGGCTTGTCTGTTGATGGCCTGGCCGTTGTTCGCTCAGGCCGAAGGCGCGATCGGGTCCGGCCAGTCCGCCAGCGCCGTCCGCACCATCTCGGACGAATCCTTCCAGCGCTGGGTCAAGGAAGACAACAAGCTCATCGAAGGCATCCTCGGCAGCCTGACGCACATCGACTCTCTGCTTGTCGATATCGAGCGCATGATCAGGCAACTCCCCGATTTCGCCGCACCGGCCATGGCTGCGAAGCCCGCACCGCCACCGCACCCCGTCGTTATCGAAAAGACCGTGATCAAGGAAGTGGAAGTGCCCGGCCCCCTGGGGGGATGGATGCCTACCTTGGCCGGCGCCGGTCTGCTGGCCCTGCTGGCTTTCTGGCTGGGCAGGAAGCAGGGAACAACGCAATCGACGGCGGCAGCGGACATCAAGATTACCGGGGGCAAGCCCGAGCCGGTGAAGCCTGTTGTGGAAAAGCGCGCTGCTGCGCCCGCGGCCATCCCTGTTGCGGCGCCGACACCACCTGCCGCGCCGCAATTCGAGTTGCCTTCGCTACAACCGGAACCCGAACCGGCGCCATCCAAAGCGGCGTCGATCGAACCGTCACCCTCGATCGAGGCGCCATCCTCCGCCCAGGGCGATCAGGCGCTGGTGATCAGGCACTGGAACTTGCCGAGATCATGCTCTCGATGGGTCTCGGCCATGGCGCAACCCAGACGCTGACGGAACAGATTCGCAACGAGCCCAAGCAGGCCTTGCGGCATTGGCTCAAGTTGCTCGATATCTATCGCAAAAATGGCCAGCAGGAAGAATTCGAGCGCTCTGCAGAAGAACTGCGCCTGCACTTCAACGTCCGTCCGGAAGACTGGCATGCGCAAGCTGGCACGGCCCAGTCGCTCGAAAGCTTCCCGCACATCGCGAAGCGACTCACCGAACTCTGGGGCAAGCCCGACTGCCTCGTCTACATGCAGAACCTGCTCGACGACAACCGCGGCGGCGCACGTTCCGGCTTCCCGCAATCGGTTGCAGAAGAACTGTTGATGCTGACGAGCGTGATGCGCGAAGCCTACGGCTACCTGCCTGGCTAGGCCGCAGCATCTAAACCGGGTTCTCGATCTCCACGTAATCGCAGTTCAAACCGAAGCGTTCGGCCAGATGCGCGCCAAGCGCCATCACGCCATAGCGCTCGGTGGCATGATGGCCGGCCGCCAGATAGGGCACGCCGGACTCGCGCGCCAGATGCACCGTGTGTTCTGAAATCTCGCCGCTGATGTAGATGTCCGCGCCGGCAAGAATCGCCTGCTCGAAATAGCCCTGCGCACCACCGCTGCACCAGGCGATGGTACGAACTTCCCGCTCCGGATCGCCAATCAGTAACGGCTTGCGGCCCAGCACGGCCTCGATATTGGCGACAATGTCACGCGCAAAAGTCGGCGCTGGCGGGACGGCATTAGCCGGATCCGCCGTGTTGATGGGGACGACACCCGGCGTGCCAAGATAGCCAATCTCCTGTTCGGCGAAGCGTCCGGTGACCGTCCAGCCTAGCCGTTGTGCAAGTTGGGCGTTGTTGCCGAGTTCCGCATGCGCATCAAGCGGCAGGTGATAGGCGAACAGGTTGATGTCGTGTGCCAGCAAGGCCTGCAGGCGCTGCTTGCGAAAGCCGATGACGCGCCCATCCTCGTTTTTCCAGAACCAGCCGTGATGCACGAGGATCGCGTCCGCGCCGCGCTCGATGGCCGCCTCGATCAGCGCCTGATTGGCGGTGACGCCGCAGACGATGCACCTGATCCCGGCGCGTCCTTCCACTTGCAGGCCGTTTGGGCAATAATCGCGAAAGCGTTCCGGCATCAGAATGCCATTCAAATAAGCTGTCAATTCCTCTCGCCGCATTTTTCACTTTCCTCAAGTCTGCGCTTCCGCCATGAAACGATTGTGGCTCATTTTCGCCCAAACCGTCACGATCAGCGTCGCCGCGCTGTTCGTCATCCAGACCCTCAAGCCCGATTGGCTAGCTTGGCGTCAACCAACAGGCAACGCTGCCAACCAGACGCAAGTTGTCGCCATCCAGCAGGCCGCGGCACCCGCGCCCGACGCGCGCAAGGTAGCGACCTATGCCGATGCCGCGCAGGCGGCGCTGCCCGCCGTGGTGCATATCTTCACCAGCCAGGAAGTGCGACGCCATCCTTTCAGCAACGACCCGGTGTTCCGCCATTTCTTCGGTGACCGCTTTGGCAATGGCAACGACACGCAGCGTCGCTCGGGACTCGGCAGCGGCGTGATCGTCTCGACCGACGGCCTGATGCTCACCAACAACCATGTCGTGGAATCGGCCGACGACATCGAAATCGCCTTCCACGACGGCCGCAAGACCAAGGCCAAGCTGGTCGGTTCCGACCCCGAATCGGATCTGGCCGTGCTGCGCATCGCCAGCGATCTGCCGCTGACACCGATCACCTTCGCGACCTCGGAGTCGCTGCGCATCGGCGACGTCGTTCTCGCCATCGGCAATCCGTTCGGCGTCGGCCAGACGGTCACCTCGGGCATCGTCTCCGCGCTGGGCCGCACCCACCTCGGGATCAACACCTTCGAAAACTTCATCCAGACCGATGCCGCGATCAACCCCGGCAACTCCGGCGGCGCGCTGGTCGACAGCAATGGGCACCTGGTCGGCATCAACACCGCGATCTACTCCCAGAGCGGCGGGTCGATGGGCATCGGCTTCGCCATCCCCGTCTCGCTCGCCCGCAACGTGATGGAGCAGATCATCCGGACCGGCAGCGTCACGCGCGGGTGGATCGGCGTCGAGGTACAGGACATGACGCCCGAATTGGCCGAATCCTTCGGCGTCAAACCGGACGAGGGCGCGCTGATCGCCGGCGTGATGCGCGGGAGTCCGGCCGACAAGGCCGGCGTCAAGCCGGGCGACGTGCTGCTGGCGGTCGGCGGCAAGCCGGTGAAGGATGCGCAGGTCATGCTGGATTTGATTGCCGCATTGGCTCCGGGCGAGAAAGCGGCCTTCGGACTGGTCCGCACCGGCAAGCCGCTCGAAATCCAGATCACTGTGGGCAAGCGGCCGCGGCCACCGCGCCAATAGGCACGCCCCGCCCGACGCTTATTTCTGTTCGCGGTTGGCGACCGACTCGGCTTCGGCCTTGTCGAGTTCGGCATTCATTTCCGCCTCGCTCAATGCCTGACTTTCCGACTGATGCGCAGCAGCCTCCGCACGGGTGGACTTGCCGATCATCTGCGCCATCACGATGCCGAACTCGTAGAGCAGCCACATCGGCACCGCCAGCAGGAACTGCGAGATCACGTCTGGCGGCGTGACCACGGCGGCAATGATGAAGGCGCCGACGATCACATAGGGCCGGATTTCCTTGAGTTTTTCGATACTCACCAGCCCCACGCGCACCAGCACGATCACCACCACGGGCACCTCGAAGGTCACGCCGAAAGCCAGGAAGGTGGTCAGCACGAAGGACAGGTATTTCTCGATATCCGTCATCACCGCGACACCTTCCGGGGCGAAGGCATTGATGAAGCCGAACACGGCCGGGAAGACGATGAAGTAGGCGAAGGCCATGCCAACGAAGAACAGCACAACGCTGGCGGCCAGCAGCGGGAAGGCCAGTTTCTTCTCGTGCCGGTAGAGGCCCGGTGCGATGAAAGCCCAGGCCTGATACAAGACATAGGGCAAAGCGATGAGGAAGGACACCATCATCGTCACCTTGATCGGCACGAAGAAGGCGCCGACCACGTCGGTGGCGATCATGTGCCCACCCTCGGGCAGGGCCGCCAGCATCGGCGCCGCCAGCACGGTGTAGATGTCGCGGGCCCAGTTGACGAGACCGAGGAAGACCACGAACACCACGACCAGCGCACGGATCAACCGGTCGCGCAGCTCGACCAGATGGGAAATGAAGCTTTCCTGACCTTCTTCCATCAGCCGGCCGGCGGAAGGTTAGGTGGAACCGACGGGGCAGAGGGGGCGGGAGGCGTGAAGGGCTTCGCCGCCTCGATCGACTCGTCCGCTTTTTTCTCCGCGGACCCGAGAATCGACTGGTTGAGCTGGGTCTCGACGGTGCTCATCTGATCATTGACCTGCCGCTCCAGATCGCGTGCCTGCTCCTGGACTTGCGCTTGCAGCTTCTTCAGATCCTCAAGCTGCATTTCGCGGCTGATGTCGCTCTTGACATCGCCGACATAGCGCTGCAAGCGTCCGAGCAGGTGCCCCACCGTGCGTGCCACCTTGGGCAGACGCTCCGGCCCGATGACGATCAGCCCGACCAGGGCGATCACCATCAACTCGGAAAAACCGATGTCGAACACGTCGGATAACTAGAAAAGTCGGCGCTGGCAGGACGGCACGGCGCGCACTCAGGACTTGGTTTCTTCCTTGCGCGCTTCGCCCTCGATCGTATTGCCGGCCTGGTCCTCGACCTGTTTGGTCGCCGCACCGCCCTGGGTGCCATCCTTCATGCCATCCTTGAAGCCTTTCACCGCACCGCCGAGATCCTGGCCGATATTGCGCAGCTTCTTGGTACCGAATACCAACAAGACAATCACCAGCACGACCAGCCAATGCCAGATACTCCAAGCTCCCATCAATCTCTCCTCGATATTATTTACGCATCAGCATCGGGCCAAGCCGATCCGGCCCGCCGACGACATGGACATGAAGATGATACACCTCCTGCTGACCCACCCTGCCGGTGTTGACGATCGTGCGGAAGCCATCCGTCAGGCCTTGGCTGCGCGCCAGTTCGCCCAGCTTGCTGAACAGCTTGCCAAGCACCGGCGCATAGCTCGCATCGGCAGTCGCCAGCGAGTCGATGTGCTGCTTCGGGATCACCATGAAATGCACCGGGGCGATCGGGCTGATGTCGTGGAAAGCGAGGATGTCTTCATCCTCGTAAACCTTCTTGCAGGGAATCTCCCCGCGCACGATCTTGCAGAAGATGCAATCGCTCATGCCAACAACTCCTTACTTGCCGCGGCCGGCTTTCTCGTCGATGCCGGAAATACCCTCGCGGCGACGGAACTCCATCATGATGTCGTCGACACCGATGCCGAAGTGCGAGAGCAGCACCATGCTGTGGAACCAGAGGTCGCAGGTCTCGCGGACGAGATGCAGGCGGTCCTTGTCTTTCGCCGCCATGATGACCTCGGCGCCCTCCTCGGCGATCTTCTTGCAGATCGCGTCGGTGCCCTTGGCATACAGGCTCGAAACGTAGGATGAATCGGGCGCGGCGCCCTTGCGTGCTTCCAGGGTTTCCTGGATGCGATGGATAACTTCGAGATCGATCATTTGTAGATTTCCTTTGGGTCCTTGATGACGGGATCAATCTCCTCCCAGCCGCCCTGATCGAGCTTGTTGTAGAAACAGCTGAAGCGTCCGGTGTGGCAGGCGATGCCCCCGGTCTGCTCGATCTTGAGCAATACGACATCCTTGTCGCAATCGGTACGGATTTCCAGAACCTTCTGCGTGTGTCCTGATTCCTCGCCCTTGTGCCAGAGCTTGCGGCGAGAGCGTGACCAATAGACCGCTTCGCCGAGTTGCGCGGTCTTTTCCAGCGCCTCGCGGTTCATGAAGGCGAACATCAGCACCGTACCAGTCTTCGCATCCTGGGCGATGGCGGGCACGAGTCCCTGCTCGTCCCACTTGATATCGTTGAGCCACTTTTTCGTCACTGTCACAGTCTGACCTCTATCCCTTGTGCGCGCATGTGTTCCTTGGCCTGCCGCACGGTGTATTCGCCATAGTGAAAGATGCTCGCCGCCAGCACCGCGTCGGCACGCCCCTGCGTCACACCGTCGGCCAGATGCTGGAGATTGCCGACACCCCCGCTGGCGATGACCGGGATGGGCACCGCATCAGCCACGGCACGCGTCAGGCCGAGGTCGAAACCATTCTTGGTGCCGTCGCGATCCATGCTGGTCAGCAGGATCTCGCCCGCGCCCAACGCCGCGACCTGCTTCGCCCATTCGATCGCATCGATGTGGGTGTTGTTCCGTCCGCCGTGCGTGAACACCTCCCACTTGCCGGGCGCGGTCTGCTTGGCATCAATGGCGACGACGATGCACTGGCTGCCAACTTTTCCGGAAGCATCGGCGACGAGTTGCGGATTCTGCACCGCGGCGGTATTCATGCTGACCTTGTCGGCGCCGGCATTCAGCAGGCGGCGCACGTCCTCGACCTTGCGCACGCCACCACCGACCGTCAGAGGGATGAAGACCTGCTCGGCGCAAGCTTCGACAATGTGCAAAATGATGTCGCGATCATCCGAACTGGCGGTGATATCGAGGAAGGTAATCTCGTCGGCGCCCTGATCGTCATAGCGGCGCGCGATTTCGACCGGATCACCGGCATCGCGCAAGCCGACGAAGTTGATGCCCTTGACGACACGGCCAGCCTTGACGTCGAGACAGGGAATGATGCGCTTGGCGAGCATGGACTATGGGCGAGGTTAGTTGCCGTTGGCGATCTTGTCCGCCTCGGCCTGCGCCTTGCGGAAATCGAGCTTGCCTTCGTAAATGGCTCGACCGGTAATCGCCCCCATGATACCTTCGTCGGCAACGGCGCACAGCGCCTTGACGTCCGCCAGACTGGCGATGCCGCCGCTGGCGATGACGGGGATCTTCAGCGCCTGCGCGAGCTTGACGGTCGCCTCGACATTCGCGCCGGTGAGCATGCCGTCGCGCCCGATGTCGGTGTAGATCACGGCCTCGACACCATAGTCCTCGAATTTTTTCGCCAGGTCGATGACGTCATGGCCGGTCAGCTTCGACCAGCCATCGACGGCCACCTTGCCGTCCTTGGCATCGAGACCGACGATGATATGGCCGGGGAAGGCCGTGCAGGCATCGTGCAGGAAGCCGGGGTTCTTCACCGCCGCCGTGCCGATGATGACATAGGTGATGCCATCATCGATGCAGCGTTCGATGGTGTCGAGATCGCGGATGCCGCCACCGAGCTGGACGGGGATCTCGTCACCAACTTCCTTCAGGATCGCCTTGATGGCCGGCTCGTTCTTCGGCTTGCCGGCGAAAGCGCCGTTGAGGTCAACGAGGTGCAGGCGCCGGGCGCCCTGTTCGATCCAGTGGCGCGCCATTGTGGCGGGTTCTTCGGAAAACACCGTGGCATCGTCCATGAGGCCCTGTTTCAGGCGCACACAATGCCCGTCTTTCAGGTCAATCGCGGGTATCAGCAGCATGGTCGGTATGGAGTCAGTACGAAAAAATCATGGGTTCCATTGGATGAAGTTTTCCAGCAGTCGCAGGCCGGCTGCTGCACTTTTCTCCGGATGGAATTGCACGGCAAAGATGTTAGCGCGGGCTACCGCACTGGTAAACGCAATGCCGTAGTTCGTTGAGCCGGCGATCACTTCAGGCTGTGTCGGCTCAACGTAGTAGCTATGCACGAAATAGTAGCGCGTGCCGTCGGCGATGCCTTGCCAGAGCGGATGCGGTGCCGACTGCCAAACTTCGTTCCAGCCCATGTGGGGCACCTTGAGGCGCGCACCCGACGGCTCGTACATTGCCGCATCGGGGAAATGCCTGACCTGGCCTGGAAACAAACCCAGGCCGGCGACATTGCCTTCTTCGCTGTGTTCGAACAACATCTGCAGGCCGATGCAGATGCCGAGGAAAGGTTTCTCGCCGGCAGCGCGAATCACGGCCTCGGCCAGTCCACGCGCATTGAATTCGCGCATGCAGTCCGGCATCGCGCCCTGACCGGGCACGATGATCCGCTCGGCATCCGCCAGTACCTGGGGTTCGGCGGTGACGACAACCTTGTGGCTGGGGGCAACATGCTCGACCGCTTTCGCGACGGAGCGCAAATTCCCCATGCCGTAATCGACGATTGCGACGGTTTTCATCTGGAGTACGAAGAACCTAGAGGCTGCCCTTGGTCGAAGGCACCATGCCGCCAGCACGCGGATCGGCGCTGACAGCCATGCGCAAGGCGCGCGCAAAGGCCTTGAACACCGACTCGGCCTGATGGTGCGCGTTATCGCCGCGCAGATTGTCGATATGCACGGTGATCCCGGCGTGATTGACAACCGCCTGGAAGAATTCGCGCGCAAGATCGACATCGAACTCGCCGATCATGGCACGCGTGAACTCGACGTTGAAGCTCAGTCCCGGCCGGCCGGACAGATCGACGACGACGCGCGACAAAGCCTCATCGAGCGGTACGTAGGCATGGCCATAGCGCGTCAGGCCTTTCTTGTCGCCGAGCGCCTGCGCCAGCGCCTGTCCCAGCGTGATGCCGACATCCTCGACAGTGTGGTGCGCGTCGATGTGCAGGTCGCCCTTGGCCTCGATGACAAGATCGATCATCCCGTGGCGGGCAATCTGATCGAGCATGTGATCGAAAAAGCCGACGCCCGTCGCCAGTTGCGACTTGCCCGCGCCGTCCAGATCGAGTTGGACGCGGATTTGGGTTTCCAGCGTGTTGCGTGAAATTTCAGCAGTGCGCATTGCAGTGATCGGCCAGTGAAGGCCATCGCCAGGAAATCTTTATTCGAGCGGGGCATAATACCATTTCAACTCACCCGCACATTGATTCCACCTGCCATGAGCCGATTCTGGAGTAGCGCTGTCCGCGCCTTGCAACCCTATGTTCCGGGCGAACAGCCCAAACTGGCCAACCTCGTCAAGCTCAACACCAACGAAAATCCCTATGGACCGAGCCCCAGGGCACTGGCCGCGATGCAGGGTGAACTCAGCGACACGCTCAGACTCTATCCCGATCCGGAGAGCGTACGGCTGCGCACGGCGATCGCAGACTTCTTCAGCGACATCAACCTGCAACAGGTCTTTGTCGGCAACGGTTCGGACGAGGTGCTGGCGCATGCCTTCCTCGCGCTGCTGAAGCAGGAGCGGCCGATTCTGTTTCCCGACATCACCTACAGTTTCTATCCGGTGTATTGCAAGCTGTACGAGGTCGACTATCGCTGCGTGCCGCTCGATGACAATTTCGCGCTACGTGTCGCCGATTATGCCCAGCCCAACGGAGGCATCATCATCGCCAACCCGAATGCGCCGACCGGTCGCGCCCTGCCGCTTGCGGATATCGAGGCACTGCTCAAGGCGAACCCGGATTCCGTGGTTGTAGTCGATGAGGCCTACATCGATTTCGGCGGGGAATCTGCCGTCCCGCTGGTGAATCGTCATGCCAACCTGCTGGTCGTGCAAACGCTTTCCAAATCGCGCTCGCTTGCAGGTCTGCGTGTCGGTTTCGCCATCGGACATCCCGAACTCATCGATGGCCTTAATCGCGTCAAGAACAGCTTCAACTCCTATCCGCTCGACCGTCTGGCCATCGCCGGCGCGACAGCCGCTATCGAGGATCGCGAGTGGTTCGACCGCACCCGGCAGGCCGTGATTCGCACACGCGAAACACTGACAAAGGATCTGGAGATGCTGGGCTTCGAAGTGCTGCCCTCGGCGGCAAACTTCGTCTTTGCACGCCACCCGCGGCACGATGCCGAAAAGTCGGCGCTGGCGCTACGGCACCGCGGCATCATCGTGCGTCACTTCCGTCTGCCGCGCATCGAGCAGTTCCTGCGCATCACCGTCGGCACCGATGAACAGTGCGCGACACTGATCGCGGCACTGAAAGAAATCGTCAGCGTTTGAGGCGAAGTTCCGCCGCGCGCTGGTGGGCGAACAGGCCTTCGCCGTGCGCCAGCGTAGCCGCGATCGGGCCCAGCGTCTGCGCACCCGCCTCGGAAACTTCGATGATGCTCGAGCGCTTCTGGAAATCATAGACGCCCAGCGGCGAGGAGAAGCGCGCGCTGCGCGAAGTCGGCAGTACGTGATTGGGCCCGGCGCAGTAATCGCCCAGCGATTCGGAACAGTAGTGGCCCATGAAGATCGCCCCGGCGTGGCGGATTTTCGGCAACAGCGCGCGCGGATTCTCGACGGATAACTCCAAGTGCTCCGGCGCGATGCGGTTGGCGACCACGCAGGCTTCGTCGAGATCGGAAACATGAATCAGCGCGCCACGTCCGTAGATCGAGGCGGAAATCACGTCCTTGCGCGGCATGCTCGGCAGCAGACGTTCGATGGCCGCGGCGACGCGGTCGAGGTAAGCGGCGTCGGGACAAAGCAGGATCGCCTGCGCCAATTCGTCGTGCTCGGCCTGCGCAAACAGGTCGATCGCCGTCCATTCCGGATCGCCCGAGCCGTCAGCAATCACCAGCACTTCCGATGGTCCGGCCACCATGTCGATCCCGACGGTACCGAACACGCGCCGCTTGGCGCTGGCGACGTAGGCGTTGCCCGGGCCGACGATCTTGTCGACCTGCGGGATGGTTTGCGTGCCGTAGGCCAGCGCGGCCACCGCCTGCGCACCGCCGATGCAGAACACGCGATCGACGTTTGACAGGTGGGCGGCGGCGAGCACGAGCGGATTCTTCAACCCGCCAGGCGTCGGCACCACCATGATGAGCTCCCTGACGCCCGCGACCTTGGCGGGAATCGCGTTCATCAGCACCGAACTGGGGTACGCGGCCTTGCCGCCTGGCACGTAGAGGCCGACGCGGTCGAGGGCCGTCACCTGCTGGCCGAGGCAGGTACCATCCGCTTCGGTGTATTCCCAAGACCCGATCTTCTGGCGCTCGTGATAAATCCGGATGCGTTCGGCAGCCTGCTTGAGGGCTTCGCGCTGCTCGTCCGGCAGATTCTTGTAGGCGGTTTCGAGTTCGCTCAGCGGCAGTTCGAGTTCGGCCATGATCTTGGCCTCGAGCCGGTCGAAGCGGCAGGTGTAATCCAGCACGGCAGGGTCGCCCAGCATACGCACATTGGCGAGGATCTCGGCGACGGTGCGCTCGATGGCTTCGTCGGTGGAGTTGTCGAAGGCAAGCAGCGTGTCGAGCGTAGACAGGAACTCTGAGTCGCGGGAGGACAGGCGGCGAATCGATTGACTCATGATATGGCGGTTTCTATCGCATCGATGACGGGTTGGAGCAGGCTGCGCTTCATCTTGAGGCTGGCCTGATTGACGACGAGGCGCGAGGAGATCGGCATGATGTCCTCGACCTCGACCAGATTGTTGGCCTTGAGCGTCCCTCCCGACGACACGAGGTCAACGATGGCGTCTGCCAGACCGGCGAGCGGCGCGAGTTCCATCGAGCCGTATAGCTTGATCAGGTCGACATGCACGCCCTTGGCGGCGAAATGCGCGCGGGCGGTAGGACAGGCGGCGAATCGATTGACTCATGATATGGCGGTTTCTATCGCATCGATGACGGGTTGGAGCAGGCTGCGTTTCATCTTGAGGCTGGCCTGATTGACGACGAGGCGCGAGGAGATCGGCATGATGTCCTCGACCTCGACCAGATTGTTGGCCTTGAGCGTTCCTCCCGACGACACGAGGTCAACGATGGCGTCTGCCAGACCGGCGAGCGGCGCGAGTTCCATCGAGCCGTATAGCTTGATCAGGTCGACATGCACGCCCTTGGCGGCGAAATGCGCGCGGGCGGTATTGATGTATTTGGTGGCGACACGCAGGCGCGCGCCGCGCCGCACGGCGGCGGCGTAGTCGAAGCCAGCGGGGGTGGCGACGCACATGCGGCATCGGGCGATCTTCAGGTCGAGCGGTTGATACAGGCCGGCACCGCCATGTTCAATCAGAACGTCCTTGCCGGCGATGCCAAGATCGGCCGCACCGTATTGCACGTAGGTCGGCACGTCGGAGGCGCGTACGATGACGACGCGCACATCGGACCGGTTGGTGCCGATGATGAGCTTGCGTGACTGCTCCGGATTTTCGTTCGGAACGATGCCGGCGGCGGCGAGCAGCGGCAGGGTTTCCTCGAAGATGCGACCTTTCGACAGGGCGATGGTGATGCCTGAGTATCCGTTCATCGGGTCATTTTACCCGCCGCACTCGGGCGCCCAGCGCCGCCAGCTTGGTCTCGATGTGTTCGTACCCGCGATCGAGGTGGTAGATACGCTCGACCACCGCCTCGCCACGCGCGGCAAGGCCGGCGATTACCAGGCTGGCCGAAGCGCGCAGATCGGTTGCCATCACCGTGGCGCCGTCGAGCTTGCCAACGCCCGTGACGAAAGCCGTGTTGCCGTCGATCTTGATATCGGCGCCGAGGCGGATCAACTCGACCGCATGCATGAAGCGATTCTCGAAGATGGTCTCGCGAGCGCCGTCGAGCTTGCCAACACCCGTGACGAAAGCCGTGTTGCCGTCGATCTTGATATCGGCGCCGAGGCGGATCAACTCGACCGCATGCATGAAGCGATTCTCGAAGATGGTCTCGCGAATCACCGCCGTGCCCTCGGCCACGGTGTTGAGTGCCATGAACTGGGCCTGCATGTCGGTCGGAAAGGCCGGATAGGGCGCGGTGCGGATGCTGACCGCCTTGAGCCGCGGCGGCGCCTTGAGGCGGATCGCGTCGCGTTCCAGAACGATCTCGCAGCCGGTATCCATCAGCTTGTCGATCACGGCATCGAGATAGCCGCCCGCAGTATGCGTCAGCCTCACCTCGCCACCGGTCGCGGCGACGGCGCAGAGATAGGTACCCGTCTCGATGCGGTCAGGCATGATGCGGTGCGTGGCGCCGTGCAGGCGCTCGACACCGCGGATGCGGATTACGTCGGTACCGGCGCCAGAAATACTGGCGCCCATGGCGACGAGGCAGTTGGCGAGGTCGACCACCTCGGGCTCGCGCGCGGCGTTCTCGATCACCGTCTCACCTTCGGCAAGACAGGCCGCCATCATCAGGTTTTCGGTGCCGGTCACCGTCACCATGTCGGTGAACAGGCGCGCGCCCTTTAGTTTGGGAGCACGCGTATGAACATAGCCCTGTTCGACACTGGTCTCGGCACCCATGGCCGTGAGACCCTTGATGTGCTGATCGACGGGGCGAGCGCCAATCGCGCAGCCGCCCGGCAGCGAAACGCGCGCCTCACCACAGCGCGCCGTAAGCGGGCCGAGCACCAACACCGACGCGCGCATGGTCTTGACCAGTTCGTAGGGCGCGACCGGGTTGTCGAGTCCTGAGGCGTCGAGCGTCACGGACATCTGTGCCGTCTCGCCAGCGCCGACTTTTTCCTGCGTCACCTTCACGCCCATCTGCGCCAGCAACTTGAGCATGGTGGCAATGTCGTTCAGGTTTGGGACGTTGGTCAGCGTTAGCGGTTCGCGCGTCAGCAGCGCAGCGCACAGCAGTGGCAAGGCGGCATTCTTGGCGCCGGAGATGGCAACCTCCCCCGCGAGGGCAACGCCGCCCTCGATCAGCAGCTTATCCAAGGAGACCGCGCCCCTTTGCTTCGACAGGCGTCAGGCACTGCATCGACAAGGCATGCAGGGTCTCGGTTTCGAAGTGTTCACGCAGCACGGCATTGACCCGCTGTTGCCGCTGGACGCGATTCAGTCCATCGAATGCCGCGCTGACAATGAGCGCCTCGAAATGGCGACCATCGCCACCGACGGAAAGGTGTTCGCATGCAAGGCCGGAACGAATCCAGTCCTCGATCTGTTGGGGAAGCAGCATTGGATTTGAGTAATGAATGGATCAGGACAGCGACAGCAGGCCGGACACGTCATAGACGTCGGCGAGGCTGCGCAGGTTATGCGGCGGATTGACGATGGTGATGACCTTGCCGGCGGCCTGCGCCGCACGCTGCCAGCCGAACAGGACTGCCAGGCCGGATGAGTCGATTTCGGCGACTTCGGAAAGATCGAAAGTCGTTCTGCCTTGCGCCAGCGCTTGAACTCCCTGCGCCAGCAGCACGGCAGCATTGTCGATCGTCATGCTTCCGGATATGGCCGAACCTCCATCGAGAGCTTGAATCCGGACGCTCATTTGGCTGGACTCGATGCTCCCGACTTGTTCTTTGCCTGCAGGCTGCGGATCAGACCGTCGATGCCGCCTTTCTGAATTTCCTGCGTAAACGAGGAGCGATAATTGGTCACGAGGCTGACGCCAGCCACCTCGATGTCATAAACCTTCCAGCCGGGATTCGCTTTTTCGAGGTAGTAATCGATCTGCACCGGCTTGCCGCCGGACTGCTTGACCTCCGTGCGTACCCTCACGTCCGTATCTGTTGCAGCCATCCGAAAAGGCTTGAAGACGATTTCCTGGTCGCGATACTCGGTCAACGCCTTGGAATAAGTGCGCACCAGCAGATTGCGGAATTCATCTACCAGAACTTTCATCTGGTCCGGCGTCGCCTGACGGCCCTCACGGCCCAGCGCCAGTTGCGTCATGCGCTGGAAATTGAAGTGCGGCAGGATCTTCGTTTCGACGAGTTCAAGCGTCTTCCTCGAGTTGCCGTTCTGGATGTCCTTGTCCTTGCGCACGGCATCCAGCACTTCGCTCGTTACATTCTTCACCAGCACATCCGGCGCCACATCGGACGCCATGGCAGCAACGGAAAACAGGCAGGCGGCCAACAGGCCGAGAAGGTATTTCATGGTTGATCCTTGATGACGATCAGTCGAGTTCGCGTGGCGGATTGCCGTCGTGAATCAGGTTGCGGCGACGTTGCAGGTAACCGTCGCGTACGTAGGCATACTTGTCGAGCGCTGCCTCCTCGATCACCTTGTCGGCCGGCAACAGGTCAGCGCGGGTATCGATCAGGCGCAAGGCCGTCAGGCTGTTGCGCGTCGGCACATCGCTCACATTGGCAACCGGGTCGGTAGCCACGTCGAGCACCAAGCCGACCGTGTCGCGCACCGTACGCGGCCCGAAGACCGGGATCACGACATAGGCGCCATCGCCAGCACCCCAGCGGCCAAAGGTCTGGCCGAAATCCTCTTCGTGTTTTTCCAGTCCGGCCTCGGTAGCGACATCGAACAGGCCAAGGATGCCGATCGTGCTGTTGATGACCACACGGCCAAGATCACTGAACGCCTGATCGGGCTTGCCCTGCAGCAGGTTGTTTACGCCGATGAACAGGTCGGCGATGTTGCCGAAGAAATTCGTGACGCCCGTCCGCACCGGCGCCGGAAGAACCGCATCGTATCCCTGCGCCACCGGCTTGATCAGCACGGTATCGAGGCCTTCGTTGAAAGCGAACATCGCGCGGTTGAAGCCCTCGATCGGATCCTTCGGATTGCCCGAGGTAGCGCAACCGCTCAACAACGCGGAGAGCGTCAGCACCAGCAAGGTCTCCTTGAAACGGCTCGCGTTTTTCTGCGATTTCATCAACTGCACCTTTCCGATGGTCACTTCTTGTCTTCGCTTTCCGCAGCCTTGTCGAACATGAACTGGCCGATCAGCTTCTCCAGCACTATCGCCGACTGCGTCTTCATCATCATATCGCCGGCCTTGAGCATTTCCACATCGCCGCCGACATCGAAACCGACATACTGCTCGCCCAGCAAGCCGGACGTGTTGATCGTGGCGAACGTGTCGCGCGGGAACTGGTAGCGCTTGTCGATGCGCATCGACACCAGCGCCCTGTAGTTCTCGGGATCGAACCTGATTTCGCCCACCCGCCCCACCACCACGCCGGCACTCTTCACCGGCGCGCGCACCTTCAGTCCGCCGATATTATCAAAACGCGCCTGAATGGCATAAGTTTCGCCGACATCCGAGGAGCTCAGGTTGCCCACCTTGAGTGCCAGAAACAACAAAGC
>Ga0209835_1000725_pt1 | contig 20279 bp, 20 predicted proteins | sample LakKivwa52mmetaG_FD_184138 | JGI IMG/M metagenome (GOLD analysis project Ga0209835, IMG submission 184138) | Anoxic lake water microbial communities from Lake Kivu, Rwanda to study Microbial Dark Matter (Phase II) - Lake Kivu water 52m metaG... | ecosystem: Environmental > Aquatic > Freshwater >...
ATGAAAAATAATTGTTTTTTTTGCCAGTTTAAAGCAGAACCATCATTTAAAAGCATTGAAAATCTTGAGAAATTTTTAACTGTCCGCAGAAAAATCGTCAATAGAGAGCGATCACAGGTTTGTGCCAAACACCAACGATCTGTAACAAAGCAGGTAAAATATGCTCGATTTCTCGCGCTTTTACCATACGTCTCATATCAAGGAATGAAGTAAAAAATGGTATCATGAGAAAATGACAATAGAATTTCCAGTTGATGGAAATAGAGAGGTTGCGGTTCGTGTGGGCATGAAAGTTGATTTTTCAACACCCTTGTATAAAGGAGAGGAGCGCCTATCCACTCGTATTGAAGTAACAAATACACTATCTGTCCATCCTAAGGAAATCTTTACCTTTTTAAAAAAAAATGTTGGAGACATTGTTCAAAAAGGTGAACTACTAGCGCAAAAAAAATCATTTTTTAGCACTCATAACGTTATATCTGACTCATCGGGAGAAATCACTGAAATTGACCACATTGATGGAGTTGTTCTTATTGAGTCTGAGGTAGATACACGAACTGAAACATGTTGGTTCACAGGCGAGGTATCTTCTGTAACAAAAGGACACATTTCACTCAAAATTGGGAAACATATAACGGCCCATGCTGAACATATAAGCGACATGTTTGGAGGTGAGGTATGGTTCATAAAGGATGATCAAGGAGAGGTTCCATTGTACCCGGTTGCCTGTGCTTCATTGATAAGTTCATATGAACAAGCAAAAATGGAGGCGATGGGGGTAAGAGGACTTATTACTAGTACATCCAAAAACGAAGTCATTCAGTTTCCAGTGGCCAAATTAAAAGACTTTTCAGTTTTAGAACAGGTAAAACAAAAACAACTTTCCTATTGTGCAACACAACCTCAACATAGTACAATCATATTTTACTCACTATGATAAGTCATAAACCAAGACGTACTATTACCCATTTACTACTTGCGGCATCAATTGCCGTCTTGTTATTTGGTGGTGGCTATAGTTATGGAAAGTATCAAACTACTCAGGAACAAAAAAAATTACTTTCTCAAAGAAATATTGATTTCACATTATTTTGGAATGTATGGGACACTATCTCAAAAAAGTATGTAGACCAGTCAAAAATAGATAAAAATAAGATGTATCTTGGAGCAATTAAAGGAATGGTTGCAGCTATCGAAGACCCCTATACGTTTTTTCTTAACACAGAAGAAAATAAACAATCTAAAGATGACTTAGGTGGAAAATTTGAGGGAATTGGAGCTCAGTTGGGGCTTAAGGATAATCTAGTAGTGGTTGTTGCCCCACTAAAGAATTCTCCAGCGGAGAAGGCAGGCATACAGGCAGGTGACATAATTTATAAAGTTGATGGCACCGAAACGAAGGATATGCCACTTACCCGTGTTGTGTCGCTCGTTCGAGGAGACCGTGGAACAAAAGTAACTCTTTCTATTGTTCGTACAGGTAAACAATTAGAGTTTGTTGTAGTAAGAGATGTAATTCAGGTAGAGTCTGTTGAGCTTACATATGAAAAGAATATTGCCCATCTAAAATTAAATCAATTTGGAGATAAGACGGTAGATGAATGGGAAACCAAAGTTGCCGATATTCGAGCAAAATGGGGAAACCGTGAGATAAAGGGATTGGTTTTAGATCTTCGAGACAATCCAGGTGGATATCTTGAAAGTTCAGTCTATCTTGCGGGGGAGTTTTTAGATGCGGGTAAAGTGGTGGTAAAGCAGGAGTCGGTGGTATACGAAACAAAAACCTATACGGTGAATCGTCAGGGGAAGCTTCTAGATGTCCCCATGGTGGTACTTGTTAACAAAGGGTCTGCATCTGCCTCTGAAATTCTTTCAGGAGCTTTACGAGACAATAAACGTGCAGTACTTATTGGAGAAAAAACCTTTGGGAAAGGATCTGTACAAGAGGCTATAGATTTAGGTGAAGGAGCAGGGCTTCATGTTACCGTTGCCAAATGGGTGTTGCCTGGTGGAGAGTGGATTAACGGGAAAGGAATTGAGCCACAAATAAAGGTAGAAAACACAGTACAAGAGGGAAACACGCTTACTCGAGAAAATGATATTCAGCTTGATCGTGCAATCAAAGAGGTAACACAATAATATTCAGTTTTTTTTAAGTTTTCTGGAGTACAATAAACGTAATTCTATGAAAAAACTTATTACTGCAGGACTGCTTACAATAGTAGTTATTTGGATTTTCCGGACATACTCACTTCCTAAGATTACGCTTCCAAAACTACCGTCTTTCACAAACCAAAAGCAAGCTGTTCAGGAAACAAAACAGGTCGTATATGAAGAATCAGTAGTAACATCGGTAGTTGAAAAAAGTCTACCTTCGGTTGTAACAATCGGTATTGTAACTACTCGCCAAATGGGAGGGGTATTGGAGTTTGATCCTTTTAATCCTTTTTTTAACTTCAGAAGAAATAGGGGTCCCCAAGAAAAGGTTGATCGAAACATCGGGAGTGGATTCATTATTTCTGAGGATGGACTCATTATCACAAATAAACATGTTGTTACAGACACAGAGACATCGTATAAAGTACTGACGAGTGATGACGTAAAGTATGATGTTGAAAAAATTTATCGTGATCCAAATAACGATCTTGCAATTTTGAAGATTCAGGCAAAAGGACTAAAACCACTAACTCTTGGTGACTCAGACTCGTTGAAATTAGGCCAAATGGCAATAGCAATAGGCACCCCTTTGGGTGAGTTTACCAACACGGTAACGGTGGGTATCGTATCTGGCCTAGGACGGGGAATTACGGCAGGGTCTCCATTTGAGGGATTTGTAGAAAAACTTGATGGCGTAATCCAAACTGACGCTGCTATTAATCCTGGCAACTCAGGGGGGCCACTTCTCAACTCAAAAGGACAGGTAATTGGTGTTAATTCTGCCATAGCTCAAGAGGGACAGAACATAGGCTTTGCTATACCGGTAAAAGTAGTTGAAAAACTTATTGAGCAGTTTGAGTCAAGAGGAAGCACATTTGAACGCCCGTATATAGGAATTCAGTATCAAACAATTGACAGAAGAACGGCAATACTCAATGAGCTACCAGAAGGAGCTTACATTGAACGTGTTGTACCGGAATCACCCGCAGAAGTTGCAGGTGTGCTGGCAGATGACATAATTACTGCAATTGATGGGGTAAAACTTTCTTCATCAAATAAAGATTTGGCACAGCTGTTATCTGATAAAGCAATTGGTCAAAGGGTAAAGCTTACCATTTGGAGGGAGGGAAAGACTCTTTCAATTAAGGTGGTCATCGGATCTCAAAGCTGAAATAGTGCAACGGCGTTTGCTGTGGTAATCTTCATGACTTCCTGGGGGGTAGTTTTTTTTATTTCAGCTACTTTTTCTGCAATTAATGGGATGTTTCGTGGCCCATTTGGATATTGTTTTTGCGATTTTAATGGCTCTGGTAGAAGAAACGGCGAGTCCGTCTCAAGAACAAGCATTTCAAGGGGGACGTGAGAGATAAACTCAGCCTTTGCGCTATCATACGTAACATCACCATCTACTCCAATATACATATTGTGTGATTGCGCAAACGCAACAAGCTCCATTTCTGGCTCGCAACAGTGAAAAACCGATCTTCCTTCAAAAAAAGGATCCCATTCGTTGGTGAGTAGCTCAAGCATTACCTGTTTTGTTTCTCTATTGTGCAAAATAAGTGATTTTTGATACCTTTTTGCTAGGTGGATCTGTTTTTTCAAGAGTTCAGTTTGAATGGTAATAAATTCTGGAGTTATGGCATATGCTTCGTATTTTGTATTTTCATACACATGTGTATCTAGACCAACTTCGCCGATAGCAACAACATTTTTTTGGGTAATCAAACCAGTTAACTCTTGCATCAGATCGTGAATTACATCTTGGTACGTATTAAATCCAATCGCGTATGCATGGTGTGGGTGTATGCCAACTGCTGCGTACACCTGAGGAAATTGAGTTGCAATATCTACAGCTTTTCGAGAGGATGACACATCGGTGCCAGGCACAATAATCACATCTACATTTTCGCGATGTGCATCTTCAAGCTCTTTTTTGAGCGTTTTTTTAAACCGACTAAAGTTTAAGTGGCAGTGTGTATCAATATACATTGTGTAGGGGTAAATTATGCGTTATGATTATAGCGTAATGAAAAGGTTGTGGGTTGTGATTCTTCTATTTTTAAGTATGCTTTTTGCGGCTCAACAGTCGCAGTCATATTGGGCAGTTGAAAATGATGATGTGGTGTGGAAAGAGGGAGAAGTGCTAGGCTCAAACACTTCAAATACCATCATCTACATGTCAAGTACTCGACTACTGGCCCTCACAAGTGAAGAGTGTACATATCAAGATAAGACGTGTACAAATCCTGAGAGAAATCAAGGTTGGAATAATCTAACCACGCTAGGAAGCACAACATGGGAAGAAGTGTTAAATAATATTACTAAATGTACAAATGAAGAATGGAAGGATTGGTGCTGTGTGTGTTTAGAAGACTCAAAACCAAATATCTGCTCATATCCTGATATAGTAAGTACACTTACCTGCACATATGGTCCTACGAATACTCCTACCCCAACATTTACTCCTTCACCCACCTTTATCCCATCACCAACTCGAACGCCAACACCCACAAGAACTCCTACACCAACTCGTACACCCACACCTACTCCAACGCCAACGAATACTCCCACTCCAGTTTCGCAGATTGGAGCGAGTAGCAACGTGAATACCGGGGGATCGGGGGGATCATATGTATATGTATCCCCAACTCCAACACCTAAAATTGTGGTAAAAGCAACTCCTACACCAACTCCGATACCTAATCTGTTTGATGTATTTTTTGGAGCTTTTCGCCCAACCGCAACACCTATCCCAACGCCGGTCCCACTTGGTCCCACATCTACTCCAACACCAATTCCAGAAAATTTGAAACCAATTATTGAAATACAACCATTACCAACTCCACAACAGGTGGTACCAACTTCAATTGCAACAAAAACGATTACCGAGAAGAAAGAAATTTACGTCTTAAATACACAGGCGCTCTCTCAGATTAAAGTTGTACCCAATCCCGATCCAGTTATTATCCCAACTGAAAAACCACTGTTAGCAAAACAGCAGAAAACCTTAGTAAATGAAGAGTTGAGACAGGGAGGAGGCATACTAGTAGCCTTACAAGAAAAAACGGGGGCTCAGTTTGTATCAAGTCAGGATGAAATAACCGTAAAACGAGGAAATCAATTTTTTAGTATTAGCAATCAGAATGCTTCTCAAAATAAAACGCAAGAAAAGACAGAGACAAAACAAGGGGAAACCGCTCAACGAGACGGAAATAATAAGACCAATATCAGCGCACCAAAGCTAGAAATAAATGCAAATAATGTTATTGCGAAATCAGACATGGCCCTTTCTATTGACCCATTGAGCGGAATTCTTACTGTTGATACTCCGACAGGCCCACAGAAAGTGACCATAATGCCTGACGAAGCGCTTGGAATAATTCAAGAGTTAAGAGCGCTGCATATAGAGCTTCAAAATCCAAGCATTGACCTTATAACTGATAAGGGCGTTCTTGTTTACTCAATTCAGGGGAACCGCCTTGAAAAATTTTTCGGACTGCTTCCCGTTACTATTCAAAAAGAGCTTATAATTTCAGCAGATACAGGTGGCATTATACGTGTAAATTTACCCTTACTATCCCGTTTATTGAGCTTCTTTACATTTTAATTCCATACCCCGATTGGTAAACGGTCGAAGTAAGATTGTTATGAAATTGTGCTTGAGAGTATGTATATGATTGTGAAAAAGCATGTTCACCCATCACATTTCGTTTTTTTTCATCAGAAAATAGTGAGGTAATCATAGTAGCAATTGAGTCAGAGTCCTCAGGATCACAGAATAAACCAGCCTTACCCGCTATTTCATGAAAAATGGGTCTATCTGCAAGTATGGATGGACACTTAAATGCTCCCGCTTCTACATAGGAGAACCCAAAACCTTCATCTCGTGAGATAAGTAAATTAAGTCGCGCTTTTTGATAGAGTGTTGAGAGTTGCTGATCTGAGACATACCCTGCAAAAATGAATCGCTTATCAAACTGAGCAATTTGAAAGAATTCACGAAGGTCTTTTTGCCAAGGATCTGTGTATTTGAGAGGATCTACTTCTTCAAATATTTTTCCCACAAACATACAAGTCACATCAGCTTTTTGGATTGCTCGTGCTATGTTGGGAAGATTTTTATTCCATGTTCCATCCCCAACATAGATACAATAATTACCCGATTGTGTATGTATAACACTCTCACTAGACTGCCAAAATGACCGAGCGAGAGTTGGATAGACCACCGATACTTTGTGTTCGGAAATAGCAAGGATTTTAATTATATCCCCTTTACTCGCCTGAGAATCGGTAATAACATGGTCTATGTGATTTTTTAAAATCCATCGAGACCATGCCTCAAACAATGTGGCACGAAGACCTGCTGGAAATTGTTGTGGATATTTTTGAGGAATAAGATCGTGAATTACTGCAATTTGTCTATCTGCAATCCTTCTTGAAATGAGTGGTTTTTGAAAAAACGTAAAAAAAGGCTGAATAAAAAACGAATGAGATGGTATAGATGAGAGCGAAGTAGTAAAAATCCAGTTTGAAGGAGCATTTTCACGCCATATTTGCATATAACGGCCAATGCCTCGCACACGACTCAGTTCATCTAATTGTGTAGGATCATATATAAATACTGGAGCATGCATACGAAACAATTGTATCAGGTTCTTGTATGAAGGTGCTTGTTTTGCTACACTTCAGCTTATGAATAAATATATCCTTACTCTAAATGATGTTGATGCATTTGTTTCCAGTACAAAATATCAAGTTGAAAATCCGCTCATCTCACGATGTATTGATGGGAGATATACTCCAGCTGAGACATTGCCTATACTTGGCTTTCCTGGGGCTGATCCAGGTCAGTTGGGGGTTATTTTTGCAGCACTCCATACGAATGGCATAGAGGGTGACCATACGAAAATAGTTGAAGCAGTGTCAAAAGTGGTCGGTGGGAAGGATAAACTTCATCAACATACCGATTCGCATGCTGATCAGACAGTTACACTTGGCGGATGTGGTCATATTAAACAGGCATCAACAGATCCAGAAGCTTATTCTTTAACCAATGAAGACATAGGTTTTATTAAAGAAGTATTTACACCCTTAAGAAAACAGAATGAAACAGTTCTCCATGGCGATCATCAGGAAGGGGCGGTGCTCCTATTAAAGGGCGGCTGGGGAGTTGCGCCTCAAGCAACAATTCAAACACAAGATGGAAGGAAGGCAGTTCAGGTATTTGTATTTCACTCAACATATGCAACCAAGCGGAACAAGATTATTGCTCAACAACTAGTCGACAGTGGGGCAGTAACCTTACCTAGGGGTACTGATGTTGAGTATATCGAACGAGCGTTACATGAAGAAACAGAAAATCACCTAATGGAGACTGCAAAACGCCTTGCAAAGGGACTTCCTATCTATGAAGTCTCATTTGACGAGCGTGGCGACTTTGTTATTAAAGAATTAGGAACAGTATAACTACCTATGATAATCGGACCGGAAGCATTACTTAAACTTGTTAAGGAACTAAATCTAGTTGAAGGGCTTGCAGAACGCGAACTTACCACACCAGAAGGCGCTGGGTTTGACCTTCGGTTGGGCGAGGCATTTACTATTTCCGGAAATGCTTTTTTAGGAGTAACCCATAGGGAAACGCCTAAAATTAAATCACAAATCACAAATGACAAATCACAAAAAAAGTCACTTGTTATTAAGCCGGGGGAGTTTTATCTTGTGACTACAATGGAGTCAGTTAATCTACCTCTCAATTTATGTGCAACCTTTATACCGCGTACGACAACATTTCGATCAGGACTGTTTTTACGAACAGGAGTGGCACAGCCTGGATATAAGGGGAAACTTACGTTTGGCTTAAAAAATGAAGGACCAATTACGGTAGAGATTGAGTACGGAGCACGTTTTGTATTTGTGCAGTTTCATGAAGTTGTTGGAGGCACACAGTATAAAGGACAATGGCAGGGAGGAAGGATCACAACTGAAAGTAGAGAAAAACAGATATAAATTACAAATTATCAAAAATGTCATTTTGTAATTTTAATTTTGTGATTAGTAATTGATTGGTAATTTGAAATTTGTCATTTGAAATTTGCATATGAATAAACAAAGGCATCCCGAATACCAGTATTTAGAACTATTAAAAGACATTCTTGACAATGGCGTACGTAAAGTAGATAGAGGTACGGGTGATGCATCATATAGTGTGTTTGGACGGCAAATAAGGTTTGATTTATCAGGAGGAATACTCCCGCTTCTTACCACTAAAAAGGTGTACTGGAAGGGCGTTTTGCATGAGCTGTACTGGTTTTTATCTGGTCAATCCAATATTAGATACTTAGTCGACAACAATGTTCATATTTGGGATGATTATCCGTACAAGATATATCTAGAAAAAAATCAAAAATTAAAAATCAAAAATCAAAAAGTTCTTTCAAAGGATGAGTTTGTAAAAAGAATAGGGGAGGACAGTGCATTTGCAAAAAAGTGGGGAGAGCTCCCTATGATATATGGACAGCAGTGGAGGCGCTGGCCGACACGCACAAAAGACAGGACAATTGACCAAGTGAAGTGGTTATTGAAAGAGCTTCATGACGATCCAAACGCCCATAATCTTATTGTAAATTCTTGGAACCCAGAGTACTTGTACACAATGGCAAAAGAGGATGATGCAAGCAGATTCCCTATTTGTCATAACATGTATCAAATAAATGTTATCGATGGCAAGCTTTCACTTCAGCTCTATCAGCGAAGCGCAGACGTATTTTTAGGTGTCCCCTTTAACATTGCAAGCTATTCGCTTCTTACTCATATATTTGCAAAGATAGCTGGGTATGAGCCGGGAGAATTTATTCACACATTTGGAGACGTGCATATTTATGAAGCACATAGAGAACAAGTAAAGGAGCAAATTCGCCGTAAGCCATTTGTATTCCCAATCATTCGCTTTACTTCGGAATTTAAAGCCGTAGATGAGTTTAAACCTGAGTATGTAGAGCTAGTCTCCTATACCGCCCATCCACCCATTAAAGCCCCGCTTTCGGTATCTGGCGGCTATTATTCTCAAAAAAAATCAGAATGATCATATATGTTAGCCATTTAAGACGAGGTCCGTATGAAGTAGAGCTTTATCAACCTCTTTTAAATTCTTCATTTGCCAAAAAGCATACATTTATTTTTCCACATAGCAGTAATCAAAAACCATTTAATACAAAAGATCTTTTAGAACACAAAAAATGTGACATTGTGCTTGCAGAAATTACATATCCTGCAACAGGTCAGGGAATTGAGCTTGGATGGGCAAGTTTATTAAATATTCCCGTGTTTTGTATGTACAAAAAAAGGCACTGATGTATCGGGGTCAGCACGGATGATTGCGAAATACATCGTAGAATATGAAGGAATAGATGACATGATTACTCAATTACAACAATATCTATGAATAATCCAAAAATAAGCATAATCTGTGCGCTTTCTGAGAACAGAGTAATAGGGAATAAGAATAAAATTCCCTGGCACATAAGAGAGGATCTTATTCGGTTTAAACAAAAAACAATAGGGCATACGGTAATTATGGGGCGAACTACTTTTGAGTCTGTCATGGGATACTACGTGCGAAGCGGTAGACCAGTCCCAAACAGAAAACATGTCATTGTGAGTCGTGATCCAAACTATACTACATCACATCCTGATTGCTACATAGTTGGATCGGTTGATGAGGCTCTAGAAAAGGCTAAAAGCATAGAAGATGAAGAGGTATTTGTATCGGGGGGTGCCTCTATCTTTACTCAATTAATAGATAAAGTTGACAGACTCTACCTCACGCTTGTTCATACAGTAGCAGAAGGAGATACATTCTTTCCCCCTTATGATGAGTTTACAAAAGTTGTGGAAAAACAAGAAGGAAAGAACGACAGCTTTACCTATACCTTTCTTGATTTAGAGCGTAACACTTGAAGATAATATTATATATTTGTCTTGAAATGTATGTGATAAAGTTCATTCGTTTAAACGAATGAACTATTTTGAGGCTAGAGAAGTCCTTCTTTCCGGTTTTTTTCTCTTCTTTTCTTTCTTTCCCATGCAAGTGACCAATTTACACCGACCATCCCAGGCTGTAGTAGAGTATCCACCAGCACCGATTCAAGCAGGTCGACAATATCCCTCTTATTTATTAGTTGAGTTAATATAGCGGGGAGTGGGCTAGTATTATCTTCAACAAGTAGTGCAAACTTGGCTACTGTCGCCTTAGAGACCTTAAGAACAGAGCAAATCATAAAGGTGGGCATATTTCTTTTGAGTAAATACATAATAGCAACACGCTTAGCAATCATATCTTTTTCTTTAGGTGAGATAAATGAACTGATGAATTTTAAAAATGTTGTCTTATCTGAGATTGATTTACTTATAACTAAGAATAATAAATAATCAATTTTTTCCTGTTTTTCATGAGGGAGCGGTATTTTGTTGAGTCTAACCATGAAAAAAGTCTATTCGTTTAAACGATTGGTCTCAATGGTTTATAGTCCACAATTTACATTTATTTATTGATATGGCAGTCTAAAGATTAGTTTTATTGGTATACTTTTTTGTATGAAAACCGGAAAAGATATTCTTGCACAAGAATATTGGTATGATTTGCCCAAAGAACAGATTGCACAGGCTCCGGCCGACCCTCGTGACTCAAGTAAATTATTGGTTTACAACTCGAATACCGATGCAATTGAACTCACTGTATTTAAATATATTTCTGAATTTCTCCCCCCTTCTACCCATCTTATCTTAAACGACGCGAAGGTAGTCCCTGCTCGTTGTACATTACACAAACAAACAGGGGGAAAAGTTGTTGTTTTATTTTTGGTAAACGAATGGATCAACTCCCCTCAACTGTGTATCCCTGCGTTTACAGATAGGAAAGTTACTGTAGGAGATAGTTTGTATTTTGCAAATAACGATTCAGTTGTGGTTGAGAGGCAAGAAGAACAATTGTTTTATCTCAGATGGTTAAAATCAAAAGAAGAGCTTATTAACAATCTAAATAGCTTTGGTACCATGCCCATACCACCGTATATTAAGCACACACCCTTGTCTAGAGATGAACTAATTGAAAAATATCAAACTGTGTTTGCACAATCTCCTGGATCAAGTGCGGCACCCACTGCGTCACTTCATTTTACCGATGAGGTATTTCGAAATCTTGATAAAAAGCAAATACAGAAGTCATATGTGACACTTCATGTTGGTTTAGGTACGTTTGCCCCTCTTACAAGAGAAAACCTTGAAAATAATACACTCCATAAGGAGTGGGTGGAGATTCTGAAAAGTACCGCACAGGCGTTGTCCGATATACAATCCCAGTATGAATCAATTTGTGCAGTTGGAACAACTGTCGTACGCACGCTTGAGTCATATGCAATGCATGGTGTACCAGGCAAGTCGTTTACCGGAGATACAACTCTTTTTATTCGGCCAGGATTTCAATTTAAACTTGTTAATCATCTCATTACCAACTTTCATTTGCCATCATCGTCTCTCATGATGCTTGTTGATGCATTTCTCTTACACAAAAAGGCAAATCGGCGTATATTAGAGCTGTATGAGTATGCAAAGCGACACAAATTTCGATTTTACTCCTTTGGCGATGCTATGTTAATTCTATAATCGCTTGTTTTTTTTATATTCCTGCATTACTATCAAATCATTATGACCACATCGCAAACTAACCAGGCAAAAGATGCTCTGGGTAAACTGGAAGCGTTATTTGAAGAATATCTCGGCAAAAAAACACCCGCAATGCCTGAGAATATCAAGGATACTCTTGTATCGTTTGCTCCATATCTTGCAATTTTAACCGTTGTAGTTTCGGCTCCAGCACTTTTTGCACTCCTTGGTATCGGGTCAATGATTGGTCCTTTTTCTGCATTTTTAGGAGCAGGTTACATGATGCAGTATAGCTTTACATTTATGATTGGGGCTGGAGCGCTTCTTGTTTCGGCTGTATTTGCCGCCCTTGCAATTCAGGGATTGTTTAAGCGTGAAATGAAAGCATGGAGGCTGATGTATTATTCATCTCTAATTAGCTTTGTCGCAACAGTTCTTCAGGGCTCAGTAATGAGTGCGCTAGTGGGGCTTATTATCGGGATGTATATCCTATTCCAGGTAAGGGAAAAGTATAGATAAAGTTACACTAATGGGCAGATTCCGTCAGTCGCCTGTCCTCCCCGCCAGTGCTCCTTTGACCTTCGTCAAAGATGCGCGCATGTCGGGGCCCCTCCGCGACTGCCACCTGCCAAATATGATTTTGTATGAGTTTTTTTACAGTTACCCACAATTCAAAAAAATCAAGAGCGCGTCTTGGCACGATTACCACTGATCATGGTACTGTTCAGACCCCGGCTTTTGTGCCAGTGGGGACAAAGGGGACTATTAAAGGGCTTCCTCAGCAGTTTATTTCCGATCTTCATATTCAACTTTCGTTTGTTAACACATACCACCTTGTAACCCATCCAGGAGTTGATGTGTTAAGTAACGCTGGTGGTATTCATTCAATGGCAAACTATTCAATTCCGCTTATGTCAGACTCTGGCGGGTTTCAGGTGTTTTCGCTTGCGCAAAGACAACGCAAAGAGAATGACAAATTACAAATGACAAATCTCAAATCAAATTCAAATTCCCAATTACCAAATAACACAAAAAGAACGGCAGGAATAAGAGGCGACGAGGAGCCGCTAGTTGAGAAAATAGACGAGGATGGTGTTACGTTTCGGTCGGTATTTGACGGCCAAAAGATAGTATTTACTCCTGAAAGTTCGATGGACTTTCAAGTTGCAATAGGAGCTGATATCAATATGGCGTTTGATGAGTGCACCTACTATCCGGCGACTCATGAGTACACCAAAAAGGCCATGGAGCGGACTCATCGATGGTTGGAACGATGTATTAAGCATCGCGCAACAGATTCTGTCACGGCTCTCCTCCCCGCCAGTGCTCCTTTGACCTTCGTCAAAGATGCGCGCGTGTCGGGGAGTCCCTCCGCCCGTGTCACCTGTTGCACTCAAAATCAATATCTCTATGGAATTATCCAAGGTGGAATGTATGAAGATTTGCGGAAAAAATCGGCAGAGTTTGTGGCCAGCCTTGCAACCCCGGGGGTTGCTATTGGGGGGGTATCGGTTGGTGAGACGAAAGAAGAGATGCGAAACCAGGTAGCGTGGGTTGCTCCCTATCTACCCTCAGATAGACCAGTTCACCTGCTTGGTGTTGGTCAAGTTGATGATATTGTTGACCTTGTCAAACACGGGATAGATACGTTTGACTGTGTTGAACCTACTCGGGTTGCTCGCATGGGAGTAGTTTATAGACTTAAAGAAGTACTAGCTTATTGTGACGGTTCACATTCTCCCTATGAGTTTGAGATAACAAAAAACGTGTATAGAGCCGACCTTAGCAAACTTGATGATACCTGCACCTGTATGGTGTGTAGTACATACACAAAGGCATATATTCATCATCTCTTTAAACAACGAGAACTTCTGGGTTACACCCTTCTTTCGTATCACAATTTGTGGGTTATGGAGCGGTTAATGGAGTACATAAGAAACTTGATTCAGAGCGATAGGATGTGATATAATAACTCCATTAAGAAGCGTTGCTAAAAAAAGAATTAATTTATATCGTATGCCCACTCCTCCTCTGGAATTTGAAAAAAAAACTGATGCACTTTATCATGTTTCAAACCCACTTCTTGATCAACGGATAGAAAAATTTTTTTTCGGTGATTACTCATATATAAGGCTTCAAGGGACAGATCGGGAATTTCCATGGCATAAATCAACAGAATCTGCAAGGAGGATTATTGAAAGAAACAATACAATTGCTGAGTTGATGCAAAAGCCAGAGTTTTTAGGGGTTTTGGAAAAAGAAAAAGAGATCAAGGGATCCGCCAAAGTAGGAGAGGTATTTTGTGTTGATGGGAGGCTGCCAATAATACATATTGCAGGAAGAAATGTAAGTGTATGGGAAGAGGGTGCTGGATTACTTGCCACCGTTGGTTATGATGGGGTTGTAGCTCTTCAATCACAGTTATTTTTACAAAACTTGGCTTCTGCTGCAGGTGAAGACAGAGATCTTTTAGAGATATTTCTTGCACATACGAGTTTTAGCACTGATCATAAATGTGGAAGAATGGCAGGAGTTGTAAAGGAACTAACCGCACAAGGTCTAGTTCCAGAAGATTTTGATCCAGTTGCACTAAATATACGATTACTTGATGAGCAACAGATCCCAGCAGTTGAATCTGCCTACAATAGATATAGAAACATGTATGGTAAGCCAGAACTTAAAAAAGTTGCAGTTTCTGGCGTCATTGACACAGATACGCTGGGATTAATGCTTAACTATGAGGAGATCGATCAAGGTAAAGCTCTTTTTACCTCAGATATATTACGAGAACTATTAGTTGAACCTGTCATTGGTAAGAAAATGCTTTCTCTTGATGGAAAGACTGTCGGATCAGGCTATATTTACGGAGCCATGAAGGAGACATTTACAAAAACTGAAAATTTTATTCATTACTATCAATCTGTAGTCGGTATCACTAAAAGACTCTTACAAAGTAAAGATTTTGAGATTAAAGTAGGCGCAAGATTAAAAGAAATACAACCAGATCTTACAGAAAATCAACAACAAGCGCTTCGATTTGTTTTTGCACGTACAATGGCAGTGCAGTATCTTATAGGGAGTCTTGAACTGCATAATAACCATCCTAACCATCCATTCGGAGAACATGCTGAGGGATATATTGCGGTTTCTCAGGATGGTAAAACTATGGGTAGATTTGACCCTGCGGAACAAGTGTTTGGGACATCTGCATCTTCAATTAAGGGAGCGGTCGATCATATCGTGCTCGAAGAAGGAATCATGAGGGGTAACAAGCATGAGGGACCCGTGATAGTTTATCTATCAAAACCTGTGGATGGTGAAGCATGGAGAAGGCATTTAGAGCCAGGTGAAGGTGAAGAGCAAATTCGAAGAGCAATTGCAAACAATCAAACATTCCTCCTTGATGTTCTCAAAGATGTAAGAATTTCATCACTAATGGATCAAAACAGAGTTGTAGTTGTACCCACCATAACCGATCAGGACACTGGAGAAGTATTAGACGTACCGGATTCTTCAGAAGTACTTAAACAGCTTTATATACTTAAGGAGCAACAGAAAGCAGCGAAATAATCTACATAGGAAAACCATGCAGAAACGTCGAGATATCAGTTTCCTTTTTTCCCTCAAGTTGGACGCGGGTTATAACAGGCTTTCCATTCTGAATTTCCATACCGGTGATTTTCAATCGTTTATGGTTAGGTAACATTGTCCAAATTCCCGGCCAGGGAGAAAGACCACGGAATAAGTGAAAAGTTGAATGTCCAGCATCTAAAGTCGAAAGTGAGCTATATTTTTTGTGATACTCGGCAATTATGGTAGGAGCATCTTCTTTTGCAGGCTCTTCACCCTGTACAATTTTCTTGAATACTTCGTAGGAGATGTATCCATCTTTTTTGGTCAATAGTCGTGTAAATGTTGCATCATGGTGGTTTTGTTCTGTTTTATGCAAAGCTCCATTATGTAGTAATTGTACATTATTTTTGAATAACTCATAGCCTATGTCAGAAAGTCTATTTTCAAGAAGAGTTCGTGTGTCTCCTGCTTGTATGTTGTACTCCTTTTGTGCCAGTAACGGTCCGTGATCCATACGGCTATCCATCTCCATGAGGCTAACTCCTGTTTTTACGTCCCCCATGAGGAGCGAATAGGCAATTGGAGAGGTGCCTCTATAGGTGGGGAGTAGTGATGGGTGGATATTCCAGAAGCCCCAACGAGGCAACTTGAGTAGTTTTTCATTTAATAGTAAACCATATGCATATAGGAGAGCAAGGTCGCTTGAGGAAAGAATCGACTTTACCTGAACATCATTAACATCTTCATATACCGGTATACCATTTGACTCGGCTATTTCCTTTACCGGTGTTTTTGTGAGTATTTGCTTCCGCCCAACCGGCTTATCGGGTTGGGTCACTACCGCAGTAACGGTAACTGTATCTCTTAACTCGCTCAAGATCCTTATCAGCACTTGAGCGGAAAATATCGGGGAGCCTATATATACAAGATTAGTTTTGGTAACCATACGTTATTATTCTACTGCAGTACTTGATGCTGCGCCTGCATAAGATAAAAAAGATCTTCATTTTGTTCGTTTTGTTCTGTGAGTGGTAGACTTGTATTCTCACCTTCAAGTAAAAACTCATTCCTTAGTCGGGTATCAGAAATCACATTATCACCAATTGGTAAGTCAAGAGTCCAGTAACGCAGTGCTCTTTTTTGTATCTCCTGCATTTTTTTAGACTGAGTTCGACTTATTTTTTGCTTCATTATCTCTACTTGTTCGGGAGTAAGTTCTAGCACATGATAAAAACGACTTGTTTTTAACATAGCCTCAGTATTATGAAGAAGCATTGTCAGCGAGTCTGGATTAAGCACACCTTGACCTCTTCTTTTCCCAATAACTTCAAGGTAACCTGCCACACCGCCACCATCTTGTTTTGTAAGTGTGCCTGGTTTTGTATCAACAGGAAACATTGGAGCCTCTGTAATCATAAAATAATTACCTCTTTGTTTAATGTCTTCTATACGCGTAGCAACTTCATCAGCTGTTATACGTGAGAACTGGGGGAGTAGATAGTTTTTTATATAAGGAATGAGGGGTGCTGCCTTCTCTAGGCTTTGTGCAGCGCCTTCATCTGTTGTGTTCAAAAACATGCTTAGTATTTGAGTTTCTAAAAGGCTCCCTAAATGCTGGTCTTTATTTTGTTGTATGTGCTCAAGCTGGTAGCTGTGAATTGACGTGATTACATCTTGTATGAGTCGTTCTTGACCACTCCTGTTGTCAGATTGATAGTGGAAATAGGTAAGTGTGGCAAATGCATACATAAGCCTCTTTATCGACCCTGGATCTATGCCAACTGGTAATATTTCTCCACCAAGTTCAGGCACAGCCTGAAGTTCAAAATTTGCACCGATATGAAACTCGTCTCGCGCAATAAACACACGTTCCGGATCAATGTTATTTTGTTCACAATAATCAATTATGTCTTCTTTTGTTTTTCCAGTTGCAAGGGCAAATGCAAGTAGAGATAGACGATCATAAAAAGTACCATAAGGTGTCTTTCGTTCATCTGTTGAATTACCATCTGTGCCTTTTGGAATATAATGCATACCTCCAGGTAATATCTGCGACGCAATATCATACAGATTCGAAATAGTGCCCGATGTTTGATCTTCATCAAGCACAGCTCCAAGTTTTTCTGAACCCTCTATCTCTTTACCTGGATTTTTGTATACCGCACCAACCTGTCTGAGCGCTTGTGCTAGTTCTGAATTATGCGTTTCAAAAGGTTGTTTTCGTTTATTTTTCATCAAAATTCCTCCCAAACAACTATCGCTCTCAGACGACAGACTTTTTACAATCTGCGATAAAAAAGCCCTATCCAATTTAAAAAAATCAATTACACTTGTTAAGCCAGTATCACTCCCAGTAGTTCCATTTAAACCAATCATAATGTCAATGTCTTCTGCAAGCTTCACATCTTCACTATACTTTACGTCTGATTGTCCTCTAGACAAATCCTCTAATTGTACTTTAAAGCGGGCGCGTGCTTTCATTATCACATCTCCCCATGCAGGGGTTCGCTCGTCATGAATATACGCAAATATAGTGAGATATTTGGCGTATTCTAATGCTAAATCTAGAGCCTCATATTGATTATCTGAAATTGTCATTTCAGCAATTTTTTTGGAACGATCAATAATGTCATTATTTTTATTTTTAAGAAGTGCTAGCGCTTGATTTTTATCATAGCCATACCTTTTCATGTCTTCAATAATTCGTGCAGTTAATAGCTTAGGTTGCTTTATGGCAGCACGGAGAATGTCACGAAACATAAACGATGCCATATGTCGAACATGCTGACCCCGAGTCATCTTGTAGGGGCCTCCATCTTTTTGTTGGAGAGTGGGCTCAGTCATACCAAGTGCATCTTGCCGTTTCATAAATTCGAGCTTGTTTAGGTGAGTTGTTATGGCCTCAGGATTGTCGTTATAAGCTATATATAGATGTGGCATATCAAAACGCCCTACTCGAACTCCTTTTTTCTTAACATCATCTTCACCATATGACTTACTCCATCCAAATTCGGCAAGAATTTCTCGTGTAAGGGCTTTTTCTTGATCCGTATACTCAACTTCTTTGTGCTGTGCAACTGTTTCGATATGAAATAACGATTTTCGCAAATCATTAAATGGTACAGGTGGGAAGAGCGAATCAAAGACAAGTTTTTTTGTACCAAACAAACTTGGACTGTTGCGGTCTACGAACTGCCTAAGCTTTAGCACCGCTTGCCATTCTTTGAGTTGTTCAGGTATTGGTCTTTTTTCTGTAAGTGCCATTATGGTAGGAATTATACCACAAAGTGAGGCTAAAAAGGGCCTATTGGGTTATTGCAATGCTCCGTTGAACTAGAGGAAGGAACTCATTACGTACAGTTACAGTAACTACTTGGGTCGTGTTTGTATGATAAAAGCGATATGACACCGTGTCACCGGTCTTTGTTTCGTAGGCACGAATAGTCTTATTTAGATTGACAGAAAGCTCCTTTTCACTCATTATAAACGGTTTTTTTTCACAGGATAGAGCAAGGGCCAAAGCTCCCTCTTTATCTGAGAATACTGCCGAACTTGAACTCTCCTTCGATTTGGTTAACTCACTTGGGACTACTACCGATATTTTGCACCCTATATGGGTAAAATCTACAAACGATAAAGGAGAACTAGTTGGAGCTGTTGTGGGGGAGGGAGGAATACTAATAAGATAGGACACTGTTTTATTTATCCGCTCCACATGTTGTCCGTATCGAATACCTACGATAAAGAGCAATAGAGCAACAAGAAATGCAAGGAATACATAAGGCGCTGATTTTCTTGACATAAGCATTCTAAGTATACAAGTATTTATTTAGTTTTCTGAGGCTTCTTCGGGGTTTTAAAAAACCTTCGAATAACTTCTTCTATACTCACATCCTCCACTGTAAGGTCTGAGAACGAAAGCTGTTTTGCGATTTGTTTTATTTTTTCAGGAAGATGCGTCCGTTTGACTGAAAATACAAGTTGAGGATAGGTATATGTTACCGGTTGGCCTATAGACACAATATCTTGTTCTTTTGGTAACTCATCAAGAGTTATTTTGATACGTTTTTCCGTAGAGTACTGTTCAATTATATTTTTAAGAGAGCCGTCATACATAATACTACCGTGATCGATAATTATAAGCCGTTTTGCAAGCCGTTTTACATCTTCAAGATAGTGTGACGTGAGAATTACTGTTGCTTTATACATTTGTTGATATTCACGAATAAATTCTCGAATAGCTTCTTGTGAAAAAATATCTAGACCGATAGTTGGCTCATCCAAAAACACAATTTTAGGCTGATATAACAGTCCATTTATAAGTTCCATTTTCATTCGCTCACCAAGCGATAAGGTTTTCACAGGCTTATTTACTAAATCAGCACATTTGAGAATCTCAAGCAGTGTGTTTTTTGTAGATTCAAAGGACTTGGAGTCTATTTGATAGACTGCTTTTTGAATATCAAAACTATCTATAGCCGGCAAATCCCACACGAGCTGATTCCGTTGACCCATGATGAATGCAATTTGACGAAGAAACTCATGATGTTTATCAAACGGGTTTTGACCAAGTACAGAAACCGACCCCTCTGTGGGATGAAGAATTCCTGCAAGAATTTTTAAAGTCGTTGTTTTTCCGGCACCGTTTGGGCCAATAAACCCTACAAACTCACCCTGCGGAATAGAAAATGAGGCCTTGCGTACTGCGGTGTGTTCTTTAAATTTACGAAATAGAACATCCTTCACGATGTTCCGCTGTCGGATGTGAGATTTGTAGATTTTTGTAAGACCGTTGACAGATATCATACTATTAGCCTCCCCAACTTTGATATTTTTCAAGTGCATACTGCCAAAACTTCATCGCTACGAGAAACAGTATCGAT
>Ga0209835_1000727_pt1 | contig 20242 bp, 20 predicted proteins | sample LakKivwa52mmetaG_FD_184138 | JGI IMG/M metagenome (GOLD analysis project Ga0209835, IMG submission 184138) | Anoxic lake water microbial communities from Lake Kivu, Rwanda to study Microbial Dark Matter (Phase II) - Lake Kivu water 52m metaG... | ecosystem: Environmental > Aquatic > Freshwater >...
CCATCGACGACCAGTGGATCACCGTCGAACCGAAGGGCCGCATCCTCGTGCGCGTGATCGCGATGGTGTTCGACCGCTACCTGCGTTCCGATCGCGAACGCGTGCGCTACTCCAAAGTTATTTGACCCTGTTGCGTAAAAAGTCGGCGCTGGCTAGACGGCATGGATAACGGCCTGCTCGCGCTGTTCATCGTCGGCCTGCTTGGCGGCGGCCACTGCGCCGGCATGTGCGGCGGCATCGTCGGGGCACTGAGCCTGCAAACCCCACAAGGCGGCGCGGCCGTCCTCGTGCATCTTGCCTACAACCTCGGGCGCATCGGCAGTTATGTGATCGCAGGCCTTCTGGCAGGTTTGCTTGGGCAGGCGGCGGGCAACCTGCTCGCGCTACAGAATGTGCTCTACCTCGTCGCCAGCCTGATGCTGATTGCGATGGGCCTTTACCTGCTCGGCTTCACGCAATTTCTGGCGCCGCTCGAACGTGGTGGGCAGTCGCTCTGGCTGCGCATCCAGCCGCTGACACGCCGCTTCCTGCCGGTGCGCGGCATCGCGCAGGCCTTGCCGCTCGGGCTGCTGTGGGGCTGGCTGCCCTGCGGCCTCGTCTATAGTGCGCTGACGACCGCACTGGCAAGCGGCTCGGCAGGGCAGGGCGCCTTGCTGATGCTGGCTTTCGGCCTTGGTACCTTGCCCAACCTGCTGCTCGCCGGGCTGCTGCTCGCGCGCTTCCGCCGCTTTGCCCAAGCCCGTGCCACCCGCGTGGTTTCTGGCCTTCTGGTACTCGGCTACGGGATAATCGGCCTCGTCAATTATTTCCGCGCCTGAAGCAATGGAAGCACGCAATGAAACCTGTCAGACGGTCGAACTCGCCATCGGCGGCATGACCTGCGCCGCCTGCTCGGCGCGCATCGAACGCCAACTCAACAAGTTGCCGGGTGTCGAGGCGGCGGTCAACCTGCCCGCCGAGCGTGCGCATATCCGCTTCGATCCGGCGCGCGCTGACGTCGATAAGCTGATCGCCACGATCGTCAAGACCGGTTTCACGGCGACGCCGTCGACGGCCGACACGCGCGGCGAGGAGAAGGCGCGCAAAGATGCGGCCTATCGTGCCGAGGTCAAGCGCTTCTGGATCGCGCTGGCGCTGACGCTACCGCTCATCGCGCAGATGCCCTTCATGTTTGGTGCCGAGGGCCACGTCGATGTATTGCCGCGCTGGCTGCAATTCGTGCTGGCGACGCCGGTGCAGTTCTGGATCGGCTGGCGTTTCTACGTCGGTGGTTGGAACGCGATCCGCGGCGGTAGCGGCAACATGGACGTGCTCGTTGCGCTGGGCACGAGCATGGCCTGGATCTACAGCACGGCCGTGCTATTCCTTGACCTTGTGCACCAGCATGTGTATTTCGAGGCGTCCGCGACAGTCATCACGCTGGTGCTGATGGGCAAGATTCTCGAAGCGCGCGCCAAGGCGAAAACCGGCGCGGCGATCGAGGCCTTGATGAAACTGCAACCGCAGACAGCGTGGGTCGAACGGAATGAGCAGCTCGTCGAGCTGCCGGTCGCCAGCCTGATTCCCGGCGACATCGTGGTCGTGCGACCGGGCGAAGCGGTGCCGGTCGATGGCGAAGTCGTTGCCGGCCAGTCGAGCGCCAACGAGGCGATGCTGACCGGCGAAAGCCTGCCCGTCGCGAAGGCGCCGGGCGACAAGGTCTTCGCTGCGACGATCAACGGCGACGGTCTTTTGCGCTGCAAGGCGACGGGCGTCGGGACACATACGCTGCTGGCCGGCATCATCCGGCTGGTCGAGGAGGCGCAGGGTTCGAAGGCACCGGTGCAGCGCCTCGCCGACAAGGTGGCGGCGATCTTCGTGCCGGTGGTAACGACGATTGCGCTGATCACCTTCATCGCCTGGTGGTCGCTGGGCGGCGATTTCACCACGGCATTGGTGAATGCCGTCGCGGTGCTGGTGATTGCCTGCCCGTGTGCGCTGGGCCTCGCGACGCCGACGGCGATCATGGTCGGCACCGGGCTCGGCGCCAAGGCCGGTGTGCTGATCCGCAACGCGCAAGCGCTCGAACTCGCCGAAAAAATCAACGTGCTGGCCGTCGACAAGACCGGCACGCTGACGCAGGGCAAGCCGGTGGTAACCGAAATAAAAGTCGGCGCTGGGCCGTCCCGAGCCGACGCCCCCCCCGTGGGGGGCAGCGAGCCGATTTTGCGAGCGAGGGGGGCTGATGGAGTCGGCGCTGGCGGGACGGCACAAGAAGTGCTCAAAATCGCCGCCAGCCTCGAACAGGGCTCGACGCATCCGCTCGCCGCCGCGCTGGTGGCCGAGGCGAAGCGGCAAAATCTTGACCTCGATACACCGCAGGATGTGACGGCCGTTCCGGGGAGGGGCATCAGCGGCACGGTCGCTGGCAAAATGGTGCGCGTCGGTTCGCCGACCTGGCTGGGCGCGGCAAGTGATGCTGCCGGCACTAGTCAGATCGCGGTCGAAGCGGATGGCCAATTGCTTGGTGTCATCGCCGTCGCCGACCCGTTGCGCGAGACTTCGCTGGCGGCGGTTGCGCGACTCAAGCAATTGGGGGTCGAAGTGGTCATGCTCACCGGTGACAATGCTGCTACCGCCGGGGAGATTGCACGACAGGCCGGCGTCTCGCGCTATGAGGCGAACGTGTTGCCTGGCGCAAAGGCACAACAGGTTGCTGCACTCAAGGCCTCCGGGAAGACGGTCGGCATGGCCGGCGACGGCATCAACGATGCGCCGGCGCTGGCGGCGGCCGACGTCTCCTTCGCGATGGGCGCGGGGGCCGACGTGGCGATGCAGGCGGCTGATGTGACGCTAATGCGCGACGACTTGAATGGCGTGGCCGACGCGATCTCATTGTCGCGCGCGACACTCGCCAAGATCCGCCAGAACCTGTTCTGGGCCTTCATCTACAATGTGCTCGGCATTCCCGCCGCGGCGCTCGGCTTCCTCAATCCGGTGGTGGCGGGTGCGGCGATGGCAATGAGTTCGGTCTCGGTGGTGAGCAATTCGCTGCTGTTGAAACGCTGGAAACCTCAGAGGTAATTATGGAAACGACAACGATCAAGATCACCGGCATGTCCTGCGGCGGCTGTACCGCCAGCGTGACCAAGGTGCTGAACGAAACCCCAGGCGTGGCGAAGGCCGACGTGCAACTTACCCCCGGGCAGGCGACGGTGGAATTCGATCCGGCCAAAGTGACGCGCGAGGCCCTTTGCGCGGCGATCGACGACGCCGGGTTCGAGGCCGAGTAGACTCCGCAGAAAAACCTCGATGCTGCACCGCAACAAACTATAATGGCACTTTTTTCCAGGAGCTGACCGTGGCCTTGAACAATGTCCCCTCCGGCAAGGATCTGCCGAACGATTTCAACGTCGTCATCGAAATCCCGATGCATTCCGACCCAATCAAGTACGAGGTCGACAAGGATTCCGGCGCGATCTTCGTCGATCGCTTCATGGCCACGGCGATGCACTATCCCTGCAACTATGGCTACATCCCGCACACCATCGCCGGTGACGGCGATCCGGTCGATGTGCTGGTGGTGTCGCAATTTGCATTGCCGCCCGGCGTCGTCGTGCGCTGCCGCCCGGTCGGCATGCTCAAGATGACCGACGAGGCCGGCGAGGACGCCAAACTGCTGGCTGTTCCGGTCGACAAGCTGACGCCGATGTATCGCGAGATCGAGTCCCCGCGCGACTTTCCGCAAATTGTGCTGGATTCCATCTCGCACTTCTTCGCGCACTACAAGGACCTCGAGCCGGGCAAGTTCGTGCGTGTCGAGGGCTGGGTGGATGCCGAGGAAGCGAAGAAGGAAATCATGACCGGAGTGCAGCGCTTCAATGACGCGAAGCAGAAGCCCGCGTTCTGATGTGAGTCGGTCATGGCCGTGCTGAAGATTGCCATCGCGCAAATCAATTGCACGGTCGGCGATCTTGCCGGCAACGCCGCGCGCATTCTTGCCGCGGCGAATGAGGCGGTGCAGCAGGGCGCCGACCTGCTGCTGACACCGGAATTGGCCCTCTGCGGCTACCCGCCCGAAGATCTGCTGCTGCGTCCGGATTTCTACCGCGCCTGCGCGCATGAAATGTCGGCGCTGGCGGGACGGCTTCCTTTACCGGCCGTCGTCGGTCATCCCGAGGTGCGCGGCCTCTTGCGCTACAACGCCGCCTCGCTGCTGCGTGGCGGGCAGATTGAAGCCACCTACTGCAAGCAGCGTTTGCCGAACAGCGAAGTGTTCGACGAGGAGCGCTATTTCGCCACTGGCGATGCGCCCTGCGTGTTCGAAATCGGCGGCGTGCATGTCGGCCTGGCAATCTGCGAGGACATCTGGCTGCCGGGCACGGTCGAGGCGACGCGCGCCGCCGGCGCGGAACTGCTGCTGGCGCTGAACGCCTCGCCCTTCCACATGAACAAGCAGGCGACGCGACAGGCGGTGTTGCGCGAGCGCATCGCCGGTTCGGGGATGCCGGCGATCTATTGCAACCTCGTCGGCGGCCAGGACGAACTGGTGTTCGACGGCGGCTCTTTCGCGCTCGACGCAACCGGTCGGCTGACAAACCAGTTGCCGGCCTTCGCGGAGGCGGTGACGGTCGTCGAGTTCGCCGACGGCCATTTGCAGCCCGGTGTTCTGGCCTCGGCACAGTCCATCGAAGCGGATGTCTATGCGGCCCTTAAACTCGGCGTACGCGACTATCTCGGCAAGAATGGTTTTCCCGGCGCGATCATCGGCCTCTCGGGTGGCATCGACTCGGCGCTGACTCTGGCGATCGCCGTCGATGCGCTCGGCGCCGACCAGGTGCGTGCGGTGATGATGCCTTCACCGTGGACAGCGCAGATGAGCCTCGACGATTCGCGCGAGATGATTCGCCGACTCGGCGTGCAGTACGACGAGATCCCGATCGCGGACGCGATGGAGCAGTTTGCCGTCCTGCTAGAGCCGACTTTTACGCAGCTTGGCCCGAAGCCGGAATGGGATACCACCGACGAAAACCTGCAGGCGCGTATCCGCGGCATGATCCTCATGGCGCTGTCGAACCGCACCGGCCGCATCGTGCTGACGACCGGCAACAAGAGCGAGATGGCGGTCGGCTACGCGACGCTCTACGGCGACATGGCGGGCGGCTTCGCGGTCATCAAGGATGTCTTCAAGACCTTCGTCTATCGGCTTGCGCGCTATCGGAATACGCTGTCCGACGTGATTCCCGAAAACATCATCACGCGCGCGCCCTCGGCGGAACTGAAGCCGGGGCAGACCGATCAGGATTCGCTGCCCCCGTATGAAGTGCTCGACGCGATCATCGAAGCCTACATGGAGCGCGACCAGAGTCCGAAGGAAATCATCGCGCAGTGCTGGCCGGAGGCCGATGTCAGGCGTGTGGTCAATCTGCTCAAGAAGAACGAATACAAACGCCGCCAAGCCCCGCCGGGCGTGCGCGTCAGCCGCCGCGCCTTCGGCAAGGACTGGCGTTATCCGATAACATCCCGCTACCCCGATGAATGGAATTAGCCAAGGAGCAACAGCATGAAAAAGATCGAAGCCATCATCAAGCCGTTCAAGCTCGACGAAGTGCGTGAGGCACTTCATGAAGTAGGCGTCACTGGACTGACCGTCACCGAGGTCAAGGGTTTTGGCCGCCAGAAAGGTCACACCGAGTTGTATCGGGGCGCGGAATACGTCGTCGATTTCCTGCCCAAGATCAAGGTCGAACTGGTCATTGCCGAAGCGACGGTCGATATCGCGATCGAGGCGATCATCAAGGCGGCGCGCACCGGCAAGATCGGCGACGGCAAGATCTTCGTCACCCCGGTCGATCAGATCGTGCGCATCCGCACCGGTGAAACCAACGAAGCGGCAATCTGACATCCGATCTCGAAGGAACTAGCAATGGATGCTTCAGTCTCGAAGGAAACCAAGCGCGAACAGCTGTACAGCCATTACTGGAAGAACGACCTGAACCCGGTCTTCACCGATGTGGCGACTTATTACGACAACGCCAACCAGGTTGCCAGTCTTGGCCTGTGGAACTGGTTTCTGCGCCACCATATGGACCTCGTCGAGACCCAGCCGAACATGCGCTCGCTCGACATCTGCGCCGGCACCAACGCGGTCGGCATCGCGCTGCTGAAGAAGGAACCCACGCTCGAAGCCTATGCGATCGACCGCAACGTCGCGATGCAGACGGTCGGTCGCCAGCGCGCTCGCGACCGCGGCATGCACATTCGTGCCAGCATCGGCGACGTGCACAAGCTGCCCTATCCGGACAACCATTTCGACATCGTCACGCTGCAATGGGCCGCACGCCACCTGCAGCTAGACAATGTGTTCGACGAGGTGCGCCGCGTGCTCAAGCCCGGCGGCCATTTCCACCATTGCGACATGCTGCGCCCGCCCAACCCGACCGTGGCGAAGATGTACTTCGGCTACCTGCGCTTCTGCCTCAACTTCACGGCGGGCATCTTCCGCAGCAAAGAACCGGCGCTGAACTGCCGCAAGTATTTCGTCGATGTGCTCGACAATTTCTATTCGCCGCAAGAATTCTCAGACCTGCTGCGCGCCCATGGCATGGTCAATGTCGTGCATAAGAGCCTGCTCGCCGGCATGATCGGCGTCCACCGCGCGCAGAAGCCCACGTAAATCATGCATCGGGCGAGGCTGCTCGCCGAGCTGAACCGGCAGATCCTCGAAACCTACAGCCGCCGCACCACCGCGGCGCTGCGCGCGCGGCTGCCGCTGCCGGTGGCCTTGCCCTGGCTGGACAAGCTGCTCCTCATCAATGTTCAAAAGGAAGTGCGCAAGGACGCGCACGTGATCGGCCGTGCCGTGCAGGCGACAAAAGCGGGCCAGCCGATCGACGACGCGCTGGTGATGTCGCTGCTGCAGACGGCGCGCGAGATCGACCGCGATTTCCTCGCCAGCGCGCGCAGCCCGCTCGAAATTCCAATCCGCTACGAAGCCGTCAATCCGGTGCGCACCCAGCGCATCCGCAAGCTGCTCGACGCGGGCAACCGGCTCAGCAAGGTGTGGTCGCCACGCCGCAAGCTGCGCAGTGCATTGGCCGATGCGTTTCCTGAAGCGGAGCTAGAACGCCTGCTGTTCGACTTGATGCGGCTCTACGCCCGCGAGACGCAGGTGCTCGGCGAATCGGTGCGTATGCCGGCGCTGCTATCGCCGTTGCGGCGGCGCGTGCTGGCCGGGCTCTACGAGACGATGGAAAAAACCGCGCAGACCTTGTCGCGCGAGGCCGCCGGCCGCATCCGGCGACCGAAAACCCGTCGCTAAAACTTGCCGTTATCCAGTTGGACCGGCATGTCCTTCGTGATCTGGTCGAAACGCAGGATGCGCTTGCCCTTGTGTTCCTTGAGAAACTCCTCGGCGTCGGCCTGGTTCGCCAGCGGCACGAATTCATGGCCCATCGGCCCGAGTACGTCAGAGCCGATCACGTACAGCGCCGTCTTCGCATCGATCAGTTGCAGGTTGTAGTAGTCCGTCACCCAGACCCCCGCCATCATCTCGCGGCTATGGCCGACAGCGTACTTCGGCGGGTCGAACCAGAACTTGACCATGTCCTTGGCGCCGTCGAAATGATGTGCGTGGCCGTCCTTGTAGACGATGGTGGCGATCCAGTGCGGATACTTGGCCACCAGCATGCCGCAGACCGGGCAGAGATCTTTCGGCCCGGGTTTCGGGATCGCAGAGGCCAGCACCGGCTTGGCGAACGACTGCGGCGCCTGGGCGGCCACCATGCCGACCCAGGCGAACAGGAATGCCGCAAAGAACAAGCGCAGCAGGCGCATCAGTGCTTGTGCTCCATCGCTGCCGGTTTGCCCTGTTGCTCCATCATGCGCTTGCGACGTTCCGCGCGGTTCTTGCGGATCTGCGTCACGTCGGCCGACATGTCGAGGTAGGACTGCTTGAGAGCCTCGTCGAAATTGCCGAACTCGCCGCCGTGCTTCTGCCTGAACTGCTCCGCCACTTCCTTCGAGGCGAACGAGTGCTTGCTGCGCTTGGTCATCGCGTGCCTGAGGTCGGCGCCGATCAGGTAGGTCATCTGTTCCACCGGCACCAGCGGGCGCGGCTCGGCGGTGGAGCCGTAATCCGGCCCCCAGATCGCCTTCGGATCGCGGTCGATATTGAGAGACAGGCTGATCGCGAGGCAGTGGATCGAGCAGACGCCGTCCACCAGGTCGTCGCTGTATTGCACCAGCATGCGGGCGCGGTGGTGTTCCTGGCGATTCATGCCGCAGTAGGGGCACTTCGGATATTTGCCGAACTCGTTTTCCAGCGGTTGTGCGTCGGCGGGTTTCTTCGGGATGAACTGGGCCGGCGTGCCGTCGTCGGGGCAGGCCGACTGGGCATGCGCCTGGCCGACCGCCAGGCCGGCACCGGCGAGCAGGGAAAGTTTCAGGGCTTCGCGACGATCCATGGTGTTTCTCCTTTGGATGATTGATCATGCGTTGCAATATAAGGCGTGGCTCACGCATTGGCCTGCGACATCTTGTCGCACTTTGGAGCTTATTCGCGGCAGGGTTGATATCGATCAAGCCTGACGGGACCATGGGTGCCGTCTCGCCAGCGCCGACTTTCAAAAAAAGACGCCGACCAAGGGAGCACAAGGCCGGCGGAGAGAGGTAAAGGAGATTGCCTGCTGCGTTAGAACTTGTAATTGATGCCGGCATAGAGCGATCGCCCCATGCCGGGCACGGCGGTACCCCAGGCAGGCACCGAACCGGTTGCAGTCGCTTGAGTGGTCATCGTCGTGCCCTGACCCACGTAGGCGCCGCCGGTCGGCAGGTAGTAGCGCTTGTCGAACAGGTTTTCCACTCCGAAATCGACGCGCACCTGCTGCCAGGAATAGCTGCCGCGCAGATTGACGAGGTGGTAGCCCGGTGTGTCGATTTCCTTGCGCACTTCGGAACGCTTGCCCTTGCCCTTGACCATGACCAGTTCGACGGCATTGTCCCAGCCGCCCAACTTGTGCGTCAGCGTCAGCTTGGCGTTGAGCGGCATGATGTTGTAAAGCCCATCACCCGTATTGCGGTTTTTGCCGTTGGTGTAGTTCAACAGGCCTTTCAAACCGAAGTCGCCGAAACCGGTCTTGCCCAGCGGCATCTTGCCCGAGAGGTCGAGGCCGTGGATGCGGGCCGACTGGTTCATGAACTTGAGCACGGCAAACTGATTCGCCGGGAGTGCCGTCGTGAGCGGCGCATTGGTCGCGGCATCCCAGCGCACCGCATCGATATAGTCGGACACGCGGGTGTAGTAGGGCGTCGCTTTGAGCTCCCAACTGCGATCCACCGCGTGCCAGTCGAAGGTGGCCGAGAGCGTGTTGGCTTTCTCGGGTTTCAGGTTCAGGTTGCCGATGTAGCCGTTGCCGTCGCCGACCCAGTTGACCATCAGCGCCGCCATCTGCCAGGTGGACCAGGCGTAGCGTTCGTGCAGGTTGGGCGAGCGCGTCTTGTGGGCGAAACCGAAGTCGATGTCTTGCGTGGGGCTGACGGTGTACTTCGCCAGCAAGGTCATGTCCCAGTTGTGGTCGGTCTTGCTGCGGTCGGCATTGTTGAAGAGCGTCGCATCTTGCGTCTGGTTGTTCCCTGCCCTGGCAGGCACCGCCCCGGTCGGGAACGTGGCGAGGTTATAGCCATGCACCATGCCGGCATCCATGGCGACGCGTTCGAAACGCAAACCCGCCAGCGTCTGCCATTGCGGGGAGAGCGTCTTTTCCCACTCGCCGAACAAGGCGGTGCGTTCGCGCTCGCCATTGCGGATGTTCCAGAAGGTATTGGGCCACATGCCGCTGCCGGAGGGCGGCCACCAGTCGTCGAGTTTATACATTTGGTATTCCGCGCCGACGCGCAGCAAGTCTTGCTGGGTCAGGTTGATGTCGGCCTTGGCGCTGATGCCAGTCGTCTTGCTGGTGGTATACATCGGCATGCCGGCAGCACAGGTTCCGCTGATGGGCGAACAAGGAGTGCCATTGCCGGATCCGCCAGTCCCCGCGCTGCCGCCCGATGCCATGCCATACCAGTAACGCTTGTCCGCCCCGAAATCCATGAAGTGATCGACATTCTGGTGATACGCGCGCGCTTCGAGGGAACCCCAGACGAAGCCGCCGAGATATCGCAGGTTCAGGCGCTTTTCCTGATTGTCGAGCATGTCCATGCGCTGGTTCGGCCACAACTGGTAAGGCATGTCCTGAACGCCGAACTTGGCCTCGACGAGGTGGTTGCCGCCACGGAAAGCCAGCCCCAGCGTGTGGTTGCGGGTTTTGTAGGCGGACGAACCGACTTCGTCGTTCGACAGGGTGTGGCCGATCCGGCCGGTGGTGGTGGTCGGCACGGCGCTGCCAAAGATGTTTTCCTTGAAGTCGCCGCCGGCCTCGTAGTTGTCCGACTTTGCCGTCGCACCGGTATAGCTGATGTTGAAGGATTCGGTGGCATACGTCGCCGCCAGATTGCCGCCATTGGCATGGCCATTGCTGCGGTAGAAGGCGCCCACCTCGCCCGCGATCAGACTGCCCTGTCCCGGTGCGGCGAAGACAGGTTCGGCGGACTTGACGACGATGCTGCCGCCGATCGAATCGCCGCCGACGCTGACTGGGGAAATACCGGCCCAGACCTTGATCGACTCGACCTGGGACGGGTCGACGTAGGAAAGCGCCGGGTTCATGTGGTTCGGGCAGGAGGCGACCAGATCCATGCCGTCGACCTTGATGCGCAGGCGGTCGTCGGCCAGACCACGAATGATCGGCAAGGAAGAGACGCCGCCGGCGCCTTGGAGACTCACACCCGGCACGTCGCGCAAGAGGCTGGCGGTGTCGCTGGTGGCCGGGCGCAAGGAACGCAGACTGGTCTGATCGACACGAGTCGCCGACTTGTCGTCGTCCTTTGTCGCCTTGATGACGACAGTAGACAGTTCGGATTCCGCCGCGTGTATCGCGCATGGCAAGGCGGCGATGGCGGCAGCGAGGGTAAGGCGCATGAATGACATCCGATTCTCCCGGGAATGGCAATGAACTGCCGCGATTCCAGGGAGCGCGGCATGGACTTCCCTGCGACGCATTGACGCAATGGTGCGGGTTTCCGGCTGATTTCTTGATGCCGGTCAAGCCTCTGACTCGAATTGAAGCGCCATAGGAATATTCCGTCTCAAAAATCAGAATCTGCCCATTCGCCCAAGTCTTTCGCGTTGCTAGCATGCGGCGCGTTGAACATCATTGCCTCCAACTCCAATAGGAAAACATCATGATCAAGAAATCGACAGTGCTCGCACTTTGTGTATTGCCAGGATTTGTCTTCGCTGGCCCCCCGGCGCCGAAGGCCGCGGGCATCGAGTCCAAGGACTACCAGTGGGCCAAGATGGAAGGCGAACTCAAGGAAGCGCTGGCCAAGAAGGGGGATGTCAAGCGTGGCCATGATACTTACGAGATCTGCGGTGCCTGCCACCTGCCCAACGGTGCCGGCCGTCCCGACGGCACCTTCCCGCAGCTGGCCGGCCAGCACACCACCGTGCTGATCAAGCAGATGGCCGACATCCGCATGGGCCTGCGCGACAACCCGACCATGTACCCCTTCGCCAAGGAAATGACCGACCCGCAGGACTTGGCCGACACCTCTGCCTACATCGAAAGCCTGTGCATTCCGCTCGACCACGGCAAGTACGAAGGCAAGGATGCCGCCGTGCAGATCGCCAAGGGCAAGGAACTCTACGAGAAGCAGTGCGTCGAATGCCACAAGAAGAACGGCGAAGGCGACAAGGAGAAGTTCTATCCCGTCATCGCCGGCCAGCACTACAAGTACCTGCTGCGTCAGATGACCGAGATTCGCGACGGCCATCGCCGCAATGCCAACCCGGACATGGTCAAGGTGATCAAGCCCTACACCAATGACCAACTCGTCGCCATTTCCGCCTATCAGGCCGATTTGAAGATGCCCGGTTCGATGTGCAAGCCAAAGGGTGCGGCAAAGAAGAAGTAGGCGTCGGTCAAGCTCGGAACATCTCAATGGACCATTACGGCGTGGTCCGCGGGAGGCTGCGCGCCGCTTGCCTTTTCTCGGAACTCGATGTAGCGGAACTGGCGGAGATCGCGGCGGCCACGCACGAGCGTCACTTTGCGAAAGACGAAGTGGTACTCCTCAAGGGGGACTGCCCCAGCGGGTTGTTCGTCGTTGCTTCCGGAACGATCAAGATCGTCTGTCAATCGCCTGCCGGCGGCGAGAAGGTGATCGACCTGCCCGGACCGGGGCAGGTGTTCGGCGAGTCTTCACTGGTGCTCGATCGGCCTTACCCCTTCATGGCGTCCGCCCTGGCCCCGACCTGCCTGCTCCATGTCGATGGCCGGGCATTGCGGGGCCTGGTGGGCAGGTCAGCCGGATTCTCACGGCGTCTGCTCGCACATCTGTCCCAGCGCGTCTTCGCAGGTATGCGCGATATCGAGAACTTTCGGGTACAGGCGCCACTGGAACGCCTGGTGGGTTTTCTGCACGATCAGAGCGCAGGGGCAGAAGGGGCTGACGCTGTCATTTTTCTCGGCGTGCCGAAGCATGTCATCGCCTCGCGTCTGGGCATGACCCCTGAATCACTGTCGCGCTGTCTACGCGATCTCGCTGACAGCGGCTTGATCGAAGTCGGTTGGGATCACGTCACAGTCCTGGACCGCACGCGCCTGGCACGATTCACCGCGGGAGACTCCAGATGCGCCAAGTGAAACTTGCGTTATCAGCCGTCAGCATCTGGAAGAAGCGGACGCAGCATGGCAATGCCGATGCTGCCTAGATCCTGGTTGCGATCCCCGACTGACCGATCGTTACAGCGGTTTTTTCGCGGTGATGGCGCCGCGGATCTGCTTCTCGCCGTAGCCGGTGGCCTTGTCGTCCGGATAGAGCTCCTTCAGCTTCGCCTCGACCCCCGAGGCGAGGCTGTTGGTCTTGCCGTGGCAGTCGAGGCAAAGTTCCTGCGTCGGCAGGGCCTTCATGTAGCGATACGTCTTCTGGCCATCGACCGTGACCAGTTCGCCCTTGTCGATCTTGGTCGGATCCTCGCCGGCCGCGAGACGGCGTTCGAAATCCTGCAGTACGGCTTGTTCCCAGGCATCCGGCACCGCCTTCGGGTTGCGGTTCTTCATGCTGACGCGGCGGATTGCCCAGCCGGTTTGCTCGGACAGGCCCTTGGCCATCTGCGGCGCCTTTTCGCGGCACACGGCAATCGCTCCGACATGGCCGCTCTTGAGAATTTCGCCTTGCAGCACCTCTAGCAACTTCGGCACCATCTTCTGCGGAATCGTGCGGCCTTCCGCGAGTAGTGCCGCATCGTCGGCCAAGGCAGGAAGCGCGAATGCGCCGAGGCAGGCAAGGACGGGCAGTTTCAGTCTTTTCATGTTGATCTCCTCCATGGGTGGGTTGGGTGCTGCTGTTATTTTTCGGGTTCGCTGACGAAGCCGATTCTAACCAGTCCCGCCTTGGCGGCAAGTCCCATGACTTGGGCGACATTTTCGTAATGGGCGAGACGGTCGGCGCGGATATGCAGCTCTGGCTGTGGCTGTCTGGGTGCTTCCTGGGTGAAGCGCTGCGACAACAAATCCAGCGTCGCCCCCGCCAATCAGCCCGGCCAAGCGCTCGGGAGGGGTGCAATGGCAATTCAGTGGTTGTCAAGCACCTGTACCCCCGGCGTCCGCAGCCACGTGGAGGCCCCGTCACATAGGCGGGTCAGGACGCCGGGGGAGAGCATGCTCGGGAGATAGGCATTCATGAGAGGGCCGCCAAGCGGGCGGCTAGATGGCGCAGGGGATAGGCAAAACAATTGATGTTCAAGCGCTATACAACATTGCCTTAGATTTTGCCGCGCGACGGCGGCGGTGGCGTCGGCGTCGACGCGGGTACCGGTCCCAGCGCCCGGTCGCGGCTCAGGTTGTCGGCCAATTTCCAGCCAAAGAAAACCAGCAGCAATAGCGCAAAAAAGATGCCGATGGCGAATGCGGCGTGGTCGCCGAAGCGGGGCGGGAGCTTCATGATGTCGGATCGCGACGCGGTTGGCTGGCTTTTCTGCCTGGAAACTGGAGCCGCCAACCGGTAACAATCAGCACCAGGAAGGCGATCTGGAACAATGCCAGCAGGCCAAGGTCGAGGGGCTTGACGCGGGTGAGGGCGAGCTGATGGGTGGCGAAGAAGGGGCCGAAGCGGCGCCAGAAAGCTGGCCGCCGCATGATCACCTCGCCCGTGTCCTGGCGCACATAGACGTCGGTTTGCGCGGCGTCCTTGAAGCGGAAGCGATAGGCCGGCAGGCGGCGGTTCATATCCATGGATTGAAAGTGCAGTGGGCCCAGGTAGTCATAGGCGGGATGCCCGGCGGTTTCCTGGCGCGCGATTTCACCCGCCGCTTCGGGTGTCAGCACCTCGATACGGGCAGTCGTGGCGGCGTCAAAGACCAGAGGCCGCTGGTCCTTGCGCAGGCTGAGCAGCCAGACGTCCCGTTCGCCGAGACGGCGCCATTCGATGGCCTGTACGGGATGCTCGCTCGGCGGCAGGCTGCTGCCGAGTCGCGTCAGGATTGCGGCGGGGTCGGCGAGGGGTTGCCGGATGGGAATTCCCGCGTGCCAGTCGGTAGCGAAACTGGGTTTGCCACGAAAGCTGGGGTTGAGGGGGCCCAGACTCAGCCAGAGGTAGATACCGGCCAGGATTTGGATGACCAATACGCCGCCGGTCAGCAGCCCAAGCTTGCGATGGAGATTGCGCGCCGACAGCGTGCTTGCATTCTGGACTCCCGTGGGCGGAGGCCGCCTGCGGCGCCACCAGTAAAGCAGATAGCCGCACAGGGCGACGACGATGATACCGGCAGCACAGGCGTAAAGCAGAATCGTCCAGAGGATGACATCGTCGCTGTATTGATTCACATGGAAGGTCTTGTACCACCAGTGAAACCTTTCCGCCGAGGCATCCATGCGGCGCAGGGTGCGGCCGTTGTCGCGGGACAAAATCAGGGTTGAGGCTTGTTCGCCGACCAGGGTCGCGGCGACGGCGGGGACGCGGTCCGCCGCGTAGTCGCGGTTGAATTCGGCGACCGGGACAAGCTGCTTCAGGTGGCTGCCTTGCAGGGCTTCGTTCGCCACTATGCTCAGCAGTTCGTCGGACAGCGGATCGAGGCGCTGCCCGCTCTTGGCGTCGAAGGTCATGACCGGCGAAAACGGCGTGGCCCGCGCCGTGTACCAAAGATGCGAGCCGCGCGCTTCGAGCCGGAGCCAGTGAATCCGCTCCAGACCCTGGTCGCGGGCAAGGAACTCCAGCATTCGGTCGGGCGTGAGACTGGCGCCGCGCAGGTCCACGGCGACAGAGTTGTAGGGGCGCAGTTGGAATACGCCCTGTAGTCCGTTAGGTAGATCAAAGGTAATCAACACCAGGACCATGGACGAGATGACCCATCCCAGTAAGGGAATGGACAGGGCCAGTCCCAGCCAGCGATGCCAGCGGGCCACCTTGGCCTGAGTGAGAACTCCGGACATCCGCCGCCCCCGCGCCGCCGATTAAAACTGCACGCGCAGGGAGGCCGTCACGGTGCGCGGTTCGCCGTAATAGATGTTCAAGCGCGTGCCGCCGCTGCCGCCATGGTCGAAATACACCTTGTCGAACAGATTCTGGATGTTGAGCTGAGCGGTTGCCAGCTTGGAGCCGAAGGCCTTGAAGCGGTAGGCGAGCATGGCATCCACCCGGCCGTAGCCCGGCAACTGGTAGGTGTTGCGGGCATCGCCCTGGCGCTGGCCGCGTAAGAACACGCCGGCACCGAAGCTGAAGCCCTCGTTGCCTCCCGTGTCGTACTTGGCCCAGAGGCTACCCGAGCGGGCTGGCACTCCAGGCAACAGCATACCCTGCAGCCCGCTGTTGTCCTTGGTGACCTTCGCCTCGTCGTAGGTCAGGTTGCCGATGACCGTCCAGTGCTGGCCGATGCGTCCGGCGAGGTCCAGTTCCACGCCCCGGCTTCTCGCCTCGCCTATCGGTATGCGGAAAGTGGGGTTGTTGGGGTCCGCCGTCAGTATGTTGGTCTTGGTGATGTCGAACAGCGCCAGCGTGCCGATCAGCCGGCCGCCGAGCAGTTCGCTTTTCACACCGACTTCGTACTGCTTCGCCTTTTGCGGATCGAAGGCTTCGCCGCTGGCCGAGATGCCATTGTTGGTGCCGAAGGATTCGACATAGTTGCCGTAGAGTGAGAGCCATGGCGTCGGCTGGTAAAGCAGGCCAACACGGGGGCTGAAGGATTTGTCGTTGCGCAGGGCCAACCTGGACCAAGCAGTGGCGAGCGAACCGCCGACGATATAATCACTGCCGGTGCCGTGACTGGCGTTATCGAAGCGGCCGCCCACCAGCACATGCCAAGTGTCGCCGAAGCGCATGTGGTCCTGAAAGTAAACTCCCGTCCAATACTCCTTGCGTACGAAGTACGATGTGTCTGGCGTACTTTCCACTAACGACGAGTTGTCGCCGTATACCGGGTTGAAGATATTGATTGATGGGATCGATATGACAGTCGGGCCCAATCCAAGTCCTGCGTAATTTTGTTTCAAATGGTAGTAATCGACACCGAACAGGAGTTGGTGCCGGACCTCGCCAGCGGTGATTTCGCCAACCAGATCCAGATTGGTCGCATAGGACTTGCGATCCTGCCAGGCGCCCTGCAAGCTTTGCGTCAGCATGCCGGTAGTTTCGTTCAGCGCTCGGGCTCCGGCGTAGTGCGTGTGATAGTCCACGGTTGTGTAGCCGAAGCGGTGTTTTAGTTTCCACTTATCATTCAGAGCGTAGCTCCAATCGAAGCCGATGTAGTCGCGGTCCTGCCGGTTCGGGTGATTTACAGCAATGCTCGGGTCGCCGATGTAGCGCGAGCGGGGAATGTCGGCTGGTCGATTCCCGATGGCCGGCACGCCGCCGCCGTTTGTTCCGAAGTGCACATAGGTTCGGCGCTGGTATTCATAATCCAAATTGAGTTCAAATCGATTAGACGGGCGCCAGGTCAGTGATGGTGCGACAAACGTATTTTCGTTGGTGACGAAGTCCACGAACGAGTCGTTGGTCTGGCGTGCGAAATTGACGCGATAAAGCAGGGAACCGTCCGCTGTCACCGGCCCGGTGGCGTCAGCCGTTGTTCGCAGCAGGTCGTAGGAGCCGACTTGCTGCTGAACCGAGTAATAGGCTTGATCCAGAGGCCGTTTGGTGACCACATTCACCATGCCGCCGGGCTGGATGCGGCCGTAAAGGACGGCGGCCGGTCCCTTCAGGATTTCCACCTGGTCGACGTTGGCGGTCTGCTGGTCGCTGAATGAAGGCTGGCGCAAGCCATTGCGATACACGTCGGTCCCCGTATCGAAGCCACGAATCGTATAGGCCTCGTAGAACTGGTAGGTGGAAGGCAATACGCTACTGACATTCTTGGCCGCCTCCTTGACGCTGATCACCTGCTGGTCATCCATAACTTCGCGGGGCACCACCTGTACGGCGACCGGTGTCTCGTGCAGCGGCACCTCAGTCTTGGTGCCGGTGGTGGCACGCCACGAGGCGTAGCTGCTTTCGGTGCTGCCCTTCACCTCAATCGCCGCCAACTCCGCCACCTTCTCCGCAGCCGCCGCCTTGATCGCATACGCCCCATCCGCCGACCTTGCCCACGTCAGGCCCGATCCCGCCAGCAGGCGGGAGAGCGCCTCTTCAGCGCTTAGATTGCCGGCCAGGGCCGGGGCCTGTTTGCCTTTGACCGCCTCCGGCGAGTAGAGCAGCCGCGCGCCGGTCTTGGCGGCCAGCGCGTCGAGCGCCGGGCCGAGCGCCTGGGCGGCCTGCTGGAGTTCGAGCTTGGCGCTCTGGGCGTGGAGCGGTACGGCGCAAAGGCTCAATGCGGCGGCGACGGCGAGTGCGATGGGGGTGCGGCGGTGCATGTGGTTTCTCCCTGACGATATGCGATCCACCCCGATGGTGGTCTATCGAAAGGAAGAGGGGTTGAGCGGCCTGTTACCCCCTGTGACATAGTGTCGCGGGGGTGGGCGCTATGCCGTCCTGCCAGCGCCGACTTTTGCGAGCGAGCTACACTGGCCGGGTTGGGCGACCCAATCCATAGCTATAGGCATATTATCCTTGCAAAAACTGGAATTAAATTCAATAATTGCAAGCATGAATCGCAGCCTTGCCCCTCAATTACAGGACGCGCTGGACCACTCGCCGGCCGTGGCGCTGCTCGGGCCGCGCCAGGCGGGCAAGACCACGCTGGCGTTGGAGCTTGCCCGCGAGCGGCCGGCGATCTATCTCGATCTGGAGTCCGAACAGGATCGCGCCAAGCTGGCGCAGCCCGAGTTGTATCTGGCCGATCATCTCGACACCCTCGTCATTCTCGACGAGGTGCATCGTGCGCCGGGGCTGTTCCCGGTGCTGCGCGGGCTGATCGACCGCGCCCGGCGCGAGGGACGGCGCAGCGGCCGGTATCTGTTGCTCGGTTCGGCCTCGCTCGACCTGCTCAAGCAGTCCGGCGAGACCTTGGCGGGGCGCATCGCTTACCTAGAGTTGACGCCCTTCCATGTACTGGAAGTCGGCGACCGGCCGCTCGATGAACTCTGGCTGCGCGGCGGCTTTCCCGAAAGCCTGCTGGCGCCGGACGATGCGAAGAGCCTGCGCTGGCGGCAGGATTTCATCCGCGCTTATCTGGAACGCGACATTCCCCAGTTCGGCCCGCGCATCGCCGCCGAGACCCTGCGGCGTTTCTGGACCATGCTGGCCCACCATCAGGGCGGCCTGCTCAACACGGCGCAGTTCGCGCGCAATCTGGGCGTCGATGTCAAAACCGCCGGCAGCTATCTCGGCCTGCTGGTCGATCTGTTGCTGGTACGTCGCCTGCCGCCCTGGCATGCCAATCTCGGCAAGCGGCTGGTGAAGTCGCCCAAGGTCTTCATCCGCGACAGCGGCATTGCCCATGCGCTGCTCAACATTCCCGACAAGGAAACCTTGCTGACGCACCCGGTGGTGGGTGCCAGTTGGGAAGGCTGCGTCGTCGAAAACCTGCTGGCCAATGCGGATGCGCTGGTGCAGCCCTACTTTTATCGCAGCAGCGGCGGGGCGGAGATCGACCTGCTGCTGGCCTGGCCGGAGGGGCGCCTCTGGGCCATCGAGATCAAGCGCAGCCTCGCGCCGAAGCTCGAACGCGGCTTCCATGCGGCCTGCGCCGACCTGCAACCGGAACGGCGCTTCGTCGTCTATCCGGGCAGCGAGCGCTACCGGTTGGCCGAGGATGTCGAGGCCATTCCCCTGTCGTTGCTGGCCGAGATTGTGCGCGGCGGGTAACGAGACCGCCGTCCCGTCAGCGCCGACTTTCGCTACCTGGCCGCCGGCGCGCTGACAAACCCGATCCGTACCAGCCCGGCCTTCGCCGCCGCCGCCATCACCTGCGCCACCTTCTCGTAATGCGCGAGACGGTCGGCACGGATATGCACCTCGGGCTGCGGCTGCTTCGCCGCTTCTGCGGCGAAGCGTTCCGGCAGCGCATCCAGTGCGACCTGCTCGCCGTTCCAGAACAGGCTGCCGTCTTCCCGTATCCCGAACTCGATATGCTCCGGCTTGGTGAGATTTACGCTCGACGACGCCTTCGGCAAATCGATCTTCACCGCATGGGTCAAGAGCGGCGCCGTGACGATGAAAATCACCAGCAGCACCAGCATCACGTCGACGAGCGGCACCACATTCATGTCCGCCATCGGCGCCCCATGGCGCCGGCGGGAAATGTCAGCGCCGGCCATTGTTCACCGTCAGCAATACATAAAGATCGTGGGCGAAGGATTCCAGTCGCGCCAGCCATAGCCGGTTGCGGCGATTGAACGCGTTGTAGGCCAGCACTGCCGGAATCGCCACCGCCAGCCCCAGCGCCGTCATGATCAACGCCTCGCCGACCGGGCCGGCCACCTTGTCCAGCGTGCCCTGACCGGAGAGGCCGATCTGCACCAGCGCGTGATAAATGCCCCACACCGTACCGAACAAGCCGATATACGGCGCCACCGAACCGGCCGAGGCCAGCACCGTCAGGCCGTGCTCCGCCGCAGCCGCTTCCTGATCCACCGCATTGTTCAGGGTGCGCGTCAGGTATTCCCCGATCCCGCCTGCGGCAGCGAGGTTCTCCGCGCCACTGCCGGCGCGGGCCTTGAGCGCCGCCGCCACCAGCCCGGCGAAGGCGTTGGCACCACCGCCTTCGAGCGTGTCGGCAACCTCGTCGAGA
>Ga0209835_1000728_pt1 | contig 20237 bp, 20 predicted proteins | sample LakKivwa52mmetaG_FD_184138 | JGI IMG/M metagenome (GOLD analysis project Ga0209835, IMG submission 184138) | Anoxic lake water microbial communities from Lake Kivu, Rwanda to study Microbial Dark Matter (Phase II) - Lake Kivu water 52m metaG... | ecosystem: Environmental > Aquatic > Freshwater >...
GGGCGGGACATGCGCGAAGCCTTCGCAACAGACGAGTACCAGATTCTTCTCGTCGCCAACAAATTCCAGACCGGCTTCGATCAACCGCTGTTGTGTGGCATGTACGTCGATAAGCGGCTGGCGGGCATCCAAGCCGTGCAAACCCTGTCCCGTCTCAACCGCGCCTACAACGGGCCGTATGGCAAGAAGGACACCACCTACGTGCTCGACTTCGTCAATGAGCCTGAAGAGGTTCTGGAGGCGTTCAAGACCTACTACGAGACCGCCGAACTGGCCGGCGTCACCGACCCGAATCTGGTGTATGACATCCGCAGCCGGCTGGATGCGACGGGTTACTACGACGACAATGAAGTCGAGCGTGTGGTGAAGGTGGAACTGGCCCCCGATGCCCACCAGTACCAGCTTGCTGCCGCCATCGAACCGGTCGCCGACCGTCTGCTGAAAAAGTACAAGGCCGCACAGGACGACCTTCGCGTTGCCAAGGCCAAGAAAGACGAAAAGGCCGAGCAAGCGGCACAGGACGCAATGAACGAGCTGACCCTGTTCAAGCGCAACATCGGCACCTTCCTGCGCGTCTATACCTTCCTGTCGCAGATATTCGACTACGGCAACACCGACATCGAGAAGCGGTTCATCTTCTTCACCCGCCTGCTACCGCTGCTGGAGTTTGGCAGGGAGCGCGAGGGCGTCGATCTATCCGGCGTGACACTGACTCACCACAAGCTGAAGAACCAAGGCAACCGAACCCTCGCGCTCGGCGTTAGCGAACCGGAACCGCTTCAGCCCTTAACCGATACCGGTAGCGGGCAGGTGCAGCAGAAAGAAAAAGCCCTGCTGAACGAAATCATCTCGAAGGTGAATACCCTATTCGAGGGCGAACTGACCGACGAAGACAAACTTGTCTATGTCAACCACGTCCTCAAAGGCAAGCTGCTGGAATCCGAGATTCTGGTCACCCAAGCCGCCAACAACACTAAGGAACAGTTCGCCAACTCCCCCGACCTCGCCAACGAGATGATGAATGCAATCATGGATGCCTTTGCCGCGCACTCGACAATGAGCAAGCAGGCACTGGATTCAGAGAAGGTGCGTCACGGGCTGAAGGACATTCTCCTTGGGCCGGCGCAGTTGTATGAGGCGTTGCGTGGAAAAGGCAGTATGGCTGCTCAGGTAGCGTAATCGCGAAGCGGTGCCTCTTTTGAATTGTAAGCGCGAGCAAATATCATGTGGGATGATGATGTTATACAAGCAATATTTAACGAGGCGGAGAGAGGGTATGTTGAGGCTCAACTAACCTTGGCACGTGCTTATTGCGGTGGCCGTACCATTAACGGAGTTACATATCCTACTGACGATGCAGAAGCAATAAGGTATTACACGCTTGCCGCAGGGCAAGGTGAGCCTAATGCACTCAACGAATTGGGTGTTATGTATGAAAATGGAAGAGGTACAGAGAAAAATCTCGCGAAAGCTGCTGAATTATTCCAATTGGCCGCAGATGCTGGCGACTCGTTTGGCGAGAGAAATCTCGCACGCTACTACGTTAGCGGTGAAGTTCTAGCCAATAATCTAGAACTAGCTTTTGAATTAATGCTCCGCTCAGCAAAACAAGGTAATAAGTGGTCCATCTTCGATGTCGCACTGATGTACGCTAAGGGTCAGGGTACTGAAAAGAATCAAGAAGAAGCGACTGCTTGGTTTCGCACTGCTGCTGAGATTGGGAATCCCGCTGCAAACCTGAATCTAGCCAATCGATATTTCTCAGGAATTGGGGTTGCGAAGAACAACGAGGAGGGGGGCAAGTGTCTTCTTCGTGCAGCCGAGCTTGGTGACAATCGCGCTCAGGGGAAACTCGGAATCCTATTTGGTCGGGGTGAAAATGGATTTCCGAAGGATGAAGCTGAATCCTTCAAGTGGTTTAAGCAAGCGGCTGAGTCTGGGCACCCCGAAAGCATGGTTCATGTCGCACGTGCATACCGCGATGGATTAGGGACTCAGAAAGATGTGCAGGCTGCAATTTTCTGGTATCAGAAACTGATCGCGCTTCCGGCCAAAGATATTGTTTTGTGGGGTGGCATTTTCGATATATTTCCCTCGCCAGATCACGCCTACATTGAGCTTGGTCAGATTTACCTCGACCCTAAGTACAACGCTACGAATGGGGAGCTAGCCGAAGAATGTCTAAAAAATGCTTGGGACGAAGGGGGGTGGATCGACGCAGCTATAGAGCTTGGCAAAGGTTATCTATTAGGAATTGTGTTGACCAAAGATGATGCGAAGGCATTCTATTGGTTCAAACGTGCTCACGATTCATGCGTTGAGAATGAGTTGCAAAAATTTGAGGAGGAAGTATCTGGTTGGCTTTCGTATTGCTACGAAGCGGGGATTGGTACCACTCGTAATCCATCGTTAGCCTTCGAGCTTTACAAGCCGTATGCTGATTACGGAGAAATCTGGGCTCAGTTAAAAATTGCCCACTACTTCGAATTAGGGCTGGGTATACCTAGAGATTACCAACAGGCGTATTTCTGGGCGAACATCGCTGCGGTAAATGGAGACGAAAAGTCCGTTGCGCTCAGAAACTCTTTGGAATCGAAACTAACAAAGAGTCAGATTGCCGAATCGCAGCGAGCGACTGCTAAGTGGAAGCCTAGCCCCCGTTCTACTCCATGAGAGGGCCGGTCTCCCGGCCCCTGTGTCCTGTTACTCGTTTGCGGCAAGCGTCTTCGGTACATCATCAGGGTCAAGCATCACGAACGCCGTTAGCTGCTGACCGTTACCGACATACTTCCCGATACTGAGAGACCGCTTTTCGACGAGACGCTTGCCGGATGGTGCGGGTTTCGCACCCTTTTTCTTCGGTGGCCCTGCCAGATAATCGAGCTTGCCGTGCTTGGGTTGGTTAGCTGCTGGCGCGTTATCACGTATCTCGACGGTGCGGGTTGTAACGAGGGGGATGGTTTGTCCGGCCTTGGGCGGCTCGGGACGCTTGGAACGAAATTGCATATCACTCTCCAAAAATAGACGCACGATTCCCGACATGGGATGCGCAGTCAAAGTTGAATAGGAGAGTTGTTACGTATGCATGTGGCGGATATTACGCGCCGGTACTGTTGATTGCAATTGAGAAGAGTAGCTTGGGCAGTTACGTTATAGCGCCCTTGCTGGCCCAAGACACTTTGTTGCTCTCGTAGGCTTCCGCCCACCCCGGCACCGGCTCGTTCCTCTCCAGTGCGTCTTGAATAAGTTGGAGGGATTGGTCCTGTCTGAGAGGCCGAGAGATTCCGTCCACCAAGCCCCTGTGATACGGAGGATGCCCGAAGCGTTCCATATACAGTGTTCCTACGCGCTCCAGCTCCGCGTGTATCTTGATCCTCTCGTATACCTCTGCCCACCCCGGTACCGGCTCGCCAGTTCTCAGTGCTTCGCGCATGAGTTGGAGCGATTGCTCCATATCTAGTTGACGGAAAGTACCATCTACCATGCCTCGTTCAAACGGTGGATGCCCAAAACGCTGCGTGTAGTGCCTGCTGACGACCTCTAACGCCTCGGGAGTCTGTGGGGCATCCGGTTTGTCACGCCATTCATCCCAAGCGGCTTTCAATTCTTCCTCTTGGCAGTTTTCACTCAGCAGGGTAATGCACCGGTATGGGTGTGTCTCCGCAGGTTCGCGATGAAACGGTTCAGTAAGTGTGTCAAAGAGTCCCATGTTCGGATTCTCCCCCTCGTGAGGCTCACTGGATGAGCTAGAAATAAGCGGGAATTCCCGCTTATTTCGTTGGCTATGGTAACTGCCGGAATTCCGGCAGTATGTTGCGGCGGGTTCTAATTCCCCAAATCTGGCGAATTAGCTAAGCGGGAAAACCCGCTTTGGTATTGATAAATTCATATGTCATACATCTTAAAATTGACTTCGGTGTGAGAGCACTCCGTCAGCGTGGGTCGGGAGGGGGTACCCGGTGGTGTCCATACCGGGGTGGGTACGGGGGTAAGGTGTATCGCCGCATCCTTTAGCTTGACGTTGCGCCAGTAGTACAGCAACTACTGGAGAAACACCATGTCGAGAAAGCACTTCAAGCAGCTGGCAGCGGCGCTGCTACAGATCAAAGACGCACAGACAAGGCGTGAGGTAGTCGAGAGTTTGCTACCGATGCTGCAACAAAGTAACGAGAGGTTTGACCGGCAGCGATTCCTGACTGCGGTAGAGCTGGATTAACCAAGGCGGGCCACTGGCCCGCTTGTCTTTTGGTCTTTCACAATCAGGTAGCGCGAAGCAGGAGGGGTAATCGTAAGGCCCAGCCTGTTACTTGGCCCGTCGTTACGGCGACGGGCATTCTGTATTTGCGCGGTCGAACTACTATGGGGCGGTGCTGGAAACCGTGAGCACCCGTACTGCGCAGTTTCTTACGTGGGCGGACGTTGTTATCGAGACTGTTGCCAGTACCCCGTATGAGGCTGAAACCTGCTGAGGGCAGGTTCGGGGTGTATCGATCTGCAGATTCGCAGAACGGTAGCGATGCCGGAATTCCGGCTATTGGTCAAAACCTACACCCCGTAGGTTTACGTTCCTCAATTTCGAGGAACGCGGCAAAACGGTTACCGGTAACCGGTAACCGGCTATTCTCCAAATTTGGAGAATTAGAAACCTGCAGGCGACAGGGTAGCGGCAAAACCGCCAAATTCGCGGTTTCGGGGAGTGGATGGTAACCACCCAGTCCTCATCTGTGAGGAGTACGAAATTCGCAGGACACTTCTCAAATCTTCGTTCATCTCGACGGCACGGTTACCGGTAACCGGCTATTCCTCAATTCTGCAAATTTGCAGAATTAGAAACCCGCAGGCGGCAGCTACGTATACCCTGACGTATACCCTAGAACGAAAAAAGAAAAAGCCGTTAGTGGTTACTCTCACTAACGGCCTTGGTGTTACTGGTCGGGGCGGCGGGATTCGAACTCGCGACCCCTTGCACCCCATGCAAGTGCGCTACCAGGCTGCGCTACGCCCCGACACGAGGCGCGCAGTATAGCCTAATCAGACGCGCAACAGTTCGATGATGCCGAGCAATTCGGTCCGCAGCGAGAAACCGGTCGAAGCGGATGCCGGTGCGGGGGCCTGAACAACTGCGTGCTTGGCGGCCGGTTCGTCGAGGCGGTTGCGCGCACCGCTGATGGTGAAGCCTTCTTCATAAAGCAGCTGGCGGATGCGCCGCACCAGCAGCACTTCGTGGTGCTGGTAGTAGCGTCGGTTGCCGCGCCGCTTGACCGGCTTGAGCTGGGTGAATTCCTGTTCCCAGTAGCGCAACACATGCGGCTTGACACCGCACAGATCGCTGACTTCGCCGATGGTGAAGTAGCGCTTCGCCGGGATCGGCGGCAGTTCGGTCCGGACGACCTTATCCTGCTGGCTGGACGTTGTCATGGGCCATCTCCTCGACGGCAGCCTTCAGCTTGTGGCTGGCATGAAAGGTGACGACGCGGCGCGCGGTGATCGGGATTTCCTCGCCGGTCTTGGGATTGCGGCCGGGACGCTGCGGCTTGTCGCGCAGCTGGAAATTGCCGAAGCCGGAGAGCTTGACGCTGTCGCCGGTTTCCAGCGCGGTGCGCACTTCCTCGAAGAAGGCTTCGACCATGTCCTTGGCTTCGCGCTTGTTCAGCCCGACTTTTTCGAACAACAGGTCCGCCAGTTCCGCTTTCGTCATTGTCATTTTTTATGTCCCCCCTTCAGCTTCTGAGCACTGCGCCGAATTGCTTTTGCGCTGCCGCCAGCAGGCTGGCCAGCGCGGTGTCGGCATCGCTGTCCGCCAAAGTCTTGCGAGTATCTTGCATCGCGACGCGGAAGGCAAGGCTCTTGCAATCCACCGCGACCCCCTTGCCCTGATAGACATCGAACAGTTGTATTTCGCGCACAAATTCCGGCGCGGCGGCATGCAGCGCCGCCTGCAGGGCCGCGACTTCGCATTGCTGCGGGACGACCAGCGCGATGTCGCGCACCACGGCGGGAAAGCGCGACACTTCAGCATAAGCCGGCAGCGGCGTTCCCAGCAGCGGCGCCAGATCGATCTCGAAAACCACCGCCGGATGAGCAAGTTCGTATCGCTGTTTCCAGCGCGGATGAATCTCTCCGACCACGCCGATCTCCTTGCCATCGAGCAGCACGCGAGCACTGCGGCCCGGATGCAGGGCCGGGTGCGCGGTGCGTTCGAATCGGAGGCGGCGCGGCGCGAACAGGGCTTCGAGGTCGCCTTTGACATCGTGGAAATCGGCCACGCGCGTCGGCGTACCCCACTGCTCGGGCAGGGCAGGGCCGGCGGCCAGCGCGGCGACGCGGAGCGGCTGCCGGTAGCCGGTGTCCTGTGCGGCATCCTGAATGAAGCAGCGGCCGAGTTCGAAAACGCGCACCCGCGTGGTCTGGCGCTTGAGGTTGCCGACCAGCGTGCCGACCAGGCCGCCGATCAGGCTGGAGCGCATCACGCCCATCTGGCTGGCAATGGGGTTGGCCAGTTGTATCAACTGCGCCGGGGTGGTGTTGCCAGCGAAGTCGGCCTCCCAGCCGGCTTCGACGAAACTGTAGTTCACCACCTCGTGGAAGCCGCGTTCGGCCAGCAGGCGGCGTACCTGCATCGGTGTGCGCTGTGCCTCGGGCAACGGCAGCATCTCGCAGCGCGCGGTGGGCGGCGGCGCGGGGATGTTGTCGTAGCCATGGATGCGGGCGATCTCTTCGATCAGGTCTTCCTCGATCACGATGTCGAAGCGATGCGAGGGCGGGGTGACGATGAGGTCGTCGTTTTCGCGAACATAGGCGAAGCCCATGCCGGCGACGAGCTTCTCGATCTGCGCGAAGCCGAGCTCGATGCCCAGCACGCGCGCGACGCGCTGCAGGCGCAAGCGCACCGGCGGGCGCTGGGGTAGGTGCGCGGTTGCCACCGCCTCGACAACCGGGCCAGGGCGGCCACCGCAGATGTCGACGATCAGCTGCGTGGCGCGCTCGATGGCGCAGCGCTGCAGTTCGAAGTCCACGCCGCGCTCGTAGCGGTAGGAGGCGTCGGACGAAAAGCCCAGCGCGCGCGCCTTGCCGGCGATGGCGTCGGGCGCGAAGAAGGCGCTTTCGAGGAACAGGTCGGTGGTGCTGTCGGCGATGCCCGAATGTTCGCCGCCCATGATGCCGGCCATGGCCAGCGGCTTCTGCTCGTCGGCGATCAGCGCGGTGTCGGCGGTGGGCGTGACGGTCTGCTCGTTGAGCAGCAGCAGTTGTTCGCCGGCTTTCGGATAACGCACGTGGATCGCGCCGGCGAGTTCGCCGTCATCGAAGGCGTGCAGCGGCTGGCCGAGTTCGAGCATCACGTAGTTGGTGACGTCGACCAGCGCGGAGATGGCGCGCACGCCGCAGCGCTCGATGCGCTGCTTCATCCAGTCGGGCGTCGGTGCCTTGGCATTCACGCCGCGCACGATACGGCCGCAGTAGCGCGGGCAGGCAGCGGGCGCGTCGAGGATGACGCCGCGGGTTTCATCATGCATGGTGGCGACCGGCTCGATCACCGGCAGTGTCAGCGGTGCGCCGGTGAGCGCGGCGACTTCACGCGCGATACCGGTGAGCGAGAGGCAGTCGGCGCGGTTGGGTGTGAGCTTGAGGGTGATCAGCTTGTCGTCGAGCGCGAGAACCTCGCGCACGCTCCTGCCGATGGGCGTGCTTTCCGGCAACGTCAGCAGGCCGCCGTGGTCTTCGGAGAGGCCCAGTTCGCGTGCCGAGCACAGCATGCCGTGGCTCTCGACGCCGCGCACTTTGGCCTTCTTGATCTCGATGCCGGGCAATTTCGCTCCGACCAGCGCACAGGGCACGACCAGGCCGGCGGCGGCGTTGGGCGCGCCGCAGACGATCTGCAGGACGCCATGCTCGCCCGTATCGACCGAGCAGAGCTTCAGCTTGTCGGCGTCGGGATGCTTCTCGGCAGTGAGGATGCGCGCGACGACGACTTGGGAAAAGTCGGCGCTGACGGGACGGCACTCCTCGACCTCGAGGCCGGCCATGGTGAGCAGATGGCACAGCTCTTCGGTGGAGAGCGGCGGATTGACGAGGGCGCGCAGCCAGGATTCGGAGAATTGCATGCTCGATCGGCTTTACTGGAACTGTTGGAGGAAGCGCAGGTCGCCGTCGAAGAACAGGCGCAGGTCGTTGATGCCATAGCGCAGCATGGTCAGGCGATCCGGGCCCATGCCGAAGGCGAATCCGGTGTAGCGCTCGGGGTCGATGCCGCCGAAGCGCAGCACGTTCGGATGCACCATCCCGCAACCCGCGATCTCCAGCCAGCGGCCTTCGAGCGCGCCGTGCATGAAGGCGACGTCGATCTCGGCCGAGGGCTCGGTGAAGGGGAAGAAGGAGGGACGGAAGCGCACCTTGAGGTCGTCGCTCTCGAAGAAGCGGCGCAGGAAGTCGGCCACCACGCCCTTGAGGTCGGCGAAGCTGACCTTCTCGCCCACCCACAGGCCTTCGACCTGGTGGAACATCGGCGAGTGCGTGGCATCCGAGTCGACGCGATAGACGCGGCCCGGGCAGATCACGCGGATCTCGGGCATGTGCTCGAGGTGCTTGTATTTCTCGACGTGGGCCAGCATGGTGCGGATCTGCACCGGGCTGGTGTGGGTGCGCAGCAGGACGTCCTCGCGCACCTTGCCGGCGTCATCCAGCAGGTAGAAAGTGTCGTGCATCGAACGCGCCGGGTGGTTCTCGGGCGTGTTCAATGCCGTGAAGTTGTGCCAGTCGGTCTCGATCTCGGGACCGTCGGCGACCTCGAAGCCGATCGAACGGAACAGCTGCTCGATACGGTCGAGCGTGCGCATTACCGGGTGGATGCTGCCGCGCGCCTGGCCGCGGCCGGGCAGCGTGACGTCGAGCGATTCGGAGGCCAGCTGCGCCTCGAGTTGCGCGTTCTTCAGGGCGTCGCGCCGTCCTGTCAGCGCCGACTCTATCTGTGTCTTGGCCGCATTGATGGCCGCGCCGGCGCTTTTGCGCTCTTCGGGCGGCAGCTTGCCGAGGCCCTTGAGCAATGCGGTCAGCGACCCTTGACTGCCGAGGTAGGCGGCCTTGACGTCTTCAAGACGGGCAAGCTCGTTCGCGGCAGCGAAATCAGCCGTGGCTTGCGTGACGAGTTGTTCCAGATTATCCATACGGGTCAGAAAAAAGGGAGGCCTCATTGCACTGAGGGCCTCCCCTTTTCGCTTGGCTTGCGGTTAAGCGCCGAGCTTGGCCTTGGCCTGGTTCGCCAGCGCGGCAAAGGCCGGCTTGTCGAAGACGGCCAGATCGGCCAGCACCTTGCGATCGACTTCGATCGATGCCTTCTTGAGGCCGTTCATCAGGGTGCTGTACTTCATGCCCAGTTCGCGAGCGCCGGCATTGATACGGGCGATCCACAGGGCGCGGAACTGGCGCTTTCTTTGACGACGGTCACGGTACTGGTACTGCCCCGCCTTCATCACCGCCTCTTTGGCGATGCGGTAGACGTTCTTTCTCCGACCGCGGAAACCCTTGGCGGCGTCGAGAATCTTCTTGTGGCGCGCGCGCGCCGTTACACCACGTTTGACTCTTGGCATGTCATCCTCTCCTTAGGCGTTGGGCAGCATGGCGCGAACGGACTTCTCGTTCGACTCATGCACGGTCAGCACGCCACGCAGGTGACGCTTCACCTTGGTGGTTTTCTTGGTGAGGATGTGGCGCTTGAATGCGCAAGCGCGCTTGATGCTGCCGGATCCGCGCACTTTGAAGCGCTTGGCGGCACCACTCTTCGTTTTCATCTTCGGCATCGAAGATCTCCTTATGACACGGCGCTGGGTGGCTCCCGATCCGGGAACGCTTCGACAACCCACGACCGCTTGTTGGTACTACGACTGCAACTACGACTTAATGCTTGACCTGCTTCTTCGACGGCGCCAGCACCATGATCAACTGGCGACCTTCCATCTTCGGAAACTGCTCGACGACAGCCTGCTCGTTGAGTTCGGTCTTGATCCGCTCCAGCACGCGCATGCCGATTTCCTGATGGGCCATTTCACGGCCCCGGAAACGCAAGGTGATCTTCGCCTTGTCGCCTTCCCCGAGAAACTTGATGACGTTGCGCATCTTGATCTGGTAATCGTTTTCGTCCGTACCCGGACGAAACTTGATTTCCTTGACCTCGACGATCTTCTGCTTCTTCCTGGCCTCCGCGGCGCGCTTTGCTTCCTGATACTTGAACTTGCCAAAATCCATCAGGCGGCAGACCGGCGGCGTGGCCATCGGCGCGATTTCGACCAGGTCGATTTCCGCCTCTTCCGCCATTTGCAGCGCCTGCCGAGCCGTCACGATACCGAGTTGTTCGCCTTCCACCCCGATCAAGCGTATTTCGGGGGCCGTAATCTCTTCGTTGACGCGCTGCGTCTTTTCCTGGGCGATGGTGCAAGTCTCCTAATAAACCAAAATCAGGCCGCCACGCCCTTGCTTGCGCGTTCCTGCGACAGGCGCTCAATCAATGCATCCTGGGACATCTGCCCGAGATCCTGATTGCCCCGGGCATCACGTGCATCACGCGAACGTACGGCGACCAACCCCGCGTCCTTTTCCTTGTCGCCGACGACGACGAGATAAGGCCGCTTTAACAAGCTATGTTCGCGGATTTTATAGTTAATTTTTTCCCCGCGCAAATCGCAATCGACGCGGAAACCAAGTTCCCGCAACTTTTTCGCCACACTTTCGGCGTAGTCGGCCTGCGCTTCCGAGATGTTCATCACGACGGCCTGCACCGGCGCCAGCCAGAGCGGCAAAGCGCCGGCGTGGTTTTCGATGAGGATGCCGATGAAGCGCTCGAGCGAACCGAGGATCGCGCGGTGCAGCATCACGGGCGTGTGGCGCGCGTTGTCCTCGCCGACGTATTCGGCGTCGAGGCGCTGGGGCATCGAGAAGTCGACCTGCATCGTGCCGCACTGCCAGGAACGGCCGATGGCATCCTTGATGTGGAACTCGATTTTCGGACCGTAGAAGGCGCCCTCGCCCGGAAGTTCTTCCCATACGAGGTTGGAGGCACGCAAGGCGGCACGCAGCGCATCCTCGGCCTTGTCCCAGAGTTCGTCCGCGCCGACGCGGCTGGCGGGGCGCAGGGCCAGCTTGACGGCGACATCGGTAAAGCCGAAGTCGCCATAGACGCGGCGCACGAGGTCGTTGAAAGCTGTCACCTCGGGTTGAATCTGATCCTCGGTACAGAAGATGTGGCCGTCGTCCTGCGTGAAACCGCGCACGCGCATCACGCCGTGCAGCGCGCCCGAGGGCTCGTTGCGATGGCAGGATCCGAACTCGCCGTAGCGCAGCGGCAGGTCGCGGTAAGAGCGCACGTCGGTGTTGAAGAGCTGGATATGGCCTGGGCAGTTCATCGGCTTAACCGCGTAGTCGCGCTTCTCCGACTCGGTGGTGAACATGTTGTCCTTGTAGTGTTCCCAGTGGCCGGACTTTTCCCACAGGCTGCGGTCGAGGATCTGCGGGCAGCGCACTTCCTGATAGCCATTGTCGCGATACACCTTGCGCATGTACTGCTCGACTTCCTGCCATACCGACCAGCCGTGCGGATGCCAGAACACGAGACCGGGTGCTTCGTCCTGCAAGTGGAACAGATCGAGCTGGCGACCGAGCTTGCGGTGATCGCGCTTCTCGGCTTCCTCGAGCATGTGCAGGTAGGCGTCGAGTTCTTCCTTTTTCGCCCAGGCCGTGCCATAGACGCGTTGCAACTGGGCGTTCTTCGAGTCGCCGCGCCAGTAGGCGCCGGCCACCTTCATCAGCTTGAAGTGCTTGAGCTTGCCGATCGAGGGCACGTGCGGGCCGCGGCAGAGGTCGATGAAGTCGCCCTCACGATAGAGCGAGACATCCTCGCCAGCGGGAATCGCCGCGATCAGTTCGGCCTTGTAGTGCTCGCCGATCGACTTGAAGAAATCGACGGCCTTGTCGCGCGGCCAGACCTCGCGCGTGACGGGAAAGTCCTTCTTCGCCAGTTCGGCCATGCGCTTTTCCAGCGCGGCCAGGTCATCCATCGTCAATGGTCGGCACGCGAAGTCGTAGTAGAAGCCCTTGTCGATCACCGGGCCGATCGTCACCTGCGCCTCGGGCATCAACTCCTTAAGCGCATAGGCCAGCAGGTGCGCGGTGGAATGGCGGATGATCTCGACACCCTCGGCATCCTTGTCGGTGACGATGGCCAGTGCGGCGTCATTCTCGATGCGATACGAGGTATCGACCAGCTTCCCGTCGACTTTGCCGGCCAGCGCAGCCTTGGCGAGGCCAGCGCCGATCGACGCGGCAACCTCGGCAACTGTCAGCGGTTGCGGGTATTCGCGTTTTGAACCATCGGGCAAGGTGATGATCGGCATGAGCACACTCCACGAAAGCAAAAACGCGCCTTGCGGCGCGTCCTTGGATATTTCTGGCGGAGTGGACGGGACTCGAACCCGCGACCCCCGGCGTGACAGGCCGGTATTCTAACCAACTGAACTACCACTCCGCGTCGGTTTCGATAATTATCGAAGCCGCGCATTCTATCAGAATCTTCGGGCCCGCCAAGCAATTTTTCACTGAAAAAGTCGGCGCTGGCAGGACGGCACGGCTAAGCCTTCAATGGCCTCTTGGCAAGCTTGCGTTGCAGCGTGCGCCGATGCATCTTCAATGCGCGCGCCGTCGCGGAGATATTGCCTTCGTTTTCCAGCAACACGCGCTGGATGTGCTCCCATTCGAGCCGGCCGACCGACAGCGGATCGCTGGGCACCTCCCCCTCGCCCGCTTCTTCGGCCTCTTCCGGCGCATCGAACACGGCGACGATGGCCTCGACCTCGATCGGCTTGGCGAAATACTGCGTCGCGCCCAGCTTGACCGCTTCGACCGCGGTGGCGATGCTCGCGTAGCCGGTGAGCACGACGATGCGGCAATCCGGCGCGATGTCGAGCAGCGGCCGGATCAGTTGCAGTCCCGAACTGCTACCGAGGTTGAGATCGAGCACGACCGCGTCCGGCGGCTGGGCGCGGGCGACGGACAGCGCCTGCTCGGCCTCTGTCGCGCTGCTCACGCCATAGCCGCGCCGCGTCAGCGCGCGCGACAGCACGGCATTGAAGGTCGGATCGTCGTCGATCACCAGCACATGAATCGTCATGCAGCCTCTCCAATCGGCAGTTCGATGGTGGCGACCCCGCCGCCGTCATTGTTCAGTCGCAAGCTGCCGCCACGGCGCTCGACGGCGGCACGTGTCAGCCAGAGTCCAATCCCGCTGCCCTCGGCGACCGCGGGCAAGGGTTCCGCACCGCACCGCCGCAGTATTTCCGGCGGGAAGCCGGGGCCGCGATCATGTACGGCGATGCGCAGCACCCGCTCGTTCCAACTGACGATGACACGCATGTCTGCCGGCGCAATCTTTGCGGCATTGTTGAGCAGGTTGGTGATGCCCTGCTCCAGGGTGGCCTCGGCAAGGATTTGCGGCACGGTCCCTGCCCCGGCCACTTCGAGCGTACAGCTGACCCGGGGCCAAAGCGTACGCCAGCGCGCCAGCAGTCCTTCCAGCCAGTCTGTCACCGCGAGGGCATGAGCGGCCCGCTCGATGCCGGCCTTTTGCGTCAGCCCGCCTACGATCTCCTTGCAGATGCCGATCTGCCGCTGCAGGAGGTCGAGATCGGCGCGCGCATCGTCGGGCAAGCGCGGGTCCGCAACGAGTTCGCCGGCAAGGATTTTCATGGTGCCGAGCGGTGTGCCCAGTTCATGGGCCGCACCGGCCGCCAACTGTCCGAGGGCGACGACCTGCGCATCACGCAGCGCCTCTTCCCGCGCAACCGCGAGTTGCAGGTCGCGTTCGCGCAATGTTTGCGTCATGCGCGTGACGAACCAGGCGAGCAGAGCGGCAGAAACGACGAAGGTGAGCCACATGCCGCCAAGATGAAGACGCGTCGCGCGTTCCGCATCGGCGATCGGCAGCGGCAGGGAATAGAGCATCAGGAAGGAATACAAACCAATGGCCAGCGCGGCGATCCCGGCCACCCACCGCGCCGGCAGCGAAAAGGCGGCCACGGCAACCGGCAGCAGGAGCAGGGAAACGAGCGGATTGGTCGCGCCGCCCGTGAGATACAACAACACGGCCATCGCAACCAGATCGACAGCCAGCTGGCCGGCCAGGTCAATGGCGCGAAAATCACCCTTGCCGGCCCGCAACTGGATGACCAGATTGAAACCGGCCATCAGCAACAGCAGTGCCAGCAGGGGCGCCAGCGGCAGGGCAATCTCGAGAAAAGTCGGCGCTGACAGGACGGCAAGCGTCAGCCCGCCGATCAGCCACCAGCGCAGAACAACCAGCCGACGCAATATCGTCGTCAGGCGGATGGCTTCGTTTGCCTTCATGGGCGCAATTATCCGCGAACGCTCGCCGCAAAAGAAAACGCCTGCTGCGACATTGTGTCGCAGCAGGCGTTGTGGTTGAAGCTGGCTGCTTACATCATCGTGACGAAGAAGCCGTTCGACACCAGCACCAGCAGCACCAATCCGACGGTGATGAGGGTCAGGCCGAGGATCACCGAACCGACATGCAGCGGACGGGACGGGGCATCAACCAGACGCTTCTGCAGTTCGCCGGAATCCAGCATGCGCTGATACTGCGCCGGGTGCTCGTGGCGGAACTCTTCCAGCGACTGCGTGCCGGTGAACATCACCACGTCCGGCGGCGGCAGCTTGTTGGGCCGGAAGTGGTTGTTGAAGAAGTGCACCGTGAAGAGGAACACCGCCGCGAGGAAGGCTTCCTCGCCATGCACCACCGTGGCGACGTTGAACACCCAGCCCGGGAAGTACTGCGCCGTGATGTGCGGCAGGGCGAGCATCAAGCCGCTCCAGCCGATGATGTTCACACCCCAGAACACCGCCCAGTAGTCGAACTTCTCGAAGTAGGTCCAGCGATCGAACAAAGGCTTCGGCCCCATGCCGAAGAACCACTTGAACATGCCGATCATGTCGTCAAGGTCCTTCCAGTTGGGTACCAGGCTGTCCGGGCCGAACCACCTGAAGCTCTTGTCGCGCAGCAGTTTCTGCATCACGTAGATGAAGTGGATCATGAAGATGCCGACGAAGAACCCGGCGGCGACGCGATGGATGATGCCCAGCACGTTCGGCCCGCCGAGCGTCTTGGCCACCACCGGTGCCCAGGCGGTTTCGGCGAACAGCGCCGTCGTGCCGGTCAGCACCAGCGTCATGGTGGTCAGCGCGAACATCAGGTGGCCGATCCGCCAGCCGATGGCGAAGCGTTCGAAGTGCTTGCCGGGCGGCAGGTCGAGACCTTCGACGCGGACATGCGCCTCGGTCTTGAACAGCTTGCGCTCACGCCACTCGCGGTAGTACCAGAGGGCGGAATGCAGCCAGAAGAAGGCGAACACGCCGATCAGCAGCCAGATCATGAACTTGGTCACGATGTACATCTGCGGATACTTGTCGAAGTCGTGCGCGTTGGCGTGCGGCGCGAAGGTGACGAAGCCTTCGGTGGCTTTCGGCAGCTTCTTGCCGTCGTGACAGCTTTGACAGGTCTTCAACCGGTTGTTGGGATGTACCTTGGACTTCGGGTCTTCGACGGCCTTGATGCCGTGGCTGTCGTGGCAGCTGACGCAGCGTGCGGTGTAGGACCAGCCAAGCGCGCTGACCTTGCCGTGATAGGTGTCGCGGAAGCTGGCGATTTCCTCTTTGTGGCAATTGCCGCAGGACTGAACGTTCGCCAGCTTGTAGGCGTCGCCCGACGTGCCGGTAAGGCTGTGGGCCTTGTGGCAATCGGTACAGACCGCCGCCTTGAGGTTGCCCTTGTCCATGACCTCTTCGCCATGCACCGAGCCGCCCCAAATGTCGCGTTGGTCTTCGTGGCAGCGGCCGCATATCTCGGGGATCGACTTGTGCCAGGCCGTGCGCCGCTCGCTCTCCTGTGGCGGCACATCGAACTCGTGCGAGGTATGGCAGTCGTCGCACTTGGCGAGCGGCGTGCCGGGAATGTCCTTGTTCTCCCTGGCGTGGAAGGACTTCTTGTAGGCCTCGATGTTCTCGAAAACGACGCCGAGACGCTGCTTCTCCTTGGTCTTGCCTTCTTGCCGCGCCTTGGCCCAGAGGTCTTCATGGCAGCCGACGCAACTCGCCTTCGCGGCATTCGCGTCAAGCTGGTGATTTTCTTTGGCATCGACGATGTTCTTGTGACAATCGAGGCATTGCATGCCGCTATGCACACTCTTGCCGAACTTGCGCTTGTCGATGCCGCGCAGGTCGCGCTCTTCTTCCTCGCCATCAATGACGATCGGCACGACGATTTTCTTCGCCGAACTCTCGTGACACTTCAGGCAAGACTCATTATCGAGCTGGACGTTCGACGGTTTGGCATCGCTCTTGGCGGCCGCACCCCCAGCCAGGGCAACGGATAAACAGAACAGGGCAACCAGCGAACGGAACAGGCGCTGCGGCAATTTCATGAGCATCCCCTTTGCTAACCTTGGCCATCCGAACATGCTCGTGTTCGCGGCCATTTGCAACAAAACAGGCGGCAGCCACTAAGGCCGCCGCCTGTTTGCTCTACCAGTTCGAATCAGACCTTTTAGTGTGAAAGTATCCACTTGGCGAGGTTGGTGAGTGCCTTCTGGTCCTTGCTGTCGACAATCTTGTGATCCTCTTCCGAGCCGTCGTCGAGCTTGACCTTCTTCGGGGTGGTCAGGTGCTTCATGATTTCCTGCTCGGCATTGGCCTTGCCTTTGTATTCCTTGGCGGTCTTCTTGAGCGACGGACCCTTCTTGTTCTGTGTCGGGTTGTGGCATTTGCCGCATTCGTTCTGCTTGAACAGCAGTTTCGCCGCATCTTCATCCACCTGCGCGGCGGCCGGCACGGACAGCGCCAGACCCGCGGCAGCAAAGGCAATCATCAAGGAACGGGGCAGGGATTTCTTGGACATTGGGTTCTCCGGGTTAGACTGATTGATAACAGGGTTATTTATAGCGCCAATCGATTCCAAAATAACTTGATGGAAATCAAACCGTTTGAAACCGCCAGCGTGCTCCAATTAACGCGCAAGTCCCAGCTTGGCTGACGACGCAGGTTGATAATATACCCATCCATGAGCCTACTTCGCACTTTAGGCGGCATTCCGCTATCCCTCTCGATACTCGTGTCCGTTGCCGCGTTCGCCGCGGATACTCAAGAAACGGCAAAGACCGTCTGCGCAGCCTGCCATGGCGTTGATGGCAACAGCACCGATCCCCAGTATCCCAAGCTCGCCGGGATGGATCAGGAATACCTGATGCGCCAATTGCGCGCCTTCGCCTCCGGCAAACGCCGCGAGGAAACCATGTCGGCCATCGTTGCCGGCATCGATCCGAACGACTTTTCCGCGCTCGCCAGCTACTACGGAAAAATGAAGCCGTCACCAGGCAAGGTGAATGATCCGCAGCTGGCTGCCAAGGGCAAGGTGCTTTACGACGACGGCAATACCGACAGTGGTGTGCCGGCCTGCGCCGGCTGTCACCAACCCCACGGCAAAGGCAATGCGCGTTTCCCCCGGCTGGCCGGTCAGCACCAGGCCTATACCCTGAAACAGCTGGCCGACTACAAGAGCGGGCGGCGCGCCACCGATCCCTTGATGACCACCGTAGGCATGCGCCTCACCCTCGACGAGGCAAAGGCCTTGGCCGAATACATAGCGGGGCTCTGAGCAATGAAATATTTGACACGACTGATCGGTATGCTCGTTGCCGCCTGCAGCTGGAGTGTGGCGCTGGCAACCGGGCCGGAAGCCTGGAACGCGCCCTATGCCGAGAAAACCGAGGCGCTGCGCGCGAAAGGCGACCCCGCGCGCGGCGAGGTGGCCTTCGAGATCTGCCAGGGTTGTCACCGGGTCGGCGCGCTCGGGCGAGCGGACGGCAGCTACCCGCGTCTGGCGGGACAGCACGTTACGGTATTGATCAAGCAGTTGACCGACGTCCGCTCGGGGCGGCGCAGCAACCCGAAGATGTTGCCTTTCGCCGATCACCAGTCGCTCTCGGTGCAGGAAATCGCCGACATCGCCGCCTACCTGTCCGGCTTGCCGGTACCCAATGACCAGGGCCAGGGCGACGGCAAGGCGCTCGCGCTCGGGGAGCGGCTCTATGTGATGGACTGCGCGTCCTGCCACGGGCCGCGCGGCGAAGGCGATCCCAACCGGTTTTACCCGCGCATCGCCGGCCAGCATTTCCGCTATCTGCTGCGCGAAAACCTGCTGATCCGCGACGGGAAGCGCAAAAACGCCAATCCCGACATGGTGAAGGCCATCCGGAACTACGGAGAAGCAGAGATCGACGCCGTGGCGGATTACATGTCGCGACTGCCGGGCGCGCCGGCGCGCTGAGCGACCTCGCCGTTCGGGACTGGGTCAGGGCTTGGCCGGCCCGCGCACCAGGCGCACCGCGGCGGCGGAAGCGCTGTTACCCGCCAGGATCATGCCGTGCTCAAAGCTGACGAACATCGCCCCACCGACTTCAAGGGCGACATAAGTGCCGGTCCAGTAGTAATCGGCCAGTGAGTTGGGAAAGAAACGCTCGTCGATTTTCTTTGGCAGATCGGGACGCAGCAGCCCGGCAAGCTCGTCGGCGGTCGGCAAACGCCAGTCGTTGAAACCGCACAGGCGGCGCTTGTTGGTGGCGATGACAATGCCCGTCGTATCGCAACTGCCCTTGTGCGTACAACTGCCACCGTCGGTATAGCCAACGGGGAAACGCTCCTCCGCCAGTTTTGCGTCATACCAGGTATAAGTCCAGCGCATGTCGCCCGGCCCCTTGTCGGCGGTTTTCACCTCCCAGATCAGGCCGGTGGTGGTATCGAGCACGCAGGGATGCGGGCGGGCGCCGGCCTTGGGAACGGTTTTCTTGCCCTTGGCATCCAGCGCGACATAGTTTGGCGAATCCGCCTGGGCTGCGACTGGCAGGAAAATCAGTGGCAGCGAAACGGCAAGGTAGCGTAGTGTGGGCAGCATCAGTGGGGCGCTTTCTTCGGTTGGGCCGGCGGCTGCGGAGCCACCATGCCGGTACCGCCAAGACTGAGATCCAGCTTTCTTTCAGTGGTCATGATCGCCTGGGCGATCGCTTCGTGGTGTTCCGTATCCTTGGGCAGCAGTTTCAGCAGGCGCCGCCAGTAGTGCAGCGCCTCGGCCCATTTTTCCTTTTGGAAGGCATTGAGCCCAGCCAGTTCAAGAGCTTTGGTCTCTTCATAGCTGATTTCCAGCGCTTCCAGGATCAACTCGATTGGTCTGCCGTCGAGACTGCCCTGTTTAAGAGCAATGGCCTCGGCATACTGGGCGAGGATGCGCGCATCATTCGGCGCCTGCGTCACGGCCTTGCTCAAGGCCTGCTCCGCATCCGGATAACGCGAAAATGCGATGTAGGCGCGCCCGAGCGCATACCAGCCCTCGGGATCGTTGGGTGCGGATTTCAGCTTGTCTTCCAGCGCCTTGACCATGCCTTCGACATCGTAACTGGACTGGGCCTGGGTCAGCGCCTGCTCCTTGAGGATCGTCGGCGCGCCGAGGTAGATGTACAGCCCCACGGTCAGCGCCGGAAGCACGCCCAGCAAGCCCACGGCCGGCCAGCGGACTTCGTTGTGCCGTCCCGCCAGCGCCGACTTTTGCCGCCACAGCGGCAGCAGCAGAAATACCAGTGCGACAACGACAAATGCACCCACTCCAATCCACAAACTCATTCCCTTGCTCCTTTGTTACGGAAACCCAAGGCCGCCAACAGGCCGCCCAACGCCATCAGTATCGCTCCGCCCCACAACCAGCCGACGAAAGGCTTCAAATACAGTTGCAGACTCCAGACGCCACCCGGCAAAGGCTCGCCCATCGCCACATAGACATCGCCGGCGAAACCATAGCGAATCGCCGCCTCGGTCATCGTCATCTTGGATTTCAGGTAGATGCGCTTCTCCGGCAACAGCGTGGCAAACGCGCGGCCCTCCTTTTTCACTTCGAGCGTGCCGCGCATAGCGGAATAGTTCGGCCCCGGCACTTCCGCAGCGCCGCGGAAAACAAACTCGTAACTACCGAGCGTGGTCGTATCGCCCAGCTCCATGGCAACGGTTTTTTCGCTCTGGTAAGCCGTAACAAGGCCCATGCCGATGATGCCGATGGCCAGGCCGACGTGGGCGCAGCCCATGCCATACGCGGAAAGCGGCAAACTACCAGCGGCGCGACGGCGCACGACCAACCCGGAAAC
>Ga0209835_1000729_pt1 | contig 20213 bp, 23 predicted proteins | sample LakKivwa52mmetaG_FD_184138 | JGI IMG/M metagenome (GOLD analysis project Ga0209835, IMG submission 184138) | Anoxic lake water microbial communities from Lake Kivu, Rwanda to study Microbial Dark Matter (Phase II) - Lake Kivu water 52m metaG... | ecosystem: Environmental > Aquatic > Freshwater >...
TTCCGCAACTTTAAAAGCCATGCCATCGCTTATGTCATTTTAGGAATCGTGATTGTTTTAGTCGGTATCGCCGCCGTGATTGTTTTGATATTAGTAGCACCGGTAGGAACCGATTTAGCGATTGGTTTATTGGCGGGGGCGCTAACAACAACGCCCGGACTTGGCGTGGCCATTGAGGCGACGGGCTCGCCACTGGCTTCAATCGGTTATGGCATCGCCTACCCGTTTGGCGTCGTGGGCGTCGTCTTATTCGTGCAACTGGTGCCCCGTATTTTTAAAACCGACATGGTTAAAGAACGCGAACAATATCAAAAAGTCACGAATGGCGCACCCACCAGTGCTAAAAAGAAGACGCTTAGTTTCGATCCACTTGGATATTTCGCCTTTGCGATTGCCATCGTGTTAGGCGTGTTGCTCGGTAAGCTTACAATACCGCTACCAGGTGGAATTGAGTTTTCGCTCGGTAATTCGGGCGGACCGCTGATCGCCGGTTTGATTCTCGGCCATTTTGGCACGATCGCCCGCGTCGATTTAACGATTAAGAAAGAGACGCTCGTGCCTCTACGAGAATTAGGTTTGACCTTGTTCCTAATTGGTGCTGGCACCAAAGCCGGATCAGGTTTTATTTCAGTGCTTCAAGATCACGGCGTAATGTTATTTGTCTATGGAGCGATTATGACATTGTTACCGATGGCAGTCGGTTTATTCTTCGCATTGAAAGTAATGAAACTTAGCATGTTCAATAGTCTTGGTTCGATATGCGGTGGCATGACCAGCACACCAGCGCTTGGCACGCTAATTCGCGTTGCGGAAACCGATGATGTCGCGACAGCGTATGCGGCTACCTATCCGATTGCGCTTGCCGTCATCGTCGTCGCGTTCCAGTTGGTTTGCATCATATTTTAAAAGTAGCAGTTTAATGCTGACACATTTAGGCGTGAATAGATATCGCACTAATGGCGATAATAATCGATATACCTGATTATCCAGATACAATCGGCAAACCTACCATGTAAGGTGGAATAACCATAATCAGTCTTTTATAATGACAATTGATAAAGGTGGAGTCGGCTATGCATTATTCGGTCTCGGACACAATTAATAAACCACGACAATCAGTCATTGATGCCCTCGTCGATGTCGAGAAGATGAAAAGATGGCAGCAAGGGATGTTAGGAATAGAATCCACTAGCGGGATTCTATTCCAACAAGGATCCAGCGGTTATCAACTTTATGAAGGAGTGGGAGTAATCCCCAAACTCAAAGTTTCCGTTCCATATAGCAACTTGCCAGAAGCGATTACATTAGTGTATGAGATACCAGGCGTTATTAACACCTGCGCATATCGATTCATTGAAGAAAATGGCGCGACGACATATCAATTGGATGTAACGTTTGAATTTATCGACGGCACGCAGCCTGATGAACATGTATTCAAAGCAGGGACCATCGCGATGATGAAGCCATTAAAGGAATATGTTGAAAACGAATCATTGACGATTCATCAAAAATAAACAAAGGATAATTGGTCTCAAACATGAAATCATCAAACATAAACATATCAAAACCCCGCTTATTTGGTGTTATGGCCATGGCATCGCTTTTGCTATTGTCGAGTTGCACAAACCGTTATGAGGAATTTAACGACTTACTAGCAGAGCTTCCGGTTGAGAAAAACAATTATGCGATGATTGGCAATCAAGACATTACCATCGATGAACAAACTTACGATATTTATGAATTGCTGAGTCCGCAACTAGTAGCTAATGATGTTAATCCAGGGGATGGAGCACTATATCCAGAATCCGTTTATATCGAAACGACTTTGTTCGCTTTGGTCAATGAAGCAATCAGCGAATCATTAACCAACTTTCATCTACTGGCAATCGATTTGCTTTCATTAGAGGCACAGTACTTACTGTTCATCGATCCAATAGGCAATGAATACTATCCACGAATATTCGCCGATAGTCAGCACATTCTGATTTATCGCAATGACACGCACACATTATTAGAATTTGAGTACCAACAGCCAGATATAGTCAGCAGCCATACTTTTACAGAGATCACCGGCTTTTATCAAGTTATCGCTAGTGACGGCATCTTGTATCGATATCGAAATTCGGATGACACCTATGTCATCGATGCTTACGATTATGTAAACGATACGCCCACGAGTGATAACTTTCGTTCCGTCAGTGAGATTTATCACCCCTCCCGCATAATTGATGGAAACGATATTTATGACTTATATGTTTACAATGATTTCTTAGCGCTTCATAAAAACGAAGTCGAACATTTGACGGTTGAATTCATTGATTTCATGAAATTATCATCGCGCGGCGAAACGATTGTTAATATGCTTGATGAAAGAGACTTGAGCACCGCTCCAACATTCATCGATTTATTGTGCGATGGATTTAAATATTACCTTGGCTTCAAATGCGCCGAAGGGTTCTTGTTTAATAATGCTTTTTTTGGTTCGACCCCATATATATTGTTTGAGTGGGACATTCTCCAAGAAGAAGTCAGCTACATCGGCACGAGCGAATATATTGTATTTATCATCGATCTTTCAAGTAATTAATATTCCTACTTAACGCAAACAAAAAAGGAACTTCAATCTCGGAAGTCCCTTTTTCTATTTTGTTAATGGTCGCTGATGACGGAGAGTGTGGGCGTTTGATTCGTCTGTTTGATGCGCAGGTAATCGACTAGGCTAGTCATACCAAATATGAGGACAACCATCATCAAGGCGATGACGTAGGCATTTAAAAAGGGCACTTCTTCAATCGGGGGCCGCTGTAAAAACATGGCGTTAGGTTCATTTAAACCCGCCCAAGCAAACGTTTGATTGACGATAATGCCGATCAAACCGAAAATTAGCAAACCGGCCGCATAAATAATCGTGTTTTGTTTTTCAACTTTAAAGTAGCCGCCAACAATCAAATATAGTGAGCCAATCAGCATCGTCGAATGGCTGAGCATGCTTTTGAAAACACCCCATTCGAAGATTGAGCCACCGTGGATGTAGTACTCAGGATAGAATAGCGAAATCAATGCTCCAAGCGTCCCCGCATATCCAGTCATCGTTGCCAAATAATTAAAGGCTTTGGTTTTCTTATTGCCCCAAATGGCGACAACGACTAATAGATACATCGATAAGTTACAAAAATATATCGGGAAAAGCATGTTGTCCGCGGCAATCGCTTGATTGCCTTTGAGAAACTCAATCCAAAGTGGTGAGATATGAAGAAAGAAAGTCGCCCAAGCCCAAAACTTCAAGTACATGTCTTTGTGCTTTTGGCATGTAAACGCTTTGGTGGGGAGCCATAAAAATAGGGCCGTTAAACCAAGCGAGATAATAATATAGGTAACATGGGAGAGGTCAAACAGCGATCCATACATGCGAAAGTTCATATTTTGAGTCGTTCCTATTTGTTAAGTGTTGTGCAATATTAATTCTAGCATTGTCAAATACGCGCTTCAATTTAATAATGGAAGAAACATAGAAGTAACCTCAATAAAGCGGAAATGCCGACACTGACACAGTCGCGGTCTATAATGAATTCATAGGAGAAACAAGGTGAAACAAATCGAAACATTCCTTAACGGCATTGAGAATAACCAACGCCGCCAGACAATTAGCGCGGTTCTCGACTATATCAGCGATAAATACCCAAACCTTAAACTCGAGTACAAATGGAACCAGCCGATGTTCACGCATGATGGAACTTTTATCATCGCGTTCTCTGTTAGCAAAAATCATTTTTCCGTGGCAACGGAGAAAAAGTGCCTTGATCGACACATCGATGACATTAAAGCAGCGGGGTATAGCGCTTCAAGTATGTTATTTCGTATAAAATTCGCTGAATCAGTCGATTATAATCTTTTGAGTAAACTCATCGAGTATAACATTGAAGATAAACGCGGTTATGATAAGTTTTGGAGATAATAACGATGAGTAAAATCGACCATGCGAAAAAGTTCGAATTTGAATCACGCGCAGCGTTTCGCGAATGGCTTACTAAGCACGCGGGTGATCATGAAGGTATCTGGATAATCGGTCACAAATTGGACAAACGCCCTTCAATCAGTTATGCCCATGCGCTTGAAGAAGCATTATGCTTTGGATGGATTGACGGCATCGTTAAAAGCATCGATAAGGACGTATACATACGATATTTTGCTCCACGAGTTAAAACTAGTTATTTTTCCGCGAAAAACCGCGGCCTAGTTGAAAAACTGGAGCAAGAAGGAAAAATAACCAAACTAGGTTATGAGGCGATTGACCGCGCGAAAGCAAATGGTCGCTATCAGGATGATAGTACAGCGATGATTACCTCTATCATCGAAAACGAATTTTATCAAGCGCTTAATGTGCAAGGACTGCTTGAAAAATATCATGCAATGGGCAATTCTTCAAAGCGAGCTTATCTTGGTTTTATCGCCAGTGCAAAAACACTGGAAACAAGACAAAAGCGTATCACTCGCTCACTTGACCGGATTAGCCAAGGGCTCGCGCTTCCGGGCTAGGTTCAAACGGAAAAATCAATTTAAACGGACGAGACACCATCGTTCGTTTTTATTCTATAGATAAAATACATGTTTATATATACGAATTAAAATAAATATTAAGTTTAGATAACTAAATATATCAAGTATAATAATGGCGAGGTAGTACTGATGTCAATTAATTATGCGGGACTCTTTAACTTGTTGCGTCGCAAGAAAATAAGTTTATCTAAAATGTCACAAACATTGGGTTTTTCATCTGCTACAAGAGCTAAATTCTCTCAAGGCGAATATGTCTCATTAAAAACGCTTGCGCTTATATGTGAATATCTTGATGCCACGCTCGACGAGATTGTTAAATTCGAAAGTAAGCAACCGCCATTTTATTTATACACTCGTTTAAAAGAAGAGATGGAACACAAAATCAAAGGCGGCATCTATCACGAGACACAAATACTATTAACCTATAATTCCAATCATATCGAAGGCAGTCGCTTAAGCTACGAACAGACGCGTTACATCTATGAAACAAATACGATTGGAAGCGACATGTCGACCACCATTAATGTTGATGACATCATTGAAACCTCAAATCATTTTCGATGCATTGACGATATGATTAAAACCGCGCTTGAACCTTTAAACGAGCAACTTATTAAAGACTTGCACAAACTACTCAAAACAGGAACAAGTGATGCCAATTTATCTTGGTTTGCTCTCGGAGATTATAAAAAAAATCCAAATACCGTCGGTGGTAATGACACGGTCCAACCAGACCAAGTCGCTAATGAAATGGCCACGCTTATTGATAAATATGAGCAAAAAAAGCAGCACTCATTTGAAGATATTATCGAATTTCATTATGAATTTGAGGCGATTCATCCATTCCAAGACGGCAATGGGCGCGTTGGCCGATTAATCGCTTTAAAGGAGTGTCTCCGGCATGGTCATATTCCATTTACGGTCGACGAAGATGTAAAACTATTTTATTATCGTGGCTTAAAACATTGGCCACTCCAGCGCGGTTTCTTAATCGATACATGCTTGACAGGTCAAGATAAATACCGCGACTTGTTACACAAATTGAATATTGCACCACCGGAAAACCAAGAAGTTAAATAAAACATTTTTGCTTGGTATATCACAGTTAATCATCGCTTATTAAATTGTCGGTGAAATTATCTGAGCAAATCTTCTTTATTCCGATATAAGTGCTAATATAAAAAATGATTAATGCGTGCACGCGATATTAATAAAGATAGGAGCGACCGCCATTGGATAACAATACAATCACCCAAACGATCGATACCGAACCCGAACACATATATGAGCCATTAGACGAATATGCGCGTCGGTACAAAGACGTTCATCACAAAAACGCCGAAGAGTTTTTTGATGATTTAGTCACCAAATCGCAAGTTGACGTCGCCGCCAATAAGAAAACGGTCACCGAGATTAAGAAACTGGAAGCCAAAAAAGCGGCCAGCAATAAACAAAGAGTCAAATATCAAACCCAAAAAGTCTTTTTGATTTTTTTAAACATTCTCTCGATTGGTTCCTTTGGCGTCGCCTTGTATCTAACCATTAGTAGCGGACTACTAGAACTTTATCAAATATTGATGATGGCCGGCGGCGTTATCTTCCTAATATTGGCCATTATTTTACTCGTTAAGATCGTCAACCCCCACATTAAGCGCTTATCTGAAGAAATTCGCGTACTAGAAACGGAAATCAGTCAACAAATCCGGATCGCCTACACTCAAATGGCGCCGCTTAACAATCTTTTCTATGACGGCATGGCCGTGGAGTTGATGCGCAAAACGATTCCCCTTATCCGCATCGACGCGATGTTTGACAGCAAACGATACGACTATTTGATCAACAAGTTTGGACTTGGCAACAATAATGATATTAACCGTTCGGCCCTATTCATTAAATCGGGTGAAATAAACGGCAACCCATTTTATGTCGGGCGTGATTTAGTCCACCGCTTGGGCACAAAAACTTATACCGGTTCGATTACGATTACATGGACAACCCAGGTACGCGTTAACGGCCAGTGGGTCACCCAGTATCGTAGCCAAGTGCTAACGGCCTCGGTTGAAAAACCATGTCCGTATTATCATGAACAACCATATGTCGTGTATGGAAACGAAGCCGCGCCCGACTTAATTTTCCATCGGCTCGATTCCGATGCCGAGAAAATGAGTGACAAACAAATTGAGCGCAAAGTCGACCGCGACATCAAGAAGCTTAACCGCAAAGCCGAAAAAAGCATTGCTAAAGGCACCAACTATACGGTGATGGCTAATGCTGAATTTGAGGTGCTATTTGGCGCACGCGACCGCAATCACGAAACACAGTTTCGCTTGCTGTTTACCCCACTAGCGCAAAAGCAGTTATTACATCTGATGAAAGATAAAAAGATTGGCTATGGCGACAACTTTGATTTCATCAAACACAAGATGATTAACACGGTTATCCCCGAACACTTACTCGCGGCGAATCTTAACGATGTCGCCGGATATTTCTATGGTTATGACCTTGATGCGATGCGCATCAAGTTTGTCTCGTATAACGACCGCTTCCTCAAAGACATGTATTTTGCACTGGCGCCGCTATTAGCAATTCCGCTATATCAACAGCAAAAACCACATGAATACATTTATAAAGACTTATATGACAGCTATGTGTGCTTCTATGAACATGAACGCGTCGCTAACTCAATGAGCGCCAGCGCGTTTATCCATCCGCTCTCAGGCACGCGCAACATATTGAAAACATCAGTCGTCAAAAGCGGTGATTTTTGCGACACGGTCACCGTAACTTCATACGGCTATAAAACGACCAACCGTACCGACTATATCGCTCGGCTCGGCGGCGATGGGCGCACGCACATGGTACCCGTCCACTGGGTCGAGTATACCCCCGTGAGCAAAGAGGCGAGTATGAACGTTCATGTCGTTCCTGAAGAGAAGGAAAAAACGCGCTACGACAAAGTTAAGGAAATGGTCGAGCAAATGCGTAAAGGGCAAGCCGATGAGAAATCGATGTTCATCTTGTCGGGATTTATTGCCTATATCAATAGTTAATAGAGCCAAAAATGGCCTATAATAAACAAGTGGAGGAAAATCAATGGCAAACGAATTAGACGAAGTGACTGGACCAGTCAACAAAGAAGGACGCGACATCAACGTCATCGAAAAGCAGCTACCGGCAAAAGTCGGCGTCGGCTCGCTCATTTTCGAAATCGCTTTATGGGTGCTGGGGATCATCCCCGGACTAGTCTTCCTATTCATGAAGATCAATGCCCGTAACTACTTCAGAAAACTGCAACAAAGATTGCAGAGCAACGCCTCGCAAATCGATAACTATATCGAACAGCGCGTCGTCATCTTACAAAACGTCGTTGGCATCGTTGAGAAATCAATCGATTTAGACAAAGACGTAATGAAAACCGTCGCCGCTTTACGTGGCGGTGTCCATCCTAGTGAAGAAAATCGTAACCAAGTGGCGGGTGAAGTCGATGCCGCGATGCGCAAAATCAACATCGCGTTTGAAGCTTATCCTGATTTAAAAGCGCACCGCTCTTTAGCCGATGCGATGCAGCAAAATAGCTACCTGCAACGAGAAATCACGGCCGCCCGCGAAGTGTATAATGACACCGTCTTAAAATGGAACAGCGATATCTTCTCATGGCCGACCAAGATGATTGTCGCTTCCAAAGCCGGATATCATACCCGGATTCCGTTTACGACCAGTGCCGAGGTCAAGCAACAAGCACGCGGCAAATTCTTCTAAATTCGAAAATTAGAAAAATTGCGTCGAAGCCATCCCTTTACGGATGGCTTTTTGTTTGGAATAATGAGTTTATAACCTTTGTATTAAGCCGGCTGTCGCCACGAAAGGAATCGATCATGAGACTCGATGTTTTAAGAAAAGAACTGGAAAAGTTACTCAAGACAAAATATGAATTTGAACCGCGGTTTGAAGAGGACGGCGATTCGCTTGTCGCTAAATGCAATATCAAAATACGCGACATCGACGACGGCGTGTTTTTACGGATTATCGCATTTGAATCAGGCTCATGCGCGGTTACGTTCGTGTTTGACAAAATCGAATTGACACTAGAAGTGCTTTTACGCATCAACGCCTTTAATGAAGGTGTGCACTGGTTCAACGCGTATGTCAATGAAGGTAGCTTCCTAACCTTAAAACATCCAATCGCTGATGCCATTGTCGAAGCTAACGTCATCGAAACGGTCGAATTCTTGTTCGGCGTCTTGACCAAAGACGAAACTAGAAAGTATTTGGAGCCGCTGACGGAACTTACGTTCACCGATTAACCTGAATATTAAAAAAGCATAAAAAGACAGCTTCATTTGTATTCATCATGTGTTTGTCATACATTAAATAATGAAAAGGCAAATCATGATCGTATTTGAATGGATTAACGACAACATCTTCAAACTCAAATGGCTCGATGATTTAATAAGGTGGCTGTTTGGGACCGTTTTCGGTATTGATCCCACGAGCATGACCTTCAGTGCCCTGACTTTTTTCGTCTATGACGTCATCAAGATTTTCTTATTGCTGTCAATCTTGATATTTATCTCGTCGTATATCCAATCGTATTTTTCACCTGAACGAACTAGAAGAATTTTAGGACGTTTTCGCGGCATATGGGCGAACATCATCGGAGCGTTATTGGGTACCGTGACACCCTTTTGTTCTTGTTCCTCAATCCCGATTTTCATTGGCTTCACCAAAGCCGGTTTGCCACTTGGCGTCACATTCTCGTTTTTAATTTCTTCGCCACTTGTGGATTTGGCGTCGGTCGTGCTACTAGCCAGCATTTTTAATTGGCGCATCGCCCTAGCTTATGTCATTGTCGGGTTATTAATCGCCGTCATCGGCGGCACGATTATCGGGTCGCTTAAGATGGAAAGCTACGTCGAGTCATTCGCTTTGCCAGATTCAAATGGTGTCAAGATAGATGAAGAAAACGAGGGAGCGCAACTCCGGTTCAAACAGCGGGCTACCTATGCGATTGAGCAAGTCGGTCTCATCATAAAGAAAGTATGGATATACATATTTATCGGAGTTGGCATCGGTGCGGTAATTCATGGATTTATCCCTCAAACTTTGATTGAAGCCGTGCTGGGAAGCCGCAATCCGTTCTCGGTCATTATTGCGACGGTGATTGGCATCCCCATGTATGCCGATATTTTCGGGACGCTTCCGATTGCCGAAGCGCTTGTCGGAAAAGGCGTTGGCGTTGGCACGGTGCTCGCCTTCATGATGGCAGTTACCGCTTTGTCACTACCATCGCTGATCATGTTGAAGAAAGTAATTAAAAAAGAATTATTGCTGACATTCGTGGCTATCGTCGTTGTCGGCATTTTGGTTATGGGTTATTTATTTGATATATTCGGATTCATATTTATTTAAAGGAGAAGTGTTATGAACATCAAAGTTGTCGGTGGCGGATGCGCCAATTGTAAGAAGTTGTTGGAAAATGTCAAACAGGCGATTGCAGAAGCAAACATCGCGGCCACGGTTGATTACGTGACCGATTACGCCCAAATGGCAACGCTAGGCGTAATGCGCACCCCAGCACTATTGATTGATGGCAAAATCGTGTCAGCGGGCAAGGTTTTATCTCCATCGGAAATAATTGCTTTGATAAAAAAATAGCAAAGACCGTCGAATATTTACTTCTTTTTCAGATGTTTTCTTCAATTGTTTAGCGACCTTAACATCGCTTAATGGTGTTTTGTCATCTTGAATTATATTTCGATTGCTTTATTGAAAATAAAAACTAGAATAATGAATTCAGGAGCGACCAGTTGATATTATGATTTCCGAACTTTTACACGAAAACGACCACTTTCTCCTGCTTGGACTGGCGGTCATACTCTTCACCGGATTGTTATTCGGGAAGATCTCCAAAAAGCTGAATATTCCTAACGTCACCGGATACATTCTAGGTGGCGTTTTAATCGGCCCGGGCATTCTCTCGATGATATTCCCAGACTTTCCCGGCATCATCGGTTATCGGTATGTCGAGACGATTAAAATCATTGCCGACATCGAGTTGGCCTTTATCGCTTTCTCGATTGGAACCGAATTCAAACTCGAATATTTCAAAAAGCTTGGTCCCGCGCCAGTGGTGATTGCCTTCTTGGAAGCTTTCTTTGCAGTGGTATTTATCACGCTTGGATTATGGGCAGTTGGCTTCCCGCTCTATTTTGCTTTAGCAATGGGCGCAATCGGCGGAGCGACAGCTCCCGCAGCCACGATTCTAGTCATTCGTCAGTATCGGGCGCGTGGCCCGCTGGCGCAAACGATTTTATCGGTTGTCGCCATTGATGATGCCGCTGGCTTGATATTCTTCGGTATCGCCGTGTCGATTATCAGATTGATGACGGGCACCCATGAAGTCAACATCGGTTTAGCGTTAGCCATGCCTTTTATTGAAATCGGAGGTTCGATACTTATTGGTGGCCTCCTTGGTTTTATCAACGTTTTACTAATGAAATGGTTTACCGGAAGGGGCAATCGCACGTCGATTATCGTGGCCATGCTATTTTTAATGATTGCCGTGGCCCGGTTTTTCACATATCAGCTTGATATTGGACTCTCATCATTGATGATGGCGATGGCGTTTGGCTCGGTTTTCACCAACTTTTCGCGAGCGGTCGATACGGTCGTGCCTTTGATTGAAAGAGTGACACCGCCACTTGTAATTATTTTCTTTGTTATGAGCGGTATCGACTTAAAAATCGAATCACTGTCCTTGATGGCGTTAATCGTTTTAATCGTCTATTTAATCACGCGTATTGCCGGAAAGATATTTGGAACGTATTTGGGCGCTCGTGTATCAAAAGCACCCGAGGTTGTGAAAAAATACGCCGGATTCGGACTTTTGCCTCAAGGAGGCATCGCTTTAGGACTTAGTCTATTGATGATGGATATTCTGCCGGTGGCTACTTCCGGTCCGATGGCCACTTATAACGGAATGATGATTCGCGCGGTTATCATTGGCGCGGTATTCATATCCGAAATATTCGGTCCGATTTTATTAAAAGTGATGTTATTCAAAAGCGGTGAAGCCGTTAAAGACAAGTGATGATAAAATAAATAAAGGAGCACATTATGAAACTTATCGTATATGTTCTGATCAAAGTCGAGCTGCTACAAATGCTACTTACCAAATTAGCCGATAACAAAGTATCGGGTGCGACGATTATCGATAGCTCCGGCATGGGCCGTGAACTAGCCGATGTCGACGAATTTTCAATTTTTGGTTCGCTTAGAAGCTTATTCAATTCGAATAATCGCCAAACCAAGACTTTGTTATTCGTTGCTAAAGACGAACAAGTGGTAACGATTACCAGCGTCATCGAAAGCGTCGTTGGCTCACTCGAAGGTCCTGATTCAGGTATTATCTTCTCGGTACCCATCGATTATGTCAAAGGGTTTAAAACCTATAGCAAATAACCATAACACATATTAAATCAAATAGACGAACAAGGCCTAGGAGCGAATCCCTAGGCCTTTAATTTCTAATTTATTGGATAAGCAATTAAGCAATGTTTATCCAAATTTTATATTGCTAGTTGTGATATTCGATTTCAAATGGTGTTAATCGTTTTATTGACACTAATAATCGTTTTTTAATGATATGATTATTGCTAAATGATTTGTTCGACCCGCGGAGCATCAGCATGAAGAACATTGGTAAAAAACTATTCAATTTATTGGTTACCGTAATTATGGGAATTGGTATATTTTTCTCCATTGGGCATCAAGATAACTTTATTGATACACATGGCGCGACTAGCCTCGGCTCTGAATGGATTAGGGTTACTTCGGTAGCCGGCCTAACAAGCGGCGACAAATATGTGTTTATGGGTGGAACTAACTCTACCAACGTCATGGGCATAACAAGAACCTCTGGTAACGTGCAAGATCGAATCACTTTATCTAGTGCCACCAACACAACAAATTTAGGCTCGAACGTAATTGATGATCAATCGATTGGCTGGGTATTAACCGGTTCCAATGGTGTTTTCACAATTAGTTCTGTCAAGGACGGAACTTCAGGATATCTCGAATATACCGGTAGCTCAAATGCAATCAACTACGGTACAACAGCCATGAATTGGACCTTTACTTATGTCAGTAATCTTTTTGTTGTAACTGCACCTAATGCGCGCATACTTCAATATAACTCGAGCGACCCAAGATTTGCGACCTACACGTCTAGTCAAGTGAAAATCTCTTTATATAAATATACAGCCAGTATCCCAGTGTCGAGTGTTACAGTGACCCCAGAAACCGAGACAATATATTCGGGCGGCACAGCCAATCGGACAGTTCAGCTTAGTGCCAGCGTCGAACCTTCAAACGCGACAAATAAAAATGTCACCTGGTCATCCGATGCCACTTCGGTTGCCACTGTAAATACTTCTGGACTGGTCACTGCCGTTGCCGCCGAGCACAAACAAGTTACGAAGTGGCTGAAATATCAACCCAATTGCCAAAGCTGGTTTGAAGCGTTCGTGGAGAAGGTGTTTTGGACGCACCCAACCTATTTCGCCTGATTCGATCTCAACAAGGTAATAATTTCGTTTATAGACAATTTCTGGATTGAATGTTTCCTGTTCAAACCGATAGTCCATGGCAATGATGCGAATGAGCTTGTGGAGATTGGGACCAAAATTACGATAACTGCCCGTATAATCATGTAGCGTCAGCGAATTCTTATCAAATGGATTAATATTCGCCATCCAGGCTTCGATTTCTTCATGAACATATACATGCTGATTATTTATTAATGAAATAGTATTATAAGGAACCCAAGTCACGGAGTCGTTTTCCAATTTAATTTCTAAATGCTCCTCGCCATTATTCAATATTTGTTTTACGCGTGTTCCCGCACCGAGGCTGATTCTTCATTGCCATCTTTATCGTATGTTACGGTATTGATGCTAATTTCATGATAATTGGGCTTATCGTATTCGAGTTTATAACCAGCCTCATACCAAACGTTAGCGACTTGCTCGGAACCAGTTCCCGTGTAGCGCCAGGCATCAGATGTGGCATACCAACGGGTGCCAGAGTGAGGGCCACCGATGCGTACATAGGTCGCGCTATAAATATTACCTTCGAATAAACGTTGCCCGACGGTAATAACGGAGGACGGTATCTCTATATATACAAGCAGTGGATTATCCTTAAACGCATATTGTCCGATGCGCTTGACTGAAGGGTGTACATAAACCACTCGCAGATCGGCATTTTCAAATCCATAAGCGGCAATTTCAGTTACTGGTTGTCCATCATATTCGGCTGGTAAGTATAGTTCGCTACGACTTATGAATGAAGAACCTTTTGCAACCTTGTACCCATCACTGACTTGTGTATAAACATAATCATTAACTCTTGAAACCGGGCGTCCCTCTTTCTGGGGAGCGAATACCCCAACCATATACCCCAAAAAACTGATACCCATGACGGCGATAGCGGCAATTGCTTTCTTATTCATGATTGTTCCAAGGGCACACTATTAATACGTGGCAAACGCTGTTTGTCGGCAATGTATCAACATGCACCAATTCGTGATTTCTTTCATATTAACATGATGATATTTTCCATGCCTACCCTTTGGAGTAGAGTAATTTCATGAATTCGCGCTACGATGGATTTTGAAAACATAAAACACCCTTGTTTGACATATAGACCACATTACTTTAGCCTTATAGGGTAAGGAGTATTAATTATGTTTAATAAGAAAATCACATTCGGTAGCGCACTATTGTTAACACTGTTTTTATCGGGATGCCAAAGTAGTTCCCTCGTCCCGTCTTCGTCAACGCCGACATCTGAAGCACCATCATCGGCAACCCCATCATCTGAGGTAACCTCATCGCTTACGCCAACCTCAACCACACCATCCTCGAGCGAGCTTCCTTCTTCGGAACCGATTCCGGTAGGAGAGCCCGATTTATTTTTCTCAGAGTATATTGAAGGCCCGGGCACCAATAAGGTCGTCGAGTTATACAATCCAACCGGCGCCACCGTTGATTTGACGAAATACACCGTCAAGTTATTCTCAAACGGACGCACGCTAGAAACCGTCAATATCATGAAGACAATGGAAGGCACGCTGGCAGCTGGCGACACGTTCATCTTTTATTCAATCGCCAACGATACCCATGATACGGCACTATTAGCTGTTGTTAATGCAATTCCCGACAATCGTAAATGGGTTGGTTCATATGATTCGGTTACCTCGACGGGTACCAATGTTGCCAATCACAATGGTAACGACGCTTTAGGTTTGTTCAAGAATAACGGCACCGAAGATGTATTGATTGATGTGATCGGTGTTATTGGAAACGATCCTGGTGCAGCTTGGAACGCGACATTCTCAAATGAAAGCGGCACGACAAAAGACTCGGTTTTAACGAGAATCCCATCCGTTCACGGTCCCAGTGTTAATACCTTTAGTTCGATGCCCAATGCTTTCAATCCATCGGAATGGAGTCATGTGGCTTATCCGTCTAATACGCCAGCGATTCACACCGTTGGTACGCATACCATCAGCTAAATTGGACGCTAGTACTTAGTTAGAAACCGGCCCTTGGGTCGGTTTTTTTATGTGATTGTCGTGAAACCGCTTTCGTTTCATATTAAAATAGAACAAGAGGACGCCCCATGCACAAAATATTGGCTATCAATCCTGGCAGCACTTCGACGAAGATTGGTATTTTCGAAGATGATAAAATCATCAAAGAATATAACCTGATGCACACGCCCGAAGAGCAGGCCAAAAACACGACGTTCGAAAGTGAAATCTCATTTCGTCGTCAAGTGATCGAAAAGGCGCTAAAAGACGCAAATATCAAACTTGAGGACTTTTCGGCGATTAGTTGTCGTGGAGGAATCATCAATCTCGTGCCTAGTGGCACTTATGCGATTAACGACCGCATCTTGGAAGATTCAAAAAATTCAAATTTCAAGCATCCAAGCAATCTGGCTTCACTGATTGGTTATGAACTTGGGCAAATGTATCATATCCCATCATTTATAACCGACCCACCCAGCACGTTTGAAGCCGATGAGATTGCAACGATCACCGGACTGCCGTTTTTAACTCGTCCGATGACGTTCCATGCCCTAAATCATAAAGCGATTGCCCGCAAGCACTGTAAGTTGCATGGGCTTGATTACAAAAAAGTGAATCTTATCATTGGTCATGCCGGCGGGGGCATCTCGATTGGCATGCACCGCCACGGACGCGTCATCGATGTGACCGACGCTGTTAGCGATGGACCATTCTCTCCCGAACGAGCTGGTGCCTTACCCGGCAAGCAGTTGATTGAATTATGTTATTCCGGTGAGTATGATTTAAAACAAATGCAAACCTTCTTAAGGGGCAAAGGCGGGTTTATGGCCCACCTTGGCACCAATGATTTAAGAAAAGTCACGGCGATGATTGAACAAGGTGACGAACACGCACGCCTCATATTTGACGCGTTTGTCTACCAGTTTGCAAAATACATCGGTGCCATGGCCACCACGACCAGTGGCAAAGTCGACGCCATCCTGTTAACCGGTGGCATTAGCCATGGCAAACTATTCACCGACAGCGTGACCGAAAAAGTTAAGTGGATTGCCCCAGTGTTTGTTTATCCGGGCGAAGAAGAACTTCAATTGTTAGCCTCGGCCGTGCTCGCGGTGCTTGAAGGCAAAGAAAATCCTAAAAAATATTTATAATTTTTTTGTCCAAACCTAAAAAGATCATCCTACTTATAAGGTGAGATTATGTCTCATGAGACTACATCGTAACAAAGTTGGGATTTATTGATTTAGCCCCGTTGTATGATAGTCCATATCATAAAGGAGGATTAAATTATGATTCAAACGACCTATGATCAAATGACGCCACTGGGAGTTATTAGAATGTCGCTAATCGATGATGCACTCATCGAAATGGCTTTCGTCGATGACAAAACCACATATCCGCAGCATCCGGTTTTATCAAAGTTGATCGACAATTATTTCAATAATGGAACCCCGATTAAGTATCCGGTTCGTTTTACCAGCGGCACCGAATTTCAAAAGAAAGTTTGGAATGCCTTGCTGACGATTCCTTTAGGCGAATTGCGCACATACGCCGGCATTGCCGAACAAATTGGCCATCCAACCGCATTTCGCGCAGTCGGCCAAGCGTGTAAAAGAAATCCGATTGGATTAGTTGTACCTTGCCATCGAGTAGTTGGCTCGGACGGAAAACTCACGGGATATTCTGGAAAAGATTACATTTGGCTCAAAGAAAAACTTTTGAATCACGAGTTGTTCTTACACGTTAAAAAGACCTTTTGATTCATTGATTTAACGCACCTCAATCATTAATATGTTTTTGAGGTATATATACATGAAACCAAAGATTTGCCTAAAAAGAATCTTGCTTGATGCTTTTCCCATCGTCGCTTTAATCGTTGGAGTATGTCTGCTAATTTTTATTTTGTCGTTGATAGGCCAGGGCAGCACGTTTTTTGCGTTTTGGGGTAATGCCGCTAGAATCCCAGAAGCTGATGCCGCGAACGGCTTGATAAGGTCCAATGCGAATTTCAACTGGACATTCATTGCCATCTTCGCCGTTATTATTTATATCTATGGTACCGAGATTAAGAACAAAAACTATAAAGGCATTGTCGCCGCATTATCGCTTTATGGCGTCCACTGGCTCTACGAAATAACTAACGCCATCATTCAATCGGCATCCGGCTATGCTTTATGGACAGTATCCGCGGAAAGCTCCAGTTTCATGTTGTTAATCGGCGTCTCTTGGGAACTATCGATGATGTTTTCAATCGCCGGACTCGTCATGTCGAAACTTCTTCCAGATGATCCACACAAAAAAATACTGGGCATGAACAATCGGATTTTATTTGCGATTGGTAACGCCGCCTTCTTCTCGATATTTGAAATATTCCTTGCCGGGACACCAGCATTTATTTGGGTATATCCTTGGTGGGGCGCAATCCCGGTTTTCATCACCACGTATATTCCCTTTTTCCTAGCTGCTTTCTTAATGCATGACGCTAAACCAAAAACACAACTCAAGTTCTTAGCGGTTACTTGGGGCATTGTTGCCTTGCTACTTGTCACACTTGTGCCACTTGGCGTCATTTAATGATGCGGCTATTCGTCGGCATTCCGCTTGATGAGTCGGTCTCCTCAGCAGTATCTGAAATTCAGAACCAAAACTTCTTTGGTCCTGGTTTTAGAGTGGAACAATCCGACAAACTTCATATTACTTTAGTGTTCATTGGCGAAGTAATTGATCCCAAGCCATACATCGAAATTTTGAAGAGAATCCGGATCGAACCATTCGACATATTTATCAATGGTGTCGGTAAATTCATCAACCGCCAAGTTGTATACTTTGCCAAGATTTGCGAAAACGAACGATTAACGGCATTAGCCGATAACGCGCTTTCGGCCATTCAATCAATTGATGGTAACATCCGCTATAAGTTCACACCGCACATCACTTTAGCGCGCGCTAATAAGAATGTGCCCTTCCGATTCGTCGGGCCTTCATTGTCAATGACGATTGATAAGTTCATATTGTTTGAATCGAACAAGGGACAATATATCCCGCTTTATGAATATGGAGGTGACTGATTATGTGTATTTTTTGTAACACCGAAACTTTTAACATTCTTTGTAAAAACGAATTCGCCTATGCCATATACGACCGCTACCCAGTCAACGTCGGCCATGTATTGATCATTCCATGGCGGCACATCAAAAACTATTTTGATTTGACTAAAGAAGAGCTGGCGGCGATGCAAGCATTGTCGCGTCATGTCGCAGGAATAATCGAGAAAGAACATCACCCTGATGGCTATAACATCGGATTCAACGTCAATGAAGCGGGCGGTCAAACGATTGACCACTGCCACATGCACGTAATCCCTCGTTACAAAGACGATGTCAAAGACCCGCGAGGCGGCATTCGCGGCGTGATTCCCTCAAAACAAAAATACTAGTTATCTTTTTTTGGTTTTTTATGTTGCTGCGGTCGCGTTTCAAATCTGACGCTGGCCACGGCCATTTGGCCTTCGTTCATGCGTTCGATTTGTTTTTCTCTACGGTTAAAGAAGAAGCGACTGACTGCTTCCCAAATACATACCCAAGAAGCTATGAGGATAATCTGATTGGCCAATAGATCGATATGAAGCCGAGTGAGCACTTCATAGAGTACGAGCACGCCGATTCCAATTCCAAACAGCACCAGCGATGTGATTTTGATGCGTCGTAGCTCTTTGGTCATCGATTTATATGACAACCAATAGTATCGTTTAATCGCCCGCCGAATATATTCTTGATCAACTTTGCTGACGTCATCAACGATGAAATTGATAACAAGCGGTAAATGCGGGGGTAGCGGGTCGGCCTGCGAATCAATGTAGCGGAGTAAATCCTGATTCAATACTTTTTTGCTGGAATAGGGCGAAAATAGATTGTCGGCGTTTTTAAGATTGACGTTAATCGTGGCCGTGCCTTCTTCGTCCATGTATTCGTTTTCGACATATTCGTTCATCGTGCCGCGACGACGTTCCATCGCCTCAAGTTTTTTAAGGAGTGGTTTCAATTTATTGACAGGTTTCATACTAAAAATTATACCACTGCCACGAAGTTATGAACGGTGGTGACCACATAAAGCAAGAAAGAAAACCCCGTTGATTAACGGGGTTCAACTTATGAATATAACGATAGTAGACTATTTGCTATCGGCGTTTTTAAGTAGCGAATTATCGCGGATGATGGCGTCAATCAGATGGGCGGGAACTTCTTGATAGGAATCGAATTGACGGTTGAAGAAGCCGCTGCCCTGAGAGATGACATGTAGGTTGGTCACATAGTCGAGAATTTCCGCTTCGGGAACGAGGGCGACGATTTCTTGGATGTTATTGCCCTTTTCGTCCATGCTGACGATACGAGCGCGCCGCTGATTGAGGTCGTTCATGATGTTACCGGTGAATTCGTTATTGATGTTGATCGTGATCTTCATGATCGGTTCAAGAATCGTAGGCGAACATTTCATGTAGGCTTCTTTGAAGGCGATCATGCCCGCCATCTTGAACGCGAGTTCGTTACTGTCGACGGGATGGTATTTTCCATCTAACAGCACGCCTTTGACGCCAAGCACGGGGAAACCAGCCAATAAGCCTTGGTTAATTGATTCAAAGAATCCTTTTTCAACCGCGGGGATGTAGTTTTTAGGAACCGAACCACCGAATATCTCTTCGGTGAACTCGTTTTTGTCGGAGCCGCTGGGCAGGAATTTCATTTCGACGACGCCATAGAAGCCGCTACCGCCCGATTGTTTGACATATCGGCCTGGCGCTTGCGCTTCTTTGCGAATCGTTTCGCGGTAGTTGATCTTTGGAGCGGCGACATCGACTTGGATGCCGTACATGTTATTGATTTTTTCTAAGACGTAATTAAGATGTGAATTGCTTAAGCCACCGATGAGCAGTTGCTTTGTTTCGGTATTGCGCTTAACTTCGAGAATCGGGTCCTCAATTTGCATCTTGAATAGTGAAGAGCCAAGTTTTTCTTCGTCTTTGCTCGATTTGGGGCTGACGGCGCGATAATAAACCGGCGTCGGG
>Ga0209835_1000731_pt1 | contig 20193 bp, 14 predicted proteins | sample LakKivwa52mmetaG_FD_184138 | JGI IMG/M metagenome (GOLD analysis project Ga0209835, IMG submission 184138) | Anoxic lake water microbial communities from Lake Kivu, Rwanda to study Microbial Dark Matter (Phase II) - Lake Kivu water 52m metaG... | ecosystem: Environmental > Aquatic > Freshwater >...
ATTATAAAGACTCTCAGCCAGAAATGCGTTATTGGCTATCTGATCTTTAGCTTCAAGTAAAGATGATATTCGCTTTTCGTCAATGGAATAGCTGTTTTTCCATCCTTCATGATCAAGGGAAAAGAACTCCTGCAGATCCGATCCATTGTCATGATAGATTTGTTTGATCAATTCATTTATTTGACCGTTTGTCCATCGCTTCAAGTGCGATATAGTTATCCAGTAAGCTGCTTGTTGCATAGTTTAATACCTTGTATTCTTTAGGTGTTTCATAATTTATCCCCACCGACAGTTTTTGCCAATACTAGTGGTGCTATAACCACAGCACCGAGCTGTGTTAAGTACTTGCCAATTTCTTTTATGGTAGCTCCACTATCAAAGATATCATCGATCAATAATACCTTTTTACCTAACACTTTCTGCGGATCTGAAATGGAAAACGCTCCAGCAACATTGTCTGATTTCAAGTAATGATTCTCAAAGATTTTCTGCTCCTGGATAGTCCGAGTTTTCACTAAATCGTGTGATATAGGGATTTTTAAAGCATTTGATACTCTTTCTGCTAAATGCCTAACTATATCTCCTGATACAGTGGGTGGAACGTACAGCACCAGATTGAACTTCTCTTTTGAGAATTTTGAGTAATAGGCCTTTAACATAAGTGTGATTAGGAAATCTGGAAAATCACCACCATTTTCGTATTTACACCTGTGTATAGCAGATCCAACGTTCGATACTCCATAATATGAACCTGCAATTCCATCGATGAGCTTGGTTTTTTCTGATTCTACTTGAAGTTCTGGGAAGTAGCTTAAGCGGAATTGGTTCAATCTCTCAATCCACTCAGGGTTTGATCTAACATGGTGTTTTGCCAAGCCCGTGTTATCGCAATTATTGAAATCCCTATCGTTAATGTCCCCCAAGTATCCGCATAAGTATGACATGCGTGAGTGGGACGTCTCTGCATATTCGATCATGGCATTCAGTTCCTTGGTCTTTGCCTCACGAACCTGATCGTAAAAGCTTGGATCAAATGGCTTTGAATTTGGGATGAACTCATACTTTTTGGACTTTCCAATATACACTTCTCTAATGATTCCCTGGTCGATCAGATCAGCTCGAATAACACGTATCTGAGTCTGACCAAGGTTAGTTTTTTTCATCAGTTCCTTCTCGCCAAGCATCTCATTTTGTACGGCAGCGATCACTATCTGATACTTGTTAGTAGATGGTTTGGCACCCTCGATGAATGCTTCCGGTAGATCTCTATCATCCGGATTGTATAAAAGTACTATAACTGTCGGCAGACCATCTCTGCCTGCCCGACCAATCTCCTGATAATAATGAACCGGAGATTGAGGGAATTGGGTATGAATAATAAATCTAAGATCAGGTTTGTCTATCCCCATCCCGAGAGCATTTGTTGAGATCACGCATTTCCACTCATTGTTTAGTAAACCTGATTCCACTTCAATTCTGGTATCTGCGTCCAGCCTGCTGTTATACGATCTGGCTGGTATATTCAAGAATTCAAACCATTTACTTATCAACTCGGTTTCAACTACCGTACCCGTATAGATAATACCAGTACCATCCAACTTGTTTATGTTTTGAGCAAGCCAAATCAGTTTTTCGTCATCTGACTGCACATCAACTACATATAATCTGAAATTCTCACGTAACAGGTTACCCCTGATAACCTTTAACTCACCAGTGATCTGAGATGCTACGTCATGCTCAACTCGTTTTGTTGCTGTCGCTGTAGTTGCTAGTACCGGTAATCCTATGGGTAACAAGTTTACAAGATTGATTATGCGCCTATATGCTGGACGGAAATCATGGCCCCAGACAGAGATGCAGTGCGCTTCATCAACAACTATCATGGATATTTTCATGTGGCGCACTTCTTCAAGCCAGGTCATGTTTTCTTGCCGTTCCGGAGCAATGTACAGAATTTTTACAGTTCCTTGCTTCGCCTCAGTAATCACATTTATGTTTTCTTCATCGCTTTGATTGCTATTTATGCATTTCGCAATTATGTCCAGGGCTTGTAGTTTACTAACTTGGTCTCGCATGAGCGCTATCAAGGGAGAGAAAACTACTGTCAGTCCATCAAAGAGCAGGGCCGGAAACTGGAAACATAGTGATTTCCCATAGCCTGTTCTTTCTATCAACAGCAACCTTTCCCCCCTAAGAACTCGAGAAATTGTCTCCCATTGTTCATCATAGAACCTTTCCAACCCAAATCGCTGTTTGAGTAGTTGTTCAGCCTTATCCCTATTCAATCCGAATTGATCCATGAATGCTCCATTTTATACATAGATTAATATAAATACTTTTTGGTAGCGGGTGCATGTACCCAGAAATCACTTCTGCCACATATGCTGAAAGATTCTGAAACAAAACCCATACCAAGACCCTATTGGGTGGAATACAAGCCCACCACAATCTCACCATCTCCAAAATGATCGCTTGTAAGCCTCGAATTCGATGCTAAAGACTGCTGTGCTACATCTATAGCCAAACACACAGGAAATAGAGCTGGAGATGCCATTAAAGACCTCAGCGATGCCTTATTATCTGGTGTTGAGATCAGCATTGCCTCAAAGAGCATGGCTATGATCTTTGGATCAGATATGGCCATCGGATCGCTCTTCCTATATCGACCCTTTATCTCTGTGTCCTCCAAGACACCCCAAGCAACAAAGGATCTTACCGCATATCTGGCGTTTCTAAGGACTGTTGCGCGTTCCCCATAGCGCTCCACTAAGCGGTCAAATATCTGCTTTTGCGTTACTCTCTCTTGCAGAGCAAGTACTCGTCCGGTTTGAATCGCCACATTATACCAGAATGGATAGGCAGCTATCATAATCGCCCAATGCAAAGGCAGCCAGTTATCATTTGAGCTGTTTTTCGCCAGTAACAGCAGCCTATCACATAAATCTATCAGTTCGGGTGCTGGGTCGAACCATGCTGTCAGGATTCCAATAGCTATCGTATAGGTCTTATCTCCCCGTTCCCCTGTTCCCCCACTCTGTTTTTTATCCGCCAGATAGTCTATCAGATCCTTACGAATCTCAGTTGCGGACATCCCTGAAAGAAGTAGGCTCAGGCATCTATCCATCCACTCCAATCGGATAACCTGTTTGATGCCTACTTTATCATAGCGACTTTTATTCATTTACTCTTCCTATAAATCTTTACCAATGGTACCATGACCTCCTCCAGGGATATGCCTCCATGAGTTACTATCTTTTTACCAACCGAATGATAAGATCCCTGATATGGAGCAAAAAGAGAGTAGAGACCATTGGGGAGTCCCTTGGGAGTCCAGACTAATGACCCATCAGACTTGATGGCTGCCTGATCCCTGAGAACTTCTGATTGATATATCCTTACTCTGGATGCCTTGGTTTCGGATAATGAACCATCCTGGATATTGCCAATTCCTTCGCATTCCAGATTGCCATGGTCTGAGGTAATCCACACCGTGTAACCATGGTCTATCAGAAGCTGAAGCAAAGAGGCAAATTGTCCCTGTTTTACCCAGTGCTTGATCTGGCTATGCATACCAGCCGAACCAAGATTCATGCCGTGCATGATGTCATCGATCACGTTCAAAACAAGTCCGATCACTAAGCCACTTCGCAGGTTAACCAGTTTCTCCAGATCTGCTCCGATATCACCTGTCCCATCCATACGCAGATAGCGTATGCTTTGTGAAGGTACCCCGTTATCTTCCCAGTATCGTTGCCAGTGGTTTGGCTCCTTTACCGTGCTACCAATGTGTTGGGTAAAGTAATATGGAACTGACGCGTAAAATATGGATTGTCGGGATATCGAGGTGAGAGTGGGAATCCAGGCGAATAGAGTATCCTCACTTGTCTCATAAGTCTTCAGATCAAGTTCTGCCTTGATGCTCAGCCATTGATCGTAGGACATTCCATCCATTACAATCAAAGCCGTTTTAGCCGTATTTAGCTCAGCCCTTCGATATGCCAAGCTCTTGGCTATTTGGTGCACCATCACAGGCTTGCTGGAAGGCAGGTTTGAAAGAGAATCATAATGCTTTTGAATCCAGTTCTGGAACCTATTGTTGATCTCTGCCCTGAGCTTCTGGATTCTATCTGATTCCGGCGAGTCATTCGACGTAAAGAGCTTGTGCAAAAGCTCAGCATAGTCTTTTGTATATTTCTGCCAGGCTCTGTAGGAGCCGTCTATTTCGGGGAGATGTGCTTGTAAAGCTGACAGCAAGCCTTCGATCTGATTAGCAATACCAGGCTCTTTCAGATCAATCCCACAGCGTATCCAACCCAGTTCATCAGCTAGGGGCTTTTCCGTCCTGATGCGCTTGAGCAAATCTTCGGCAAAAAAATTATCTGTATAGACCTTCAAATCAGGGTGATCGAAAGGCAGCACCTTAGCCGGTAGATCATTGCTTACCCGTAGTTTAACGAAGTGCACCCATTCTCTCTGCAGAAAAGCGTAGAAATACTCACTGCTTCCCAAGGCTTGTTCAAGGTCGATTTCGTAGTTATTAACAAATCTACTGCCAGTATCACGTAGTATGTCCACCACGAATCCTGGAAGCTCTGTGTCTGTGTTATGCAGTTTAAACAGGACAGCCCAGAATTGGACCTCACTTGTTATCCCTGCAATATCAATCCCAAATACCCGCCGGGTAATGAAATCAGTGCTCTCGAAGTAGGATAAACGACACTCATGTCCTGTCTCAAGTAGCTCATAGAGCTTATCGTAATATTGAGTTGGAAGTTCCTTGAGAGCTTTGGCTGATATTCCTTTGAAATAGTCTTCTATTCTCAGCTCGATGATCTCAGCACTATTGCAAATCGAATAAGGCAGTCTGGCACTATCTAAAGAACTGCCAGATACCTTGATGATCAGCCCATGATGATCAGATCTGCATTCTCTTTGCCACTTGCTTTCAAGGTAGTAGAATAGGCTCAGGTTATCTGAGTAGTCATAGACATCAAAGCTATGAAATGTAATAGTTTCGTATGTGCCAAGATCAGCCAATAACTCATCATGATCGTAAACAATCTGTATCATAGCATCAAGGGAAATGATGTTAACAATCAAAAGGGTTTTCCAAGCTGACAAATTGGTCGATTTCATATCACTACCGTTTTAGCCCTAAGTATGTAGTAGTTGGTTTGGCTTTAGAGATTTTCTGCTCCAGTGAGTATTGATTGCTTGAACAAACTCCGGGCGCACTAATTTTGCGCGATTGGTAAGCCACTTACCGTCATCTATTCTCAGATACAAACCCTCACAAGGGTGCTCACTGTAGGATGAAGCATTCATAATGTGAAGCAACTCTTCCAACTGAAATCGTCCCCATGCAAATTCCGCAATTATGGGAATTTTTGCCAGATTTAGCAACTCATCCCGATGCTTCGTAGCCAAGAATTTTCTGCTGCTTAAGTCAAAAACATCAAAACCAATAAACCAGTCGGGAAGCTTAATATATTCTATAGAGTGTTTGGCATAGCACCATTCTCCAAACAAAATGAATTGAGCCCCGATGGCATCAAAAAGCCTGTCAGAATTTCTTTCCAACCAGTCAGATATTTTTTTCCATTGTCCTATGTATGGTTCCGAGATAATGCTGCCCCTGTTCTGCAGTTGGATATTCCCATTGTAATCAAATGACATTCCAAGATTGGCACCATCCACTTTCTCTTCCACGATAATCTCATGGGACAGGAATACATCTCTCTCCTGATCAGAAAACACTTTGTCTCCCCGAATTGGGGAAGCCCCCAGATTTGCCAGATGAGGAGTGCTGGGAAATTTAAGCATCGTGATAGCCCGGGAACTTCTGCTTGAATACTCTTTTAACATATTCTTCGCCCAAAAAATGAACAGGAATACCCACTTCTTCCAGGGCTTTTCTCCACCCCCACCATTTACTATCGGTTGCTTCAAATATTGTCGGTTTAGGCAAATTAGGGTGGGCATTTGCAACAGCAATAAACTTTCTATCTGATACGTCGAAATTTGCAAGATCAGGATGATCCGGGAACTCAACATAAGTATCATCGTTATTGGTTATATGAACTCTGTCTAGTTCAGGGAAGTTGTACCTATTATCATGTAGCCATTTAAAAAATTTATCTCCCAGTCCAGGCTGTCCCTTATAGCTCAATTTATGGCTATACTCATTAAATATCTCGTTATTGTCATCCAGCACGAGTCCATCCTTGGTTTTTACGACAGCTTCGAGTAATTCTATGCAGTTCTTGGCACATATCAGCCAGTCAAGATCAGTTTCAGGACATAACAAAGCATTGTTTGAAGTTAACGGGATGTTAGTATCAATTATGAATTTAATAGGCAATCTCATACAAAACACCTATTTAATATGCTTTATGCGCTTTTCAAGTGCCGCCTTTGACTGGGCAGCAATATCTTCCATCTCATCACCAAAGAAGTTCTCTGGCCAATTGGCAATATTCCCATAAGTATCAAGCTTCAAAGGCTCTAAAGTAGATTCTGAGTCGGCTACTTTTGCGAAATAAACTGCAATATCGTCTTCGCTGATTAGTCCTTCAGCTATCCTGCGTTGAAGTCTTCTCAAAAAATGCTCAGAATTGGTTTCAAGGACTAGTTGGATGTTTCTTGGACTACCATTTTCATGAGATTTTATGGCATCGATTACCACGTCAGCTAAATCAGCCTGTGCCTTGGGGTGTAAATGAAGTTCAGGTTGTTCCATTAGGATAATTGAACTTGGAGGAGCGTAGAACAGTTGAACTATAACTGGTAGTACCTGTGAAACCCCAAAGCCAATATCCGGGAGATTAACGAGGCTATCTGAGCCATTTGTTCGCACCTTAACTTCGTATTCCTGCCTATTTGCTGTTATTGGATCTACAGAAAAATCTTCAATCAATGACATCCTTTTAAGTTCTGTTGCAATCATTTTCTCAAATCCAAGCAAAGACCCTCTTTTCTTCAGGTTCATCTTTTTGTTTCTAGCTGATAGTATTGCAGGCACAGTATTCTGACCAAGATGTCCAACACTGTCTGGCTCTATTCCCCCCCAAGTATAAAGTCTTTCTGCTTTGTTTCTTAGAGGCCCCAAATAGTATATCCCCTTAAACAAGTTTTCGTGAACAAGGTTTAAGTCTTTTACGAAATCAGCGTTCTTGTGATATGCTACCATTTCATCAGGAAATCCGTAGAATCGAAGCGTGTACCTCAAATTCCAAAATCTTCCCTTCTGCTTCTTCAGATCAATATTCTCAGATACAGTCTTATACTCAATGTTCTTCTCTTTCATCTGCAATCCTATCATCGCATCATGAGGGCTGAGTGAATATTGATATTTACTAAAGATCTTGTATTCAAACTCACTAACATAAGGTCCAGGCCGCAAAGCCTCGTTTTGCTTTATTTTTGCAGTAAACATTATGTGATTCCCGTGTTTTTTCTTTGTCTTGGTAAACCCTGGAATGTCCATGGTATCGACAATATCCCAAGTATAAGAAAACTCCAAAGCATTGTTTTCGTTCCTTTCATGAATAAACTCACGATATGTACCTACGTTAACAGCAGAATCATTACTTCCCGAAAACAATACAATCTTCCTGTCTTGAGATTCTACCGTCTGTTTTAACATCATCAAAAACTGCCCGATGCTTGACTTCCCAGAGCTGTTAGTGCCGAAGAATAATGTGAGCGGTGCCATCCTTATATCCCCGGTATCTTTCCATCCTTTGAAGTTTTTGATTCTTAGATTTTTGATCATCTCTTCTCCTTTATTGAGTTCTTGTTATTGCCTGATCGTAATACATCAGCAGTTTGGGATCTTCTTCCAGCAAAGTACTTGGTATGCGTTTTGCCACCAAGATGATGGTCTCATAATCTCTGTTTTGCCAGCAGTATTTGAATCCAACTCGTACCGCTTCCGCCCGGATGAATTTGTATCTCTTGCCGGAAACCAGATCTGGGTTGCTCTTGGGCAGGTCTGGAATCTCGATTTGCAGGTCGTTCAGTTTCTTTGGCTTGTAGTCATTGGGCAGATAAGTCCAGAACTCTTTTAGTATGGCCTTTTCCCGCATCTGCTCCAGATCAGCCAGCTTGTTGGGATCTGGAACATACCACCGGTCTTTGGCTTTCGCTTTGAGTGCCGGATCATCTTTGGAGAGGTTTCTAAACTCCTTCCAGTTAGTGGATAGGTAGGTGTGAATCTGGCTGGGAACCTCGCTTTTATTATCGTACTTGAGGAAATTCTCCTCCAGGATCAGGGACAATTCCAGGCTCTTCTCGGTTTTGTTCCAGCCAGCAATCTCTCTCATGAATTGAGGATGGATTTCCTGAAAGCTTTGAGGTTTGTCCTTCAGCAACTGTCTGAGCCATTGGATTGCTGATACTTCATCGGTGATGAATATCTCTATCTGTGCCAGATCGGGAATCTTCATCTTAGCTTTATCGTATTCTACTACCTGTTCCGGCAGAAAATACATCCCATCTCGGGAGGGGAAATGCTCCTCAAGGCCTCGATAAAATTCTGCTGAAGATAGAGGTACCAGGGCATTCCTCTGCAGATAAAATGCTACCATGCGGTCGTAGAGTAGATAGTTCTGTCGTTCAGACACCATCTGCATCTTTCCTTTCTCAACCACGACCTTAGGAAGCTGTTTCAGATGTGTCCTTACAAAATCCCAGACCCCTTCCTCGGTGCCGGAGAGTTTCATAAATCTTTCTTCAATCCCTCCATTTGGTTTATAACAGGATATAATAAGGTCCTGCTTTACTGCTGATGCCATATATGACGCCTTAATACCTCCATGCACTTTGTCTAAAGTTCTTACATCTGCTACAACGAAACCAGCTTGTTGTAATGATTCTTGTATTGCATTCCAGACACTGTTCTTGGAATTGTGGAACTCGACTGTCATCCAACGTCCCGGTTTAAGCAAAGCGTAGAACTGCGAAAAACACAGCCTCATAATACTCTTATAATCAAAAAGATCTTTACTTTGAACAGGATTCTCTATAGCTTCCATTTCGTTGTTAGTGAAACATTTGAGCCAACTTTCCATAATAAAGTTTAGTTCAGAGTACATGTAATTACCACCAAAGGGTGGATCAGTAAAAATATAATCGGCAGATTCCTGTCGATCAGTAATGATCGTTGAGCTTGATTCTGTTGATATGATGTTTCCGAAAACACTCCACCCTTGTTTCAGTGTTTTCTCTTTGAACAACTCAAAAATCGATTGCTCGACTTGTTCACTAGGTATATATAGTGTGCCCGTCAAAGGGCCATTGATTCTCCCTTTCGGGTTGTGTTTATTGATTACAAAGCGATTTTGTTTCGTTAGATTTCTCCATAAAAACGATGTCGCTATCCATTTCATATCCAATGGGAGAAGGTTCCAAAATTTCGATAGGGTGATCAAATTCCTGCGAGTGTAGAATTGATTAACTCTTGTAAGATTGTGAGAGTTTATTGGTTGTTGAGTGTTGAAACCTTCAGGCAAAGCATTGGTGGGAAACCAGTACCCAACTTTCTTTTTCTGGATTTTCTCAAGTATCAATTCATCAAACTGATCTGGCTTTTTTTGATATCTTGTATTTCCAATTGAGTAACTTATCATAACCTGAACTTGTTTTGCTTGCCTTATGATTCTCCCTGTGCTTTCCTGTGAATGGTTATCTTTACTTTCGTAGTATTCTAGTCCAAAATCTTCAAATTGATCAAAATGATCCGAAGCATAATCTGACTCAAAAGACCTTTCCATATTACGTTTATTCAGATTGGCCCCACAATGTGGGCAAGAAAACTCATCTCTGATACAGCCAACTTCATTATCAACTGCAACGTCTAAGAAAACTACTTCTTTTGAACAATTTGGACAGATAAAAACGTCGCTCCAGACCGAATAATTGATCTTCCCTCTGGTTTTACCATCAGTGTGCATGGTCTCATACATCCAGCCACATTCCTCTTCCACCTCTTCCAGAATACGTTTTGCCTCTATTTCATATTTAACAATGTCGACGGGGGAATTGTAGTTGGCAGCGATGAAAGTAGCCGCTGGGGAGAGATCATTAAGAATTGCTTTTCTGGCTCCCAGTTTGGAGAATAGCTTGCCATCTTCATCCAGGATTGTGCCATCGTCCTTTACGGTGTAACCAAGAGATTCGACCACCTTTCTATCTCCGCAAAGTTGGGCTGCCACACCAGTCATACCCGTTCCGCAGAATCCATCAAAGACGATGTCTCCCGGCTCTGTATAATGCAGGATATAGCGCATGATCGCCTTGTGGGGTACTTTGGTGTGGTAGGAATGAGCGTTGTAGATGGGATCGTTCTTGCCCTCACTCACATCCGCGGCAAAGGGTTCCCGGTGATACTCATCCGGTCTGGCTCCCTTTTCCTTTTCCCACTCAGCTATGAAGTCATTGATCCATGGGTTGGGACAGGCAGTATAATAGGGAGGATCGCTCAGAGCAATGATATCTTCATCCTCTCCGATGGGAAAGCCTTCGATCTGGCGAAAATCAGGATCTTTTAGCTTCTCACGCAGCAGATTTCTAAAGTGCTCTCTGCGGGCATCTTCGTTTGCAAATACTTGTCCCAGGCAGGTAACGGGATCTTTTGCCTTGGCTTCAAGATCGATGGTGGTTTGTTGTGACATCAATGCTCTCCTTGAATGGCTTGCAACACTTCTTTTCCATATTCGCTAAGATAATACTTTTGCTTAGGGTGCTTAGGTTTATCCGGGTAACTCATCAACAAAATACCTTGTTCCAGTAATGGGTAGATGTGCTTGGTACGAAGATTATACCGACTACCCAGTTTCAGCTCTTTTCGCAAGCTTTGCATACTGATGGGTTTAGTGCTGTTGAGAATGATTCCTACTTGAATATCTGACAGCGATCCAGAATCAATCTGAGCTTGCCCAGTAACTTGGCCACCTACTTGGCCAGTAGCTTGGCCACTCTCTATCTCTGGAAAAGTCTTATCTATCAGCTGAACAATATCTTCGCTTAGTGACCAAGCTTGCTTATGGTCGGAGGACTTGGTCACTTGAATAGCCTCATGCTTGGCCAGTATGCTCAAGGTAAGTTCGCTGGACTTCCCGGTGATGGCTTTAGCAATAGCTAAGCTTATACTCCGATTACTGACAAGGTAGGAGAACAAGGCAGTTTCATCCGCATTTAGCTGTAATCCAAGTTTGCTTTGCAAATTACTTACTGCTTGTGAGATGATCTGTTTCTTCAGAATAGAGATCGAGAAGCTGAAGTCGGATTTATCATTCGTGATCTGAGCAGGGAAAAGACCTAATCTACGGCAGTCCTCCATTATGGTCCTGATCCCGGTTCCGGCTTCTTCACAAAGCCCAATCTGACGGAATATCCTTACGATCAAGGGATTACGGATCGGGTGATGGCGGGACTCGAGCAGGGCTTCAACACTGGAATAGGCAGAGCCAGGATTCCAGAAGATGGTCTTATCTTTGAATATCTTGATCTCGGCTTTTCTGAAGGCATCTCCATAGTCTTGGTGGATCAGCAGGTTTACCGCCGCCTCTCGAAAAGACCTGAATTCCAAAGTATCATCTTTGCGCTGCAGACTTGCTTCGTCCAAGGAGAACGGAATGTCTGCAATCAGGGAGTACTTGTCGATGAGCACCCTCCAGGCCTCGAAGAGATTGCTTTCAATTACCAGCCGGTCATGCCACCGTTTATCGGCATCCCAGTTATCTTCCATTTGATCAATTCGCTGATAATCCACCACCGGCCTTGAAAGTATCTGCCTCACAAACCGGTCTTGTCCAAACAGTAATATCGCCGCTTTAGTAGGGATTGCTTTCCCTGCTTCTTCGATCAGCAGTCCCATTTCCAGCAGAACGTCCAGATCACTCAGATGAGCATATTTACTGGTGGGGGTTTTATCCAGAAGAGTTCGGTACCATTTTAAGGTGGAGGAATTGATAAAAATACTTGGATCAATGCCATGCTCCAAACTTCTGTCATAGGGGGTATCGCTGGCGTCTCGAATGAAGGTCCTCAGTTCAGACTCAGTGCATAGCTCATCGCCACCACCTCTTCTGATATATGCCTGGTCAATTCTCTTGCCAAGATAGATTGGTTTCTCCTTGCGTTCTGCTTCCGGTATGTTGAAAACTAAAACATGCTTTCCCTCGATCTCATGTAGTTCGGCATTTGAGGGTATCACTCTGCTCAGCTTGCCTCCGTTGCGCAGGCAGCTAAGAAAGTCATTTTGAACCTTATCTACATCTTCTACGCCAACTATTTCTCGTTCGGCTTTGCTAGCACTTTCTTTGACTCCGAAAACAAGGTAGCCTCCACTTGTATTGGCAAAGGCAGATACGGTTTTATAGGCATCGTCCGATACGCCATTACGGCATTGTTTGAACTCAATGTCAGTCCATTCCGGACTCTTGATAGCTTTAAGCAGCTCTTCTTTGGTCATGATGATGCCTATTCCAACACTATCCTGACCCGCTGAGGGTTCTTTCCCTGAGTGAGTGAATCAATATATTGATCTAAGACCCGTTTCAGTTCAGCAGGTGTGATAGATCCTCCGGCTTTGCCGATCACTCTGCGAATCTCATCCAGATTGATAGTCACTTTAGTGAGCCCGGCAAGAACTTCCTTGAGAATATTCACAAAGTTGTCATCAACCTTATCAGGAAGCTCTTTGCTTTTGATGAATTCATCCAGGAGAGCATTGTCTTTCTCACTAAGCAGTGATATGGACTCCTGGGTATGCTCATCCTTTAAATTCTGGATCAGCATTTCGGTCCAACTGGCGATAGTAGTATCAAGCAACTGGTCTATCTGGCTCAAAGTGTGGCTTGCGGACGAGGCTATAGATTCCACTGCAGGATTGAATCGGCAATGGAGGCAGATGGGATCTGCCTGCAAGTTTTGTTCAGTGAGGTTAACACAGGTTTTCAGAGCTGCCAGTTTTTCCAGAATGTCGTCAACATGCTGTTTGGGCATGATGTCGATTTCGCCAAGCTTGAGCAGATTGCGTATTCTTAAATCATTGGAGAGTTCCGCTTTCTTTCTATCGTCCTGTTTGTTCAGTCGATGCTTACTATGCAGTATCACATAATGCTCAATGTAGTCTTTCTTAAGCTTTTGCAGTTCATAGCTAATTTTTCCGGTCAGAGCTTTAATCTCATCAGCCTTAATATCATGCACTTGCTTAAGGACATCCTCTTTTATCTTTCCAAATCCTGTCTGCCAGGGATGCTCGATGGGAAGCAGGTTCTCAGCAGTGGAAAGCCAGTTTACAAGAGGATTCAGATTGATGATGAATTCCCGGGCAGCATTAATTGTTTTAACCAGACCCAAAGAACTACTATGTATCTCTATTTCTGACACAGGAGTATTGAAGTTCTTTAGCTTAGCTGCAGAATTGAAGGCAGTCAAGGACTCAAAGAACTCCTTTGTTATTGTGGTGGTTTGTAGAGCTTTATCCAAGCTTAACGGAACTGCCAAGTCCACTCCCCAAAAGATCAAGCCATACCTCAGGTGGTTCATAGTGATCACAATACGGGAGATCAGCTTTGAAATGGCATCCTGCAATACCTTTACCGGTTCATCATTTCCTTGAGTAATACTTTGAGCTAAACCGGGAGAAAGACCCACAAGCTCAAACAGAGCTTTGATGGATTGTATGTTCCAGTCCTTGGGAAGTTCGATGTGTTTGAAATCAATCAAGGTATTTTGGTCTGCCGCACAGAGATACTGTATCCTGGTGGCATCAAATTTATCGCCGATCACACTGAGAACGATATCTCCGCTATAGACCATAGCTGCCAATACCACAACGACCCATTCCGGCTCCAGTCTGAAACCACTTGGATCAAGATAGTCCAGGCCATTGACCTTGGCTATGAGTTCATCCCGGTTCAGCACCTGGCCCTTGCCTTTGGCTGCCAGTATGGCGCTGATATATTGAGCTACAGGGGATTTGGAAGTATTGATCCGATCTCCATCCAATAATTGCAAAGCGTCTAAGCTAGCCAATGCGTTCTTGGTGCGATTGTTACTGGAGATGGCTCTTAGTGCTTCAGAGATGGCTTGTTTTCTGTTGTAACCGGTTATCAGGATGGAGAATTTAGGATACTTGGGTGCCTGTGTTTCAAAGTGCTGTGCCAGGCAGATCGAAGCAACAGCGTTGATTATGTCTCTGAAGTTGGCTGTTTCATTTTGACCGATCCCCGAGATCTCTCTGATGTTCTTACCCTTTGCCCAGTTCTCCAGGGACTGGCGCTTACTCTGATAAACCACATCAAAAGCATCCCAGATATTTTTCTGCAGCCAGGAGACTACCTTCCTAGTGTATTGCTCAGATTTCTGTAGATAGATGTTTTTGGCATTCCCAGATGCCGTGAGGGATAGTTCGTGCGAGGCTGCAAACAAAGCCAATGCCTCATCAAACTCTTCATCCCTATGGCTCAGGTAGATGAACACCTCATCGTCGAGTATCTGATCTTTCACAGGTGCCACATCATAAGGGCGCAGGAAGTAGATATAGTAATCTCTTTGAGGAACTGCAGTGGATCGTTCGTTCGGTGATCCAAAGAATAGGTATCCGCTGCGCGGAGCGTTTCGTTCACGCCAGTTGATCTCATATTGCCAGATATTGTAGTTAGTTACATGTGGATTCACGTCCATCCTTTCTAGGACACGTTTGAGAGCTTCATTGTAATAAGTATTGAAGCTTGCATCATTTAAGGTATCCCTTTTCTTTCCAATAATGGCATCGTAGTCATCAATCTTCTTAAGATCAAGGTAGTATTGCACGTTATTGGGATTTGAGGAGATGAACTGGCCGCTGACAGTGGTCACGATCTCTCGTAAGACAGTCTCCACCAAAGTGGTCAGATCCTTGTCTGGCTCATCTCCCCCCATGCTAGCAGCATTGGCATCAAAGAGGAAAAGATTGTTTTTGAGCTCCTGCGGAGTTGCACCGATTGGGTTATGTATGTCTATAGTCGTGAGCCTGTGAATGGAAAGGCCATTAACGATTCTGATGGCAATGGGTTTGTATATGGGTTTGGTGAATGCCTGTTCGATCTTGGAGATCAGAACCGAGTTTACCTCGATAACCTCTTTCACATCCGGATTAGAACGATTGCTGGGATTGTCACTGAGCATTTTCCAATAGCTGTCATAAGCCAGAATGCCCGGAGTATCCTGAGGCACTTCCTTGTCGATAATCTGCTTCATATTCAATGAGATGGTCTTGAGGACTTCTCGTTTTTCGATCAGGGAAATGCTCTCGAAGGTATCTATGTAATTGGGGTGTATGGGGAATAGGTTCACAAACTCGTCCATGCGTTGAGTCAGGTCGTCATAGTATCGAGTGTAGGGTTCCAGGTACTCCCTGATTCTCTGGATTTGATCGGCACTTTTCTTTAGCAGACGATTGGCGACCACATATTTGAGATCATTCCTGGCAATCCGGACCTGTTCAAACCTGTCTTTCACCCTGCGCAAGCTATCTGCTACAAACATGAATTTTGGGCTGTCGAATATTGCTTCCTGGATGCCAGCAATAAATCTGAACCTCAAGTCTTTACAGGCTTCACCAACCTCTCGCAGGAAATTGAGGTCGATCACCAGGTCTTGTCCCTTTCTGCTTCTCAGGTAATCCAGAAGCTCGTCCACAACCAGGATCAGGCCATCTTCAGGGAATACCTCATGAAATGCCTGCATCATCTCCTCGAGGTCCTTTTTGTTGGAATAGCTCTTATCCATCGAGGGGAAGGAGTAGTTTATACCGTATTTCTTCAGGTTCTCTTCCAGTTCTCTGACCATGATATCTCTCAATGGCATTGTGGTAGCGCCAAGTTCTGTGCGAATAACCACCTTGAATCTGCCAGCTATGTCCTTTGCACTATTCTTCACATTGCTGTCGGTGAGGTATTCTACCAGCGATGCGTCACCGCAGATGGCAGATATCACCGATAGCAAGTGGGATTTACCTGTCCCATAATTGCCTACTACTAAAAGACCTTTGTTATCTGCTGGAGTGTCAAACTGCAACTGCGGAATGATCACATTGGCGATGCGATCTGACATTTCTGCAGAGATAACATAGGTACTCACCAGGTTTTTAGCCCTTTGAGTATCGGAAGCATCCTTTAGCTGAACCAGGCTTTCAATTGGTTCATATTGGATAAGGTCTTTGTATAACATCAGAATTCTCCTTCGGAAAAACATTCTTGTGGCTTTGAATCAATTGCCACGAAATCTTCTACTGGGTATGACTTATATTCCGGATATCCCGGTTCTGAGTAATAAAGCTTGCTATCTTTCAAGCTACCACTCCAGAAAGCAATAATGGTTTTATTCCTGGATAGCGATTTGAGAAGTGCCAGAGGATCAGTCCGGAGAGTTAGCTCAAATAGAATATCGAGTTTATCTATGAATACTGGAGAAGGCCTGGCTTCCATCAATTCTTCCATGATTTCTGCTACCTTCAAAGGTCTTTGTTTAATACTGTATTCAAGCAGTCTGTATGATAGCTCCAGATTGAGGTTTAGTGGCTTTATATCACGCCTAGATTCCAACATGTCCAGGACCTCTTGTTTACCTGTCCCTTCGCAATTTATAAGAATGATCAAGCGATAGTATCGCGATTCAATCGACTCTAAGGCTGATTTAAGCTTCACTTGGATATCAGTCATTGTGAATTGTTTTTCTGTTGTTTGCGGTTTACTTCAGCGGCCTTGACACACTCATATATCTTATTGATTTCGTATATCCACAATCGCCCCATCTTGAAGATTGGCATATTGTGAAGATGTATCCCACAATATAGCTTATAATCGCTCAACCCGAGGTAAGCACACATCTCTTTAGTGGACAGCCACCTGTCCAGCAGATGATCCATTGTCTCTCCTTAAGAGCTATCTTCGCAGAGGATTAGCATCTTCTGCAAATCAAAATTCCCATACATTATAATTAAATCTCATAATCACAGAACCCTTTCAATCTGTCAATCGATAAATTCCGCTTCATTCTGCAGATATCCTACGAATCACTGAGGAGAACATTACTTTGTAACTGAAAACTTTTGAACCCGATCACCTAAATCACAATATGACAAATCAAAACAATCGGGATAGGGTGAGTGGGGTGGTTAAGCATGCGCATATTTTGGTAAAGGGGTTCCACCCACCAAAAACGATCATGATCATATCCAACTATCACCAAATTCTACAATAAACAATCCCGCCATCTCTGCATCCAAGCGGGAAAATTGGCATCTGGCATTTCCTTCGCTATCTCTCAGCAGCGGAACTGCAAGCCCCCGGGGGATAATGGCATAGCATGCTCTGTCCGCTCTGGCGTTTCTTATGGTCTTGATGAGGGTATCGCCTATCCGGGTGGCCACCGAGCAAACATAATCCTCGCTGGAGAGGCAGGAGAAGTCAGCACTGATCAGGGCTGCTTCCAGAAGGGTTTTTGCCTCGGGAGGGATCAATCCACATAGTTCTCTGATCTTCTCATCCGGCACCTTCATCACCTGTAATGTGGCCTGATAGATGCTGCCCGGTGTCCACGCCTCATACACTGTAGGGGCTAAGATCTCGAAATCAGGAAGCTGCTGGCGGAGATGTTCCAAGACCCCGGCTAACTTGTTATCCATCAAGGAAACCCTGATGTGTTTGCTATTGGGCTTGAACCTGAGCCAGAGGGTGGGTGAGAAAGTTCTCAGCATTTCCATTAGCGTTGAGCCCCTTACCTCGCTCTCTGGAACCGATATATAGCCCCCCGTGACATCGATTTTATCGGCAATGGCCAGGGTGTTTGTGATAAGCTGGGGCGGAAAATCATAAAGCGCTTTCATCTCCTTGGGGGTCTTGAAATAATACTCGTTGCAGGCGAAACGCTTGGCCTCCGGATGGCTGAAATCAAGCCCCTTCCGGATGCAGTTCAAGGCATCGATGGCAATGGATTCCCCCCGCTGCATATAGTGGCAGTCGTTGGTGAGTACCACAGGGATCCTGGTCTCATAGGCCAGGTTCAGGACTTTATTCATGGCCAGCGCTTCCCGGGGGAGGCCATGATTTTGCAGTTCATAAAAATAGTTATCTCCAAAGACGCCATAATACCAGTCCGAGACCTGCCTTGCCTGTTCGTCTTTACCTTCCAATAGCAGGGTGCAAAGCTCTCCCACCACACTGAAGGAAAGGCAGATCAGCCCTTCCGCATGTTCCTTAAGCTGGCTTTTGCTGATCCTGGGGCTCTGGGGATCATGTTCGTGCGCCAGACTAACAAGCAGGCAGAGATTTTCGAAGCCCGGCCTGCCACTTGCCAAAAGGATAACTGAAAAGGCCCGGCCATCCGAAACATCGTTCCATACCTCAATTTCCAATCCAATGATCGGTTTGATGCCAGCCCTTATGCACTGATGCCACAAACGGAAAGCACCGGCAACACTATTACGATCGGTAATCGCCACGGCCGGAAGCTTTAGCTGCACAGCCCTTTGCACCAGGTCATCGATGCTGCAGGCACCGTCCAGCCAGCTATACTCGCTGTGGACGTGTAAGTGAATGAAAGACAATACTATCTCCTTCTGATTCTGCCGAACTTGACTAATGACCAATTCGATTAGAATCTATACTTCATACTTAGTGTTTAGTTCTTGCTCGCTTAGATGCAGTTGAATGTCTATACTCCTTATAATAGGATAAAAACATTTTGGTTCCCTTCTGTCCGTATCATCTAACAATCTTTCGCCTGAAACTGATTGTTCCCAGTTGTAAAATGATATATGCTTAGAGTATGTAGTAACGATTTCATCCCATTGATTTGCACTCTCAAGAATAGTATCGTTCTTCGAGATTTTCATTTCTTCAGATCTAAGACACCCAAGGTAGATTAATACCACCGGAATACCTAAGGATGCCAACTTGATACACCATGCAATACGATTGGATAATTGAAAATATTTGTCTGCAGATAATTTAAGCTTATATTTCTCGTTAATTATAGATAGGGCTTCCTCAATCCTGTTACGGTTGGGAGATCCGGTTTTCGCACCTGAGGCATCTTTCACTTTATATAATTCGTTTCGGTGAGCTTTGGCTTCTACTAAAATTAAACCAGGAGTACCGAAAATTTTAGCATTACAGGCAAAATCCCATACAGGAGTTCTCGCATTTTTCTCTAACCACCACTTATTAAGCGCTATTCCAGGTTCACCAGATCTAAACAACCTCTTTTCCTTATCCAACTCAACCTCAGTCGGATTAATCAGTCCCTTGGGAAAATAATCGAAGTCCTCTGTAAAATCAATCTCGATGTTCCCAGGGTTCTTTTGATCAATAATACTAATCAATAAGCTCTGTAACTGATTTCTTTCTAATCCTGATAGTAATAGACACCTTAACCTACTACCTTTCCAGCCAATATTTTCCTGCTGAAACGTTGTTTTTGTGACGATTTGTTCCATTATGTCTCCTTTTTCCTAAAACCCTATACTTTTACTTACAAAACTTCCCCACGGCTCTTCCATGGCTGCATACTTCACCACATCCTCTTGTCTCAGCCGTTTCGCATTCCCTTGCCTGCAGATTGCTTCCATACAGGCATTTTGCACCACCAGAGCGATTTGTGCACCGCTTAGCAGGAATCTCCGTGCCAAAAAATCGATATCTATTTCACCCGCTCCCGGGATTTCCTTGATCAGGTACATTTTCCAGAGCCTGCTTCGGCTGTCAAGATCCGGGTGGCTGAATTTCAGTTTGAGATCGAATCTGCAGAAGAAGGAAATACTCGGACGCTTGCAGGATCACCGGATTGAGGTGATAGTTGCCTGTGATTTTTTCTTCAAAACGGATGATGCTGCGCTTCAGTAGTCCCCTGACATATTCGAGGCATTCAGTAACCCGATAGTGCGGAATTCCAGCGCTTTTGCAGAGGAAAATCCAGTTGCTGCCCCTTCCGGGATATTCCAAATGATAATTCCAGAGATCCGCAATCACCATCAGATCCCGGGAACTGAGCTTGTATCCCTCAAAGAGCGGATGCCGGATCAGATTGCTGATCTGTTTTTTCAAACGTTTCAGCTTTGGCCCGGATTCCGGATCTGGTTCCGCTTGGGGAGCACATCCTGCCTGCTTTTCCCCTTCAAAAGTTTGCTCCACAGGTCTCAAT
>Ga0209835_1000732_pt1 | contig 20193 bp, 17 predicted proteins | sample LakKivwa52mmetaG_FD_184138 | JGI IMG/M metagenome (GOLD analysis project Ga0209835, IMG submission 184138) | Anoxic lake water microbial communities from Lake Kivu, Rwanda to study Microbial Dark Matter (Phase II) - Lake Kivu water 52m metaG... | ecosystem: Environmental > Aquatic > Freshwater >...
GTGTTTTGGGCAGAGAGGGCAGATAGGGTCAAAAGAGCTGTTAAAAGCAGCAGAACAAGGCGGCTATGTGTTCTATTCACAGTCAGATACCTCTCCCTGATCGGTGGGCTCCAGGCCAAGTTGCTTGCGGATTATCTGCTCGTAGGCATTCTCCATTCCAGGGGAAAAGCCAACATGAGAATAGATGATCTCTCCGGTTTTGTCCAGAATGAAGGTGTGAGGAACCGTGCTTACATTGAGGCGTTTGGCCAGAGATTTTTCGCTGTCAAAAAGAGGGAGGAACTTGTAATTTTTGCCTTTCAGATAGTTCTTGGCTTTGCTGATATCCTTGGCGGCATCGATGGAGATCATGACAACGGTGAGGGAGTCATATTTCTCGGCCAGTGCATGCAGATAGGGCATGGAGGTCTTGCAGGGAGCACACCAGGAAGCCCAGAAATCTATCAGGATGGGGCCTTTGCCAAGTAGTTCGGAAACGGGAACTTGCTGGTTGTTCAGATCGGGAAGTTTGAAATCTGGGATTGGATCGGCAAAAAGAGTGCTGAGGGAGAGCATTAGGATGGAGAAAAGTATTAGATATCTCATTGGATTTACCTCCTGGGCTGGTCTGGCTTTTGGGCCAGTTGTTTGCTTGATTGGTCAATGGGATGCTGGATGGCATTGAAGACGGTGGATGTATTTGTAAACGAGGGTTGATAGTTCTGAAGATAGACCACCAGAGAGGCATCTTCCGGCAACCCCCCCGGCAAGTGGGCAAATGAAAGGGATATAGGAATATCGGTATTGAGGTCATCGGCACTCATGGCAGCGCTTCCCCGGGCCAAAACGACATTGTGATAGGTCTTGGTGGTTCCGGCAACGGTTGCATCCATGCTGCCGATTATGCTGTAACGCAGGGTAAGCTGCTCTGGGAAAACATCAGGATTGAGACAGGTAAAGCGGATTGTGGCAGTAACATTCTGTCCGGAAATGGCCTGAGCTTTCTGTTCAATAGCAAACCTCGCGGGTTGGTTCATCAGATAGGTGGAGTTAATATTGTATTGGTTGAGGGCAGTGTCGTTGCTGCCAGAGACCTTGGTCTCGCCCTGGAAGACACTGTAGGGCAGGGTGGTTTGGCCATAATAGGCATAGGACTCTGCAGAACCAAAGTCCAGAGCATCGGCATAGTGGTTCTCAAGAACAATTATTCGGCCCGGATGGGCCTGCTGGAGTTCATCCAGACGTTCCTCCACAAAAGGACATCCGGTGCACCAGGTGGCAGTGAAGGACTCAACCAGGACTTTCTGGTTCTGTTCCTGACCGTTCTGGGATTGGCGGTTGCCATAGAACTTCCACATACCGCCTTCTTTGATTACCTGCTCGTTGGTGAAGGTGATATCGAGGATGACGGTCTCTTCACGGGTACCTGGATCGGACAGCACTTTCAGTTTCCAATTGATCTTTGCCTGCGAGGCAGTTGTCTGTTCCGCCTGGATCAGTTCCAGATCAAAGGTCTTATCCCCAGTGATTTCAAAGACAGACTGGTACATGGCTTCGCGGTCTGCCTTTCGGAGATCAGAATAAAGATAGTCAGCATGATAGTATCCCATCACTGCTGAGATATTATCTGCTGTGGCATTCTGCAGGGCTTGTTTGAGAGGGCTCAGCAGTTCCAGATTAAAGTTGCTGAGGACATAGTCATTATCATATCTGCTACAGGATGCAATCAGCACCAAAGCGAGCAGTATAAACACCAGATGTTTCATTTATTCTCCTTCAGGGCAGCTTGGCAAGCGCATCATAGATATCGCTGTCTGAGATCAGTTCATTGAAGCGGATGGGCTCTTTATCCGGAATATAGAGACGGTCAAAGGGAACCCCAGCCCCATCATATTTCTGGATCCAGGCCAGGATATCGGGATCCTTCTTGGTGAAGTCACCATAGACCATTGTAACTCCCTTGTCCTTGAAGGCCTGCATGATCTTCTCAGTATGAAGGACCCGGACTTTGTTATATTCGCAGTTCTTGCACCAGGTGGCACCAAAATCCAGAAAGACGGGAACCCTGGCCGTGAAAAGGGAATCCATCAAAGCCGGAGAGAATTGATACCAGCCGGCAGGTGCCTTGGGATGCTGGGAAAGCAGCCAGGTGCTTTGTTCCTGCTTTGCAGGTTGCTTTTCCTCTTTGATGGGGAGGAATTTCATCACGGCAAAGACGATGATGGCAATCGTGAGGATGGTAAATATCCACTGAGTTGCCTTGGAAAGCTCGGAACGCACAAACCTGCCATAGAGCCAAACCGCAAAGCCAAGGAACACAAGATAAAACACCACACTGAGCAGATACTCACCACCTGTGAGTGCATAGAGGGTCTTCAGCATCGTGTAAACAATATAAAGCAGGACGAAGCCCATCACTTCCTTGAAGATATTCATCCACTCCCCGGGTTTGGGGATGGCTTTCAGGAAGCCGGGAGCAAAGCCAACAATGATGAATGGCAAGGCAAAACCCAGCCCAATGATCAGGAAGAAGAGCATCAGAAGGATCGAAGGCAGCTTAAATGCAAAAGGAAGAGCCAGTCCAAGGAAAGGCCCCGTGCAGGAAATCGCCATCAGAAAAGCAAAGACGCCTCCAAAAAAGGAACCGCTATAGCCACCTTTGGAAGAAGCCTGAGTGGCAGTGTTCATTCCCGGAGCGCTCATCACAAAGACCCCCAGAAGAGACAATGCAAAGATAAATACCACAGACATCAGAGTAGCAGTGAAATAGGGATTTTGGTTCTGGAAACCCCAGCCCTGGGCTTCTCCGGCACTACGCAGGATGATAAAAACGCTGGCCAGGATTGCAAAGGAGAGCATGGCTCCAATCGTATATGCCAAAGAGTGCACCAAGACCTTTCCCTGTCCCCGCTGTGCCTGGTTCACCATACTCATCAAGCGGATGGGAAGAATTGGCAACACGCAAGGTGTAATATTAAGTATGAAGCCACCCAGAAGCGCAAAAAGGAGATATTTGAGAATGGTTGCAAGATCTTTGCTGTCTTCTTCTTTGCCTGCTTCCGTCTCCATCGGGGACTGAGTATCGGTTTTGGCATCAGAGAGTTCCGCAGCTTCGGAACCATCTGCATCACTGCTCTCAACCGGAGTGTCTCCATCTACTACTCCACCTGCGGGGGAGGTCTGGCCTGCCAAAGCTCCGCTTGCATCGGCAATCTCCAAAACCAGATTGGCGGTCTTTTCTTCCGGTGCTTCACAGATGCCATCTTCAAAGCACAGATTATATCCCATCAGCACCGGGATGTTTTTCTTGCCGGGCCTGGCATTGGCTTTGACGGTGTAGGGAAGCGTTAGAGTAACGGAACCGCTATATTTTTTATCGCCTTGCGCATTTTCTTTCCAGGTTTTGGGATAGATAGCAGAACCGAAAGTGATTTCGGGATGCTCGGCGGACAGATTGAAGTAGCTAAGATCATTGATATCATAGATCTGTTGCATACCGGACGGAATGGTCAGGCGTCCTGTGATCGTTCCCTTTTCTCCTGGTTTCAGGACAGCGGGGTTTATACCAAACTGCACATTTCGTGCTTGTAAACCAATTGTTGCAGTCAACAGCAACAGCAGTATTATCAACCGGATCCGGGAAATTTTCATAATCATCTCCAGATGCTTTTGCTTCATGGCTGCAAGGAAAGAGCACACAACTCTCCCCTGCCTGTCATGAGGTCTTTATAATTAAAGCAGAATTTGTTCCATTATAACGTTTGACGGGGAAAAACCCACCCCAAACATAATATATTATCAACCAAACAAAAAACCGGCTACCCACAGGTAACCGGTCTAAGCTTAGTTTTATAACTGCAATGCCTTATTCAGCATCGTCACCAAATTCGAGTTCGGAGCCACCTTCAAGTTCCTGGATCATGAACCTGGCGCTTTCGTGCAGGTCACCTTCCGGGTAATTTTTTAAGAATGCCTTGAAGAGGTCAAGGGCAACATCCGTTTTCTTCATTTCTTCGGCAACAAGGAAGGCCTTCATGAAATGCGCCTTATAGTCATCAACGCCGTTCTTATAGTTATTTATGATCTGATCATAGAAAACGAGGGCGTCATTGAATTTTCGCTGACGGGCAGAACTATCGGCAAGGTTGAAGAGCTCTTCCGAGGAAAGCAGGAGGCGCACCCGTTCCGGATACTTTTGCATATTGAACTGGACAAAGAGCTGCTCTTTGACCGTCTCCAACTGAGAGCTTTCTTTTTCTTTCTTCAGCAGGCCATGGATGCGGGGCTCAACTTCCACCAGGGGCTTGGTGACTGCCGGGTTCTCCTGGGTGACCTGGAAAAAGATCACTTCACCGGCAGCGGTCTTGAAAACCGGACTAACTGCACCAACGCTTAGATCCCAGACCCGTTTGGACCATTCTTCATCCGGGCCAATACCAGTGATGATTCCATTATTGTATTGGTTATCGAGGATAACTTTGTCTGGTTTGGTCGAGTATTTCTTGATCAAGGATTGGATATCCTTGTCACGGATGCGTTTGACGGCTCTGGTATAGCGCTTCCAGATGCGGTTTGCGCTCTTCTCATCCTTGAACCAGAGCACCCGGATCTGCCGGTTGGCAGGAGTGGTATAGGCATCAAGATGTGAGTTATAATAGTCCTCAACTTCGGAGGCGGGAATTGTGATGGCGTCCTGGACCAGTTTCTTATATGTTTCCTGCAGGAGATGATAGCGCTTCATCTGCTGGAACTCAGCATTTTCTTCCATTATCTTTTCAAAATCCCGACCCTGGGAGTCCTTATACATCAGTGCCCGTTGAAGTTCCTGTTTCATCAGGTTTGCAGCTCCGCCGGATTTGACGTGGAAGATTTGCTCCTGGGGAGGCATTTTATTATATAGATCATAGACCTGTGAGACCGTGAACTGCAGTTCCGGATAGGGTGATGAAACAACCAAACGATTCAGGTATTCCGGATCGCTTGCTTGTTTTTGAATGTCCAACTCACCCATCAACAGGGTATCGACGATCACGGTGTATTTGGCTTTGAGGGTCTCGGAAATCTTATCCAGGATGTCTTTTTCCATGAGGGGACGCAGCCGGTTCTCGATATCTTCGGCAACTTCATCATAGGGTCTTTGTCTTCCTTCGACTCTTTCGATGGTCACAAAGATGTGCCATCCGGTCTTTGTATTGAAGGGACCATGTACGACAGCCGGGTCAGCAGCGGTTTTTGCAATTTCCGCATCGAGATCGGGATCGTCACCAACGCCGGGAATATGACCATTCAAACGGATGTTTTTTATCTTTCCTTTCAGGCCTTTGGCATAAGTGTTCTGGCAATATGTGGCCGAGACCTGTTCGAAGGGTGTGCCAGCCCGCAGTTCAGCAATTGCCTTATTGGCCATCTCTTCGTTTTCGGCCTGGATATAGTTGATTGTAATGTATGGATTTACAAAGTATGCTTTGAGGTTCTCCTGGTAATACTCATTCTTCTTGATTTCGGTGATATAAACCGCATCAGCAACAAAGCGTTTGTAATACTCCTGAACAAAGAGCTGTTTTTTGGCACGGTCAATTTTTTCCAGAACGCCGGCTTCCTGATCGACCTGTCTTTTTAAGGCTTCAAGATAGAAGACCTCTTCGGTGGCCATGATATCCAGGATCTGGATTTGGTTTTCAACGGTCTTATAGCGTCCCTGGATCTGGGGGGGCAATTTCGAAATTTTTTCGTTCAGATCCTTACGCAGGATCTTGCCACCATCATATTCTGCCAAAACATCGTTGTCACTGTTTCGGTTTTCATCTGTAACTTTTGTTGACACCTCATCGGCAAAAATCGTTAACATTGACAACGAAATAAGCACGAGCGTGATAATTTTCAGAGTGTGTGAAGACATGTAATAACTCCTTGAACACGTTTCTCTATTCTGCTGGGACAAACTTTGAAAGTGAATTATATCCGTCAAGGAATTTTATTATTTGTATTGCATTGCAATAAGTTATGTATTCTAAACACCTGCGTGTAGCGCTATCTTTACATCACTGTTGCTACGGACGTTGGATTCTTAAGCTTCGTAGCACTTTAGCTCCCGCACGTAAATAATGAACTTAGAAACTTGGATTTGTCTTTATTATCCTTTCCTGTTTCACTGCCTTAATCACATCTTAATCCCCTCTTAATCAAGCGTTAATTATTAACGCTTGATTAAGAGGGGATTAAGATGTGATTGACGCTATGGAAGGAGGGAGGGATGGGTTAGGGAGAAGTAAGTACAATTGATATTATGCAGTTATGGATATTAGTGAAAAAAATGGAAAATGGGTGGAGGAATTGTGATAATTGTCAACAAGGGCAGAAATGCTGATTGGAAGGTGCATTCAGCGATATTGAGCATACAAAGGGTAAGATTGAAATGCAATTATCCAAGAAAAACTATTGACTTGATTCGATTGTTAAGGAAATTGGCACATAATGTGCATACATACAGAAGCACAAAAAAAACTTCCCTTAGGAGGAAAACCAATGCTCAGAAAACTAATGAACCAGAAGGGTTTTACCCTTGTCGAAATCTTGGTGGTGGTGATCATCGTTGCCATTCTGGCCGCTATAGCAGTCCCGCTTTACATGCGCTATGTTGAAAAAGCACGTTCGTCAGAAGCTCAGACCGCCCTTAGCACGATCAGAAAGACCTATGAGATCTACTTCCAGCAGAATGCCACGCTCGAAGGTTTCACAATCGAAGACGCCCTGAAGTCCTCACGGCTTGGTTCCGGAACTACTAAAAGCTGGAAATTTGAAGTAGTCGGCAATCAGTTCAACAACATGAAGTATATTGCTACGTCAACTCAGGATTTTCCAGGAGGAGAAGGCAGACAAGTGATGTATGACAGTGCTGAGAGTAAGTTCCATGGTTATGGAATTGACGATTGGACAAACCCTGATACCGGAGGAATCGAGACCGACTAATCGGGAGGATGGTACATTGACTATTCATGAACTTCTCCGCTTCACCGCAGAAGCAGGAGCATCTGACTTGCATATAGCCGCGGGCTCGCATCCAATGGTGCGGGTCAACGGTAGGATGAAGCGGCTGAATTTGCCGATCCTTTCTGTCGAAGAGATGGAGAACCTCGTATTCAGTGTCATGAACGAGGTTCAGCAGGAGCTATTCCGGAAGAACTTGGAGATCGATTTTTCGACCAAGCTCAGTAATGATGTCCGATTTCGTGTGAATGCCTTTCACCAGATCAATGGCATCTCATCCGCCTTTCGTGTGATCCCGAATGAAATCAAGGGTTACGAGGAATTGCGGCTGCCGGAAGTTATCAAAAAACTCACCACCAAGGAAAAGGGACTCATCCTGGTGACAGGACCCACGGGTAGCGGAAAATCCACTACGCTCGCCACTATGATCGACACGATCAACGACACCCGTAACTGTCACATCATAACGGTCGAAGACCCCATCGAGTTCGTGCACAGGAGCAAAAACTCCCTGATCAATCAGCGCGAACTTGGCCACGACACCTGGTCGTTCACTGCTGCTCTGCGCTCTGCCTTGCGTGAAGACCCAGACGTTATCCTGGTTGGTGAAATGCGTGATTTGGAGACGGTCTCCCTGGCATTGACCGCTGCTGAAACCGGACATTTGGTTTTTGCAACGCTGCATACAGGAAGCTGTACCAAGTCCATCGACCGTATCATTGATATGTTCCCCAAGGAACAGCAACAACAGGTACGCTCGATGCTTTCCGAATCGCTCGAAGCGGTGCTTTCGCAAACTCTGCTGCCGACCAAAGATGGCAAGGGACGTGTCCCGGCTGTCGAAATCATGGTTGCCAATGCAGCAGTGCGGAACCTCATCCGTGAAGAAAAAACCTACCAGCTCCCATCGATAATTCAGGCCAGCTCGAAGGAAGGAATGCAGACCCGGGATCAATCGCTCTATAACCTTGTGATGAATAATCACATCGAACGGACGGTTGCAGAAGAGTTTGCAGAAAATCCTAAAATGTTTGCAACCGGCGCCGGTTTCTAATCGGTGTCTAATAATTTGTGAGTATCGAATGAAGAGAAGAGTTACTGAGTTGTTGTGCAACGAGCAGGGTTATACCCTGATCGAAGCCCTGATCAGCTCGATGATCATAGTCGTGATCATAATCACGATCTTTATCGGGATCGTCTTTGCTGAGAAACAACTCTCTCGGAATTATCACGATCGGGTTGCCACCCTACATGCCTCAGGCGAGTTAGAATGGCAGTACTACTACCGCAAGACCTTCAACCGCTTCAACATTGCTGGAGAGAAGAATGTAACCATCGATCTGCTTCCCCGCAACAAAGTCCTACCCGGAAAGATGGGTATTGTCCTTACTGCCGGAGAAGAAAACGTTGGGGTTGCTTCGATGACTTTCAGTACGCTCGAGGTCAAGGTTTCGTGGACAGAACCCGGAGATAAAAAGCTGCGCACCGTTGTTTTAAAAGAGGACTTTTACTAAGAAGATGCGAACATTAAAACACCAAATGGAATGTCTCATCCGCTTGAGCTCCAGTTTTCTGGCAGTTAAGTGGAGGACCTTCATATTAAGGAGAATGTCATGTTCCGAAGCTTGAGAAGCGGTCTAAAGAATGAACATGGTTTCACGATGATCGAGCTGATCAGCGTGCTTGCCATATCCAGTTTTCTGATCCTGGTCTCAGCGGTTGGGTTCAGCGTCTTCTTTACTAAGTTCAAAGAACTCTCCAAGTGGGCGGAATTGCAATCCGGTGCTTATGAAGCAATGATGATGATAAGAAATGGCGTTGCCGTACCGGAAAATGCTACTCCCCGGGACCAGGTTCTGTTTGGAGTGGCTAATGCATCGAAGATCACTATCATTGGCTCAACCCCTCAGGCCACAAGTGGCAGCGGGATCCAATGTATTCCCCCGATCTCCGAACCGGGACACGACAGTGACAAAATCCGCATCTACTTTGATGGAAGATCTGTCCGCGCCTGGTATGCCTATGGTCCGTTTTCCTCAGCAGCACCGATCTATCTCTTCCCGCGACAGGATCAACTTAATGAAATACAGGTCACGAACTTCAAGGTCTATAAAAAAAATCAGGGGGAGGAGATCAAGATCATCCAGGTCGATCTCTCTGCCCGGATTAAAACGAGCCCGAACAAGTTCCGATCTATTAACTATTCAACCTTAATGACAAGTAAATGATTAACCAATATGGACAATCTTCCAAAAGGAGGATAATATGAAGACGCTATTAACCAATGAGAAGGGAAACATGCTCGTGGCGATGGTCTTCGTCATCATGGGGGTTATGAGCGGTCTCACGTTTACCAGTTTGGGTATGCGTGATGTCGTTAGCTTTGGATTCAATTATGATGACACTCAGGGTTTGCACTTCCTGCGCTCGGAAGCCAAACGCTGCCATAGCTATCTGGAACTTACCGGTTTTTCCGGAGGTGACCTGCCAACTCCCACAAAGAATATTGCTGTAAATGGAACGCATATGCGGAAGACATTCCAGTTGCGCTCCAGGATTATGCGGGGTAATATTATGACCGCCCAGGGTGGATACAACACCAGCGGATACATAGCCCGGTCCATGATCACCTCCAGAGGTGGTATGGGCTCGGCTTCAATCTGGCAAAACCAGGAATCCATCGTTAGAACCTATGGCGAACATATCCTGCGTAAACGCAGCTTTGCAGAATTCTTTTATTTCACCGATAACGAGTCATCCACCAATAACACACCAGTCTATTTCTTTGGCCCGGACGTTATTCATGGTCGTGTCCATAGTAATACAAGCATTTGGATCAAACAAGCCGGTGGTGGTAACAATAACAATTGGCCGACCTTTTATGGTTTGGTAACTACCTCGGGAGAAATCGAAAGCTTTTCCGGAACTCCACCCTGGGAATTGGTATTCAGAGGTGGATATGTGGAAAACTACTTTGAGTACGAATATCCCCCAGAGGCCTCAAATATCCGGAACAACGGAGTTCACATCGGCGCTGCAAATGATCCATCACGAATTATCATGGCTACAATCAGCGGTGGCTCTGCACAATTATCTCAAGGGATCATGACCACTCCCCGAAGGGAATTTGCAGATGTTTATGCTCAATATCCCCCACCAACGGGTACTCCGCTGTACCGCAACTACTTTGGTATTTCGGATACGCTCTGGACTCCGATAGGAGCAGTCGGTGCAAACGGCACCAAGTACGTGCTCAATAAACTCTGGTTGTCGGGAGATTTTCAAGGGGTACAAACTTGGGGTTGTGCGGATACGATCTGGCTTATTGGAGATATTACACTTCAAAACACAGTTCCAGGACAAGATCCAGACGGCGTTCCGCTCAATCAGCAAGATATCGTTGGTATTGTTTCCGAGAAATCTATCCTGATTAAATATGGTCACAGACAAATCGAAGACTCCCTCAGAGTTCATCCCAATTGCGGACCCACCAGTGACGGAATATTCATTTACGCTGCACTATGTGCTTTGGGTGATGGAACCTCATCCTACAATGATGGAGTCTTTAGTTTCGAGTATCAAAGACCCCATGGTTCAACACCTTCATACAGGATAGGCAACACGGTTTACAAAAGGATAGACCTGCACCGACGCAGATACCCGCAAACGCCTTCAGCTCCATGGCCGGGAGTTCTGGACTTTCCATGGTATAACCCACTCTGGCCAGAACAGCATCCCTATCTGGAGCGAGGAAGTATTCACCTTTGGGGTTCAGTTGCTCAGAGAAGAAGGGGCTTTGTTCATCGCAGTCCCTACGATACCGAGCATCCCTCCAATGGTACTTGGAACATACCGATAGATTATACCGGTGCCTCAGCAATGTCGGTGGTAGTTGATAATGTTCTTGGAATAGAACTCGCTGCCCAGGACTATCCCGGAGCAAGCGGTTCCGGAGTCGGATATGCCAAGAACTACCATTTCGATACCAGATTCCTAACCCGCCCCCCGAAGGATTTTCCGGATGTGAACCTCAGAGGTGGCTCGACTCCGCTGCAAGCAGAGAACTGGCTGCTAAAACGGCCTCCAAGGACATTTTAATACAAGCATGGCATGGCAGCTCTGCTAAAGCTGTCATGCCATCTTTTGATATGTCTATCATATATAGTTGTGTAGATTCAGTCATTCTTGATTGGATTATGGAAAACGTCTTTATAAAAACGTCATAAGATAAAGAGGAACTATGAAGAAACAAAAGATCGCCAAGTTCAAGGAATCGGTAGGAATTGATATTGGCACTCATAGCGTCAAGATCGTGCACCTGAAGAAGCTGCACGAGGGCTTTAAGCTCTTGAACTATGAGGTGCGTCCTACTGTTCCAACTGGTATGGAATACATTCCTTCGGATCTGAGACCAGACCGGTTTGCTCCGGTTATAGTCGAAATGCTCAAGACATTGCATATCAGTCCGAAAGGGATAAAACATCTCGTAACTTCCGTTGGTGGTGATAACACAAGTATCAAACAGATCAAGACCATCTTTTTGCCCGATGATGAGTTGGAATCAGCCTTGTTTTTTGAGGCCAAGAAGCACATTCCAATCAGCGGGGCCGACATGGTTCTGGATTATCAGGTCATCAGTGTCGAAGAGAAAACCAACAACATGAACATCCTGCTGGCCGCCACAAACAAGGATGTTCTCAACGACCACGTGAACACACTGGTCTCTGCTGGATTAACACCCTATATAGTGGATATCGACTCCCTGGCTCTGGCAAACAGCTTTGCGCTCAATGCTTTTGTGGAAGAGGGTGTCTATGTGCTGCTTAATATAGGAGCCCACCGAACCAACATGGTGATCTGGGGTCCAAATGCCAAGTTCTTTGCCCGTGATATTCCTTATGGTGGTTATAATTTTACCCGTGATATCATGCGTAAACGGCAAATGGAGTATGAGCAAGCTGAAGATCATAAGTTCAAATTTGGTCTTCTTGATGATCCTAACGGCCCGGAAGGTAAAACCATCAGCATGCTCGACATCTCGGAAAAATCAACCGAGGATATGATCGTTGAAGAGTTACGCAGATCTCTGCGCTTTTACGTGAAAGAAGCAGGTAACAGTGATTTCAGAAAGATCTATTTGATGGGTGGAAGTTCAAAACTCAAGGGCTTACCGGAGTACATCCAGGAAAAAGCCAGTATTCCCACCGAGATATTCATGCCTTTCATCAATATCGAAATGCCTGAAAAATTCCAGGACAAGAAAGACCCGCAGCTGGCATTGGCAGTTGGTCTGGCAATGCGGACTGAGTAAGGGAGGAGATGAAGATGACACAGGCATTTTTCTTTAAGATAAACCTGAACAAGTTTGGCGAGATGAAGCTCCAGGCGGAACGCGAGAACCGCACTTTCATCAATGTCATTGTTGCTTTTGTGGTCTTTATGATCATCTTGGCAGCCGGAATGTTCTACGTAAATAGTACTCTCCAGAAGAAACTGGACAACCGGAAGAGTTATTACAAAGATCTGAATGCTCAACTGAGCCAATACCAAACCAGCGGTGATTATCTTTCTTCCAACGATCTTGAGCGACTGGCAACAACCTTCGACAACCGGATATTCTGGGCAAAGAAGATGGTTGCTCTGTCCGAGGTTATCTCCGATAAACTGGCAGTAAGCAAGTTAAACTTCAATAATGGGGTTCTTACCCTTAACGGTATCACTGAGATCAAGGCCGGCATCAATGAGCTGAACATGATCGGAGAATTCATCAACCGTATCAAAGGAAACGACGAGCTTCGGCTGGATTTCCCGGAAGTGAAGATGGGCTCGGTCAACAAGCGCCTCGTTAAAGACACCGAGATCATGGATTTCGTTATTGAATGCTACAGCAAGGATAGAGGTGGAAAGAAATGAGAGAAAAATACATCGTACTCGTCCTGCTGATGATCCTCATCGGCGTCCTGTTTTTTATGCTCAGCTCCCGGATGATCGATAAGAAAACCAAGCAGATCACTGATTATGACAACAAGATCAAAACAGCCCAGGAAAAACTGAATAGCGCAAAAATACTGGACCAAAAGTTTAAAAAGTTCTCGATTATTATCGAGAATAGCTTGACCAAAGAGAAAGAGTTTAGCGTAACAGAAGTTAACCTGTTTAAGGAAAAGATCGGCGAATTGGCAGTTGACCGGACGGTCTCGATCAATAAAATGACCGATAGCAAGAAATATGCTGCTGCAAATCTGATCGAAACGACATATATCCTTGAACTGCAAGGCACCTTTATTCAGATTGGTCAATTCGTGTCTGATCTGGAACAGCTGGATCGCATTGTCAAGATCCATGCGCTTGATATCTCCTCAGCAACAATCCGCGAAAGAGATGTTAAAGAAGGCGTTCCCCAGGTACCAAACTATAAAGCACTGATCGAGTTATCAGTCTTCAAAGTTAGGAAGGAGGCATAATGCAACACCGGTTCATAAAGGACTTTGCCATAGCACTGATCTTCATCATAACTTTGGTATTGGGAATCCGGATATATACATTCCATTTCCAGATAAAAAAGATAAGTGATAATTCAATTTATGCCGAAGAACAGGTCTCTCAGGATTTGCTGGAGAGAATTAAGAAGATCGAGAATTCCATTGAAGACAGGAAAATGTTCGCTTTCACCGTTTCGCGTGATCCTCTGCGGGAAGGTAATATCATCAAAGATAAGGCCGATCGCATGAAGGAATATGAGGATATGGTCCGCAACACATTCCGTTTGGCCAGTGTAACCAATGATTATGCCATTTTTGAGTATCAGGGTGCAACCCATGTTGCCAAAGTTGGTGATAGCATTGAAGGACGTAGAATTATCTCGATTGATGTGGCAAACGACTCTGTTACTTATTCCGTGGGAGGGAACACCATGACCGTTCGCAGGTCTGCCATTCCACCCCTGCCTAAAGATGATGAAAATGCACTTTCAGGAAACTATTAATATACAAGTGGGAGAAAATATGAAACATTCGATAATTAACCCAAGATGGCTTGGCCTGATCCTGGTTCTGGCTATCTTCTTTGTCAGTGGGAGCTTGCTTGCCCAGGCAAAAGAAAACCCGAATTTGGCAAAAAAAGTTACGCACCGGGCAACCGATGCACCACTTTCATCTGTCTTCACTGCCCTTTCGATGCAGAGCGGTACAAACATTGTGCTTGCTCTTGATACCGTTGGGGGAGAGCAAGAAGACGTTCGCAGAATTACCATCAATCTCATTGACGTTCCGATTGAACGTGCAGTTTCGCTGATTGCCATGAGTGCCGGACTGTCCTATCGTGTTATTGGTGATAATACATTCCTTGTTGGTGATAAGCAGAAGATCAATGAAGAAGCTGGAGAACGCAGCTATTTCCTTGCCTTGAATAACATTGACGCTGCCAAGGTAGGTAAGGCACTTGAAAACACAACTGCCAAAATATCTCCGATCGAAGGTCAGAATGCATTGATGATTTATGCCAATCCCGAGACCTTTGAACAGATTAAAACTCTTATTGAGACGATCGATACCAAACAACAACAGATCGAGATTAGAGTCCGGTTGATCGAGGTTTCACTCAGTAATGCCAAAAAAATCGGCATCGATTGGTCTCGTTTGAATCATCTGACCACGATTCTGGCCGAAGATCCAATGAATGCAGATGGAACTGGCTTACCCTTTAACTATACAGATGAAACCGGTTATCTGCCACATGGAGACCCTGCAGCTTTTGAAACACTTCCAGATCAGCAATACTTCCAGCGGATAAATGGTTTTAAGGACATAGGACACTTCAGCCGTCAACTCACCGCCTTTGATATCACTATTGACTGGCTGCTTGAAAACAATGCCGCCAAACTTCTGACTGATACCAGAGTTACTGCTCTGAATGGTCAGGAAGCCGAGATCCATATCGGTGAAGTGGTACCCTTTGTTGTTACGGACAATGAAAAACAGATCCAGGTCGAAAGAGAAGAAGTTGGTATCATGCTCAAGGTTGTCCCTAATGTAAATAATGATGGTGAAATCACAGCTCTGATCTCACCGGAAGTTAGTTCAGTGACTGATTTGGTTGGTGGATATGTTCCCAGGACAAAAGTCCGTCGTGTTTCGACAACTGTAACTGTACCCAATGAGAAGAAGATCATAGTTGGTGGTTTGCTGAACAGCACCATCAGCCAGAGAACAAACAAACTCCCGTTCCTTGGCGATCTTCCATTTATTGGCCGTCTTTTCCAGCATCGCTATGAAATGATCGAGAATACCGATCTGATCATGGAGATTACCCCTCGTCTGATCACAATGGACAAGAACTCACCCACCCCAAAAGTTGATGAAAGATTAACCCGCGCTCTGATCGAATACGAAGAAGAGGAGGAATAATGAAGAAATCTTCTTTTGTCATCCAGCTCTTTGTAATGGCCGTCATATTGATGCTTGCATTCACTGCATCGTGTGACAAGCGCAACCCACCGGTCGTTATACCACCTCAACCTGAACCACCCCTGGCCTCTCAACTGAGGATTATTACCAAAATGGTGGCTACCCAGGATACGATTTACGCCGATAACAATATCACCTTTTCCTTGATCAGTGTGACAGTTAAAGACGGCGACGGTTTTGCAGTTCCGAACCAGATCGTAAACTTCAAAACTGATATCGGTCGTTTGATTACCAATGTTGCCACAGACAGCTCTGGAGTTGCAACAACCACTTTCTGGGATGACGGAGAAATCGGAGAGGCGACAGTTCTTGCTCTTGTTAAGAATTATGCAGCCGAATCTGATTCCATTGTTTCTCAGGATTCAAAAACTCTAAATATCACGATCGTCGATGTACCACCCATCCAGGAAATCATTCTTGAGTTGCCAACCAATCTTGACCCGCAACCGATGACTGTTATGCAATCCATGACAGTACGGGCTCGTGCCAAGAATATTCTGGGCAACGATGTTCCCGATAATACTCTGATCTCCTTCAGTGCCAGCCGCGGTTACTTTGTTGATGTGGAAGGTAACCTGCTGGGAGATTCGATCGTTGTACAAACCGTAAATGGCAGGGCAACCGCCTCATACAATTCCGGTCCTTTGACAGGTTCTGGTATGATTACTGCCCGTCTTTCCAACCAAGCCAGTTCCCGTAATATTCAAATCAATCCGGATCACCCCTTCGCCATTGCCTTATATTCTTATGTTGGTCAGCTTCCTAATATAGAACCGGCTGATTCCAGCTTTGTGGGAGACACGACACCGATTTGGATGCGTGCTTACTTAAGAGATAAGTACAACAACGTATGTCCCAGCAAACCGGTTAAATTTACCACCAACCTGGGAACCTTCACAAATACTAACCAGACAACCAATGCCAACACAAATTCAGATGGCTTTGCTCAGGTTAGATTCACTCCTGGTTTGGCTGCCGGTGCTGCCACTATTTCGGCTTTTGCCAATAACGACACACTTACGACTCAGATCATCTTCAACGTGATGTCCGATGATATCCACTCGATCTCATTTACTCAGGCTGGACAGATTGATCTCAATGTTGCCAATACAGGTGGTGTCTCCTCAGCAGTCCTCAGGGTTAAGCTGAAAGACATCAACGACAACCTGGTTGACACCCCTCAGAACGTCTATTTCAAGATTATGAACTCCGTTCCACCCGCTGGAGCCAATCTGAACAATGAACCTGTACAGGACTCTGTTCTCGTCACATCGAGTGGCGGTGAGGCAATGATATCCGTCAATAGCGGAAGTGTGCCAGGAGTGTTGTCGATCAGAGCATCCACAACCAAGAATGGCCGATATGTAACTGCCACCAAATCGAACATCGTTATTCATGGTGGACCTCCCTATTCAGTTGTTCCCTTCATAAGCGGATTCAATTCTGGTACTCCCATTGGGGGAGGTATCTGGAGAGTTGTTGCTGGTGCTGTTGTCACAGACGTCTATGGTAACCCGGTACAGCGTGGGAATGCAGTCTGGTTCCGTCTTCCGGACGATACCTATAATTGTCAGGTCGGCGCAAATTCATACGTTGGTAATACCAGTGTTACAGGAGACTCAATAGCAGGTGTTGCTTATACAACACTGTCCTATTCTGGATATTATACCTTTGAAGAACTCACCCTAAGGGCTGAGACCTATTCTGGAACCAATATTGTATGGGGTCAATCGATGGTTATACTACCCTTGAATGAACCCCAGATGGAAGCTCAGGTTGTTCCAGGCCATCTTTCCTTTGGGAATACAGCACCGAACTTTATGGAAGCAACGGTTCTGGTTTCATTGGTAGATGGTCAGGGTTGCGAGATCCATGGAGCACAAATCTTGCTATCGTCGAATAGAGGATTCTTCGTATATACTCCTGGACATGACCCGATTCTATATCCCAATCCGCCGGCAACACCATATCTAATCATTTCTGCTACCGATGGAATAGCGGAAGGAAAATTCCGCCTCTATAGGGTTGAGATACCTCTTCCCGATCCACAAACTGAAACGCCTGGACAAATCTCCGTCGAGATCTTAGCCCGTATTTTGGGTACCAATACTATAGCCCAAACAACACTCGTTGGCTATAGATACATAAACCCTCCAGGTTGATGATATAACTCATTGGTGCCCGTTGGTGTATTCAACGGGCACCACATTTATTATTTTCATGGAGTAGTGATCGATTATTGCGCTTTGATTTAGTAAAATAAGAAAAAAAGATTGCTGGATGACTGCTGATGTCGTCTCAGCGATTAAAAAAAGGATAGACAAAATGAGTTTTAACCCTCAGTTTGCCCGTTTGGGAGAAGTTCTCGTACAGGCGGGATACGTTACGGATGATCAGGTTAAAGAAGCCGTGATCAAACAATCCAATTTTGCTCTTAAGCTTGGTGAGACGCTCATTAAGCTTGGCTACCTGCTTGAACGGGAGCTATTGCATGCCCTGCATGATCAGCTTGGGTATGACATAGTCAACGAGACAGAGTTGATGGATCTCGACATACGAACAGTTGCCATGATCCCGGAACCGTTTGCAACAGAGAATAGAGTTATAGCGATTCGGGAAGAGGGTGATGGAATAGTTGTGGCCATGTCCGATCCTGAAAACCTCACTGTTCTGGACAATTTGAAGAAACTGCTGGGAAAACATGTAAAACCTGTTTTGATAGGTGACAAAGCCCTGCATGATACCATCGAAAAGTATTATAAAAGCATCCGTACTACTTCTCAGGTTGAAGATGCAGTTGGTGGTTTCGATTTTGTGGCTGTCGATGAAGACGAAAATGAAATCACAATCAATCAGGCCTCTTCCGATGCAGATGCCCCGATAGTCAAACTTGTTAATCTCATCATTAACGAGGCAATAAAAGCCGGTTCCACAGATATCCATATTGAACCCCTTACAAAGCACACCCGCATTCGATTCAGGATAGATGGAGCATTGCGTGAGGTTATGAATCCTCCAATTGGGATGCACATGGGTGTGATCTCATTAATCAAAGTTATGTCCAAGCTCAACATTGCTGAGCGCCGGTTACCGCAGGATGGCCATATTTCGCTGAAGACATCCATGAAGAGCGTTGATGTTCGTGTATCTATCGCACCAACTGTCTTGGGAGAGAAGGTAGTGATGCGTTTGCTGGATAAGGGTGAGTTTGGGTTCAAGCTTAGCACTCTTGGTTTTGAAGCAGCAGACATGGTAATCTTCAGCAAGATCATCCGCCGTCCTTATGGTATTATAATTGTGTCTGGTCCCACCGGTAGCGGTAAGTCAACATCTTTGCACGCTGCCTTGAAAGAGATCCAGGACATCGAAACCAATATCATCACAGTTGAAGACCCGGTCGAATACCGTTTGGAAGGAATTACCCAGATAGAGACCAAAGAGCAGATCGGACTCACCTTTGGATCGGCCTTGCGTTCTGTCTTGCGTCAGGATCCGGATATAGTGCTCATCGGTGAAATCCGTGACGAGGAAACAGCAGATATCGCCATTAAATTCTCGCTGACCGGTCATCTTGTTTTCTCCACCCTTCACGCCAACGATGCTCCCTCAACGATCACCCGTTTGATCGATATCGGGATCAAACCATACCTGGTTGGTTCATCCCTTTCCCTGGTGATGGCTCAGCGCTTGGTTCGTATAATCTGCCCAAATTGTAAACGGAAATACAATCCGTCAGAGCAGGAGATTCAGGATTGCGGAATTACGCAGGAAGAAACTGCTACTATTGATTTTAAGATAGGTGCTGGTTGCGTCCATTGTGATAACACGGGTTATTCCGGTCGAACAGGTATCTTTGAATTGCTAACCGTTGATGCGGATATTCGTCGGTTGATATATGAAGGTGGAAATCAGGATCTTATCCGAGAATCCGCTCTCAGGTCTGGTATGAGAACCCTGCACGATGCTGCTATGGAAAAGATGAAAAAGGGGATCACCTCCATTCGTGAAGTTATCAAGCTGACCATAGTTGAATAAACTAAAGAAAATAAAGAATAAGAAGGTATAGAATATGCCCAATTTTAGCTATATCGTAAAGGACTCAAAGGGAGCCCGGGTTGAGGGTATCCTCAAATCCGAGACACTTGATCTTGCGATCGAGAAATTGAGCAAGGAAGGGAATACAATCATTTCCGTGAAAGCCGCCTCAGAGGGTGCTTTCAAAGGTAATCTTTCCTTGTTCGATAAGTTTATGCTTGCCGTTTACAAGATCCGCACCAGGGTCTCTCTCAAGACTCTCGTGTTCTTCACAAGGCAGCTTTCGACCATGTTCTCAGCCGGGTTGACCATCGAAAAAGCGATATCAGATCTGGAACGTGAAGAGAAGAACAAGAAATTCGCCAAGGTCTTACGACGACTGTCAGACGATATCCGAAAGGGTTATTCTCTCTCTGAGGCGATGGAGCAGCATCCGGGTGTGTTCAACCCCCTATATGTCGCACTTGTTAAAGCTGGAGAGGCCTCTGGTACGTTGCACACGGTTTTGGATGAACTATCGGATTATTTGGAAAAGATTGAAGACACACGGCGTAAAGTTATATCCGCCATGGCATATCCGCTCTTTATTCTGATCTTTCTGATTTTGGTGGTTTGGGGTATGTTCTACTGGATCATTCCCAAGTTTGCTGAGGTCTATGCTGATTTCAATGCTGAGCTTCCTGCTCCTACTCTTGCTGCAATTGCTGCCAGTAAGTTTGTTACAAAC